>Ga0126381_100009579_pt1 | contig 10875 bp, 9 predicted proteins | sample PanSoiMetPlot_28_FD_96465 | JGI IMG/M metagenome (GOLD analysis project Ga0126381, IMG submission 96465) | Tropical forest soil microbial communities from Panama - MetaG Plot_28 | ecosystem: Environmental > Terrestrial > Soil > Tropical forest > Bulk soil | place: Panama | collected 2016-02-17
CGGCAGCACGGCCATGGGAGGCCTTAGGTAAGCGTGGTTCGCGCGGGCGTCAATATCGCCAACGCCGTGCGGCTTTCACCCCCCAACCCAAGCCCTCCCCATCGAGCGGAAGGGGATTGGTACGCACCCGCTCCCCCTTGGATCGGAAAGGGTCGGGGCGGGGGGTTAAAGTGCGTCCCGCAGCCGGGCGAGGTCGTCGAGCCCCTCGGGGCGTACCATGCACAACACGTCGTCGAACCCGACCGCGCGGATCCGCTTCAGCCGGTCGAGTGCCTCCTCGGCGCTGGTGATCTGCATCGTCGCGCGGCCGGCGAGCGGCATCTCGCCGATATTGCCTTGCAACTCGACGATCACGTTTGACAGCACGGCGCGTTTGCCGCCGGCGTCGCGGTAGAATTTGACGCCGTTTTCCAGCTCCTCGGGCTGACTGTAAAGACCCGAGGCGATCCACCCGGCGCAGCGCTCGGCGGCGTAGACGATCCAGCGCTTGTTGCGCCAGGCGCCGAGCATCAGGTTCGGGCCGCTCTCGGTGCCCGGCCACGGGGTCAGCTGGCCGCCGGCGAGCGGTTTGCCGGCCCACGCCTCGCGCATGATCTCGAGCGAACTCATCAGCGTCTTGAAGCGCGCCTCGTAATCCTCGCCGACGAGGTCGAAATCGGCCTTGGTCGAGCCGCAGCCGAGACCGAGCATCAGCCGGTCGCCGAGCAGCGCGTGTATGCCTTCGCAGCGATGCGCCAATTCGACCGGGTGGCGCACCGGCACCTGCAGCACGCAGGTGCCGATCTCGACCTTGCGGGTCATCGCGGCGGCGACGCTCATCAGCACGATCGGGTCGAGCGTCGGGCGGCCGCGGCCGAACGAGTCGGTCATCCACACCCCGTGGAAGCCGCGCTCCTCGACCGCGCGCGCGAAACTCGCGAAGCGGTCAAGGGTCTGCCCGGCGATATCCGGTGTTCCCCGCAACACATTGACGACATGCACGCGCATCGACGTTTCTCCCCTATTCGGTTTTTTCCAGGAAGCGCTCGGCGAGGCGCACAAAAAAGCTCACGCCATAGGGCAGCGCGCTGTCGTTGAAATCGTAGCGCGCGTTGTGCAGGAAGCAGCCGCCCTCGCCGGGACCGTTGCCAAGCCACAGCATCGCCCCCGGCACCGCCTGCAGCATGTAGGAGAAATCCTCGCCGCCAAGCGTCGGCGTGACGGTGCGGTTGACCTGTGCTTCGCCGCAAATCTCCGCCGCGACATCGGCGGCGAACATCGCCTCGTCCGCGTGGTTGATGGTGGAAGGGTAGCCCCGGCGGAAGGTGAAGTCCGCGTCGCCGCCAAACGCAGCGGCGGTGCCGCGCGCGATCTCCCCCATGCGGCGCTCGACCATGTCCTGCGTCGCCGGGCGGAAGGTGCGCACCGTGCCGCCGATCTGCACCTCGTCGGGGATCACGTTGTAGGCGGTGCCGCCCTTCATGAAACCGACCGTCACGACGACCGAGTCGGTCGGGTCGACGTTGCGCGCGACGATCGTCTGGAACGCCAGCACGATCTGGGCGGCGATGACGAACGGGTCGGTGCCGTGATGCGGGTGCGCGGCGTGGGTGCCGCGCCCGCGCACCTTGAGGTCGAAGCGGTCGGTGGCGGCGAGCAGCGGTCCCGCCCGCGTCCCCATATTGCCGACCGGCATGCCGGGCCGGTTGTGCATCGCAAACACCGCATCGCAGGGGAATTTCTCGAAGAGGCCCTGCTCGACCATGACCCGGCCGCCGCCATGACCCTCCTCGCCCGGCTGGAAGATGAAATGCACCGTGCCGTCGAAATTGCGGGTCTTCGCCAGATGTTTCGCGGCGCCGAGCAGCATCGTCGTGTGCCCGTCATGGCCGCAGGCATGCATCTTGCCGTCATGCGTCGAGCGATGCGCGAGCTCGTTCAACTCCTGCATCGGCAGGCAGTCCATGTCGGCGCGCAGGCCGATCGCCCGCAGCGAGTTGCCACGGCGGATGGTGCCGACCACCCCGGTCGTCGCCAGTCCGCGATGCACCTCGCAGCCGAATTCGGTGAGCCTGGCGGCGACGATATCGGCGGTGCGCTGTTCTTCGAAGCCGAGTTCCGGATGGGCGTGGATGTCGCGGCGGATTTGCACCAGCTCTTCGAGGTCTTCCACCACCTCCGGGGGGATCGGCATGTCGTCTCCAATAGGTCAGCGTTTGCACCCCACCATAGCGGCTTCTTTTTATTTCGTCATTCCGGGATGCCCGGGTTCGCGACCGCGTCGCGCTCCCGAATGACGTAAAGGCGCTAGAAACTCAGCCGCGTTTTGAACACCAGCTGCGAATAGAAGTAGAGTTCGGCGTCGAGCGCGCGCTTGATGTTCTCGGCGCGGCGGAAGCCGTGCTGCTCGCCGGCGAACAGCAGATAGCCGCAGGGGATGCCGCGGCGGCGCAGCGCCTCGACCATCATCTCGGTCTGGTTTGGCGGCACCACCCGGTCGTCGGCGCCCTGGAAGAAGATCACCGGCGCCGACAGCCGGTCGGCATGGGTGATCGGTGAGCGATCGGCATAGAGGTCGGCGCGCTCGGGATAGGGGCCGATCAGCCAATCGAGGTAGCGGCTCTCGAATTTGTGGGTGTCGCGGGCGAGCGCGGCGACATCGCTGACCCCGTAATGGCTGGCGCCGCCCTTGAAGAAGTCGCGCTGCGCCAGCGCGGCCAGCACGGTGTAGCCGCCCGCGCTGCCGCCGGTGATGACCGCACGGCTCCCGTCCGCCAGCCCATCGGCGCAGACATGCCGGGCGGCGTTGATGCAATCATCGACATCGACGACGCCCCACTGGCCCTTGAGCCGGTCGCGATAGGCTCGGCCATAGCCGGTGCTGCCGCCGTAGTCGACATCGAGGACGGCGACTCCGCGGCTCGTCCAGTACTGGATGCCGAGGCTGAGGCTCGACGACGCCGACGATGTCGGCCCGCCATGGCACTTGACGACGAGCGGCGGCCTGTCGCTGGCCGGCGCGGCGAAATCCGGGTTGCGCGGCGGGTAATAGTTGGCGAAGGCAGTGAGGCCGTGCTCGGTCGGGAATTCGATCTGCTGGGCCGCGGTGAAATAGCGCTGCAATTCGGGGTCGGCCGCGGCGGCAGAGCTTTGCCGCAAGACCTCGGCTACTCCGCCGTCGGGGTCGATGACGACGATGCCGCTTGGCCCGGTCGGCGACCCGGCGCCGCAGACGATCTTGCCGCCGCATGCCTTGACCGAGCCGAATTCGCTGTAGGGCACGGCGAGCGGAGTGAGCCGGCCGCTGCCGACATCGAGCCGCGCCAGCACGGTGCGGCCGTTTTCGCCATAGCTGCAGACGAGCTGCGTTGCCGAGAGAAAGGCGTAGTTCGACTGGCCGAAGACCCATTGCGCCAGGCAGAAATCGGCGGGGCGCGGGCAGAGCGCCTGGATCGCGCCATCGGCATTGGCACGGTGGAGGTTCCACCAGCCGCTGCGATCGGAGATGAAATGGAGCACCCCGTCGGGCGACCATCGCGGCTGCGCGATCGACTCGCCGTCGCCGCCGGCGATCTTCCGCCGCGGCGCGAGGCCACCCTCCGCGGTGAGGTCGGCGACCCACAGCTCGGTGCCGACCCACGGCATGTTCGGGTGTTTCCAGCTCAGCCATGCGAGGCGCCTTCCGTCGGGCGACAGGCGCGGCGCGGCGTAGAAGTCGCCGCCCTCGACCAGCACCCGCCCCGGCCCCGTTTTGTCCAGATCGACGGCGACGATGGTGTTGTCGACCCGCCCATCGGGCGCATGCGCTTCGCGCACCCCGATCCAGCGCCGGCGGGCCGCGTCGATCACCCCGTCGGCATAGCGATAGCGCGAGCCCTCACCGGGCTCTGGGGTCAGCGGCTCGGGTGCGCCGCCCGGTGCGAGGCGGTAGAGGCGCTGGTCGGCGAAATGGCTGAAATAGGCGGCGCCGCGGTGCACCATCGCCGCGCCGCCGCCGTATTCGTGCACCCGGGTGCGCGCATTGTAGGGCGGCGGGGTCACGTCCTCGCGGCCGCCGTCGCGGGTGCGGCGCACCAGCACGTTGCGGCCGCCCTCGCTCGGCCGGCTTTCGATCCAGTAGATGTCGTCGCCGTCGACGATGACCGCGCCGAGCCCGATCGTCTCGGCGACGATCAGGTCGGAGGTAACCGGCGAGCGCCACGCGCCATAGGGCAGGGTTTCGGACATACCGGAGCCTATTTCTTGGTTTGTTTTGGCGTGAGACGTTCTTCAAATTTTGAGAAGCATGTATTTAGAGCATCGAAGCATATGTCCCAGATTACAACCTGCTCGCGCGGATTCTCGTCGTCGTTTTTCCCAATTTCGAGCAGCTTCTGAAATTCAGATGTGTGTTTTAATTCTTTATCGTATTTGCATTCTCGTTCTAATCGATATTTCGCGTTATTGTTATAATATGCAACAGTAAAGTCACTTCTCCCAAATTCTTCTGAAAAGCCGATGGCATTGGTTGTCAGCGTTCTTTCTAAAAACTCTCTCTGGTGCTTGAGTATTTCCGCATGGTCATTTTCTACATTTGTTAAGAATGCTGATCTCCATAAAGAAAATGCTGTCTGAACCATCCGTGTCATCTGGTAAAAATATTGCCTATTTTTCAATATTGAATCGTTCTCTGCCTCTAGAAGGCTCCACTGTCGCAGCATGAGCTCCTGAATTTGCTTGCGGGCACGAATTTGCCATCGAATGTTTTTCGCATTTGCCTTGAGGGGCATGGATCACACTTCCTGCGTGACGACACCGGTGCGCGCCGCGGCGGCGATCGCGACAAAGGTGTTGGTGACGGCGGCGATCTCGTCGGGCGAGACGGGGTAGGCGGCGCGGCCTTCGATCGCGTCGGCAAACGCCTCCAGGTTCACCCGCACCGTGTCGACCTTGGGGTAGCGCAGGCGCAACGGCTCGGTGCCGCTTTTGCGGATGATGATGTCGTTGAGGCCCACCGCTTCGGCCGAGCCGTTGCGGCCGAACGCGTGCAGCCGCAGAAAGTTCGGGGTCGACCGCACCGCCGCGAGCATCCCGCCGACCCCTGAGGCGAACTCCAGCACGACCGACAGGTTGTCCCACGGGTCAGGGCCGGGCTTCAGCGCAAACAGTCGGGCGTGCACGCGCTCGACCGGGCCGGCGATCTTCATCATCGCGTCGAGTACGTGGATGCCGGTGCCGGTCATCCCGCCGGCCGGCGATTCCTCGAAGCTCTCGCGCCACGCGGCAAAACCGGCGGCGACCTCGTTCGAGAAATTGCCCTCGACATGCAGCAGCGGTCCCAACTCGCCGCTGTCCGCCAGCTTGATGACCTCGGCGATCGCCGAAAAATGGCGTTTGTCGGTGCCGATGCCGAGCACCACGCCGGCCTCGCGGCACGCCGCGATCGCGCGCGCCGCGCCCTCGCGGGTGAGCGCCAGCGGTTTCTCGCAGAACACGTGCTTCTCGGCCGCCGCGGCCGCGACGACCTCCTCGACATGCTGCGTGTGCGGCGTCGCCAGCACGACCGCCTTGATCGATTTGTCGGCGAGCGCCGCGGCGAGGCTGCTGCCGGCGAGCAGGTGATGCGTTTCGAGGAAGGCGCGGTGCTGCGCCGGGTCGCGGCTCACCGCGCGGGTGAAGCGCAGCTTGTCGCTCTTCCCTTGCACCGCCTCGACCAGCGTCTTGCCCCAGCGGCCGAGGCCGACGATTGCCGCGTCGATCATCTGCTGTCATCCTTTGGGCCGCAGCGCCCGTTCCGATCCCAGAGGCGATCCCGGAGGCTTGTCATGACCTACCACACGATCTCGGTAAACAAGATTTCCGGGGCGCTCGGCGCCGAAATCTCAGGCATTGATCTGGGAAGCAGCAACCTCGACGACGAGGTGGTCGGTGAAATCCGCCACGCGCTGATCGAGAATTGCGTGATTTTCTTCCGCAACCAGAACCTGACGCCGGACCAGCACCTCGCCTTCGGCCGCCGCTTTGGCGAGTTGCAGGTGCACGATTTCGTCGAAGCCATGGCCGACAACGAGGAAATCCTCGAAGTTCGCAAGGAAGCCGACGAGATGCGCAATTTCGGCGGCGGCTGGCACACCGATGTGAGCTATCTCGAACGACCGTCGTTGGGCTCTGTGCTCTACGCCCGCGAGGTGCCGGCCTATGGCGGCGACACGATGTTTGCCAATCAATATCTTGCCTATGAAACCTTGTCGGGCGGTATGAAGAAGCTGCTCGACGGCATGACCGCGATCCACAGCGCGCGCCGACCGTACGGGCTCAATGCAATGAGCCGCTACGCTGCGGGCGAGCGGTCGATGAAATACCTCTACAGCGAAAACGCTCATGCCGAGGTCGAGCATCCTGTCATCCGCACCCATGCCGAGACCGGCCGCAAATGCCTCTACGTCAACGGCACCTTCACGATCCGCTTCAACGACATGACCGAGGAGGAAAGCGCGCCCCTGCTCGACTACCTCTATCAGCACGCGGTGCGCCCGGAATTCACCTGCCGTTTCCGCTGGGAGAAGGGGTCGATCGCGTTCTGGGACAATCGCTGCGTGCAGCACAATGCGATCAACGATTATCACGGCCAGCGCCGGGTCATGCACCGGGTGACGATCGAGGGCGAGCGGCCGGTTTAGCGTCGGTTTCATGCTCCGTGGCTTGCAGAAACACCTCCTCCCCCGCCGGCCGGGGGAAGAGCGCGTGAGGGGGGCCGATCGGGGTCGGTTCGGCCACTCGACTCTCACCCGCCCATCGCTGCGCGACGGGCCCCTCCCTCTCCCGCGATGCGGGAGAGAGGTATCGGTGCGCCGGTGACTCTCACCTACCGCGCCGCGGTCCTGCACGCGCCGCAGACGCCGCTCAAGGTCGAGACGATCCGCGCCGGCGCGCTCAAACCGGGCGATGTGCTGGTGAAGATCAAGGCGGCGGGGCTGTGCCACACCGACCTTGAAGTCATCGAGGGGGCGCTGCGCTACCCGATGCCGATCGTGCTCGGCCACGAGGCAGCCGGCGTCGTCGAGGAAGTCGGCCGCGACGCGACGGGTGTCGCGGCAAGCGGCCCCGAGATCGGCGACCGTGTCATCCTGTCATGGAACCCGCATTGCGGGCATTGCTTCTATTGCGACCGCGACCTGCCGATCCTGTGCTCGACCTATCTCGCGCACGGGCCGCAGGCGGTCGCTTTCGATGGCGAGAGCCGCATCGCCCGCGAAGACGGCGGCGATCTGCGCCAACTGATGTTTCTCGGTGCCTTCGCCGAATACTGTATCGTCCCCGCGGAGCAGGCAATCGTCATACCCGGGGAGATGCCGTTCGACCGTGCATGCTTGGTCGGCTGCGGGGTGATGACCGGGGTCGGCGCGGCGCTCAACGTCGCCGCGATCGAATATGGCAGCGTCGCGATGGTGATCGGCTGCGGCGCGGTCGGCTTGTCGGCGGTGCAGGGCGCGCGGCTCGCCGGCGCCGGCGAGATTATCGCCGTCGATCTCGACGACGCGAAGCTCGCGCTCGCCGCCAAGATGGGCGCGACGACGCTGGTCAACGCGCGGCGCGAGGACCCGACCGCGATCGCCAAGCAGAAAACCACCGGGCGCGGCGTCGATGCGGTGCTGGAGGCCGCCGGTAGCCCGGTCGGGTTCGGGCTCAGCGTCGAGGCGGTGCGGCCGGGCGGTGAGGTGATCTGGCTCGGTAAGACCGACGTCACCGCCGAGGTCGCCTTCCGTTGGGGCGCGCTGATGGGCGAGAAGCGCATCCGCCGGTCGAGCTATGGCGGGGCGCGGCCGGCGCGCGACTTCCCGATGCTGGCGCGCGCCTATCTCGATGGCCGGCTTTATCTCGACGAGCTGATTACCGGCCGCATCGCGCTCGAAGAGATCAATGCCGGTTTTGCCGCGCTCAAGGCCGGCGAGGCGATCCGCAGCGTGGTGGTGTTCTAGGCGCAACGCGCGTTCACCCCGCGGCGCAACCAACAGCGCGGCATTGGCGTTAACCAGCACCACAGCCGCGGCCCGCGGCTGCCGCGAGGGACGCCCGATGTACCTGTCCAACGAAAGCTTGCTCGTCATCATCGTCGTCGGCGTCATCGCCGGCTGGCTCGCCGGCAAGGTCGTCGCCGGCGGCGGGTTCGGCCTCATCGGCGATCTGGCGGATAATCGGCGCGTTTATCGGCGACTGGCTGCTGCCGCGCCTACATGTTCATCTCGGCAGCGGGATCGTCTCGGCGATCATCAACGCGACCGTCGGCGCGATCGTGCTGCTGGTCATCATCCGCGCCATCGCCCGACGCCGCTACTGGGGCGGCGGCTGGGGTAACGGCGGCGGCTGGGGATGGCGCGGCCGCTGGGGAGGCCGCTGGTAGTTCGTCACTCATACCCCGGCATCCCGAGGCATCGTCGGTCGGTCGCCGACGGCTTCTTGAGTTTGGCGCATAATGGCCTTCGGACGAGCCGATGAACCACGGGGGGACGTCGTGACAATCACCGCCCTCAGCGCGATCACTCTCGCGACGCGTGACATGGCCGCCCTGGTGCGGTTCTACCGGGTGTGCGGCTTCGAGCTGCTGTATGGCGGCGAGAGCGCCAGCTTCACCAGCTTCCGCGCCGGCAGCTCCTTTCTCAATCTCACCGCCGAGCCGGCCGAGATCAGCTGGTGGGGCCGCGCGATCTTTTACGACAGCGACGTCGATGGCCTCTATCGACGCTTGGTCGCGGCGGGGATCGCACCGCAGGCGCCGCCGCGCGACGCCTCATGGGGCGAGCGCTTCTTTCACGTGACCGATCCGGACGGCCACGAAATCAGTTTCGCGTGGCCTTTGCCCCGCTGACTACTCGACGAGCAGCGGTTTCTGCTCCGGGGCGATCAGCTCGCAATATTCGACTTTGCCAAACCAGCGATAGCGGTTGCGGGCGATCACGTCGTAGACCCAATCGCGCAGCGCGCGCGGGATCAGGCCGAAAAACAGCACCGCCTTCCACCAGCCGCCAAAAATCCGGCACATCTGCAGGTAGCCGCTCGACTTCGCGTAGGGCAGGCCGCCGCTGATCAGCAGGTAGGTCTCGTCCAGGGCGATGCCGTAATGCGCGTAGAGCGCCTTGCCGACCGGCGATTGCGCCGGCGACATGCGGAAGACTTGCTTCTTGTCATGCCGCATCAACCAGCGCGCGCCGCCCGAGCACAGCACGCAGAACCCGTCGAAGACGAAGAGCGGCTTGTCGTCGGGAAACGGCGGGACGGCAGCGTCCAGGCGGTAGCTGTAAGGAACGCGCGCAGAAACACCACTGGCGCTCTCGGCCATGTCGGCTCTCCGTGGTGGCTCAAAGAATGTTGTTCGCATATACCGACGCGGCAAGGAGGAAGTTTCCATGCCGCAGCCGAGCTATGTTCATGGCGCCAGCGACATCCCGCTGATCGGCGAGACGATCGGCAACCATTTCGACCGCATCGTCGAGCGCTTTCCCGACCGCGACGCGCTGATCGTGCGCCACCAGAACATCCGCTGGAGCTACCGCGACCTGCGCCGCGAGGTCGACGCCTTTGCCGCCGGGCTCGTCGCCCTGGGGCTCAAGCCGGGTGAGCGCATCGGCATCTGGTCGCCCAACAATGCCGAGTGGGTCGTCACCCAGTTCGCCACCGCCAAGGCCGGGCTGATCCTCGTCAACATCAACCCGGCCTATCGGCTCGCCGAGCTGGAATACGCGCTCAACAAATCGGGCTGCGTCGCGCTGATCACCGCGGCGCGCTTCAAGTCGAGCGACTATGTCGGGATGCTGCGCGACCTCGCGCCGGAGTTGGCGACCGCGGCGCCGGGCAATCTCGCGGCCCCGCGGCTCCCGGCGTTGCGGCTGGTGATCACGATCGGCCCAGTGGAAAACGGTCGGGAAAACGGTCGGGAAAACGGTCGGGAAAACGGTCGGGAAAACGGTCAGAGCCATGCCGGCATGATCCCGTTTGCCGATATCGCCGGGGTCGGCGGCGCCGCCGAACAGCGCCGTCTCGCCGAACTCGCCGAGACGCTGCAATTCGATGAGCCGATCAACATCCAATTCACCAGCGGCACGACCGGCTTTCCCAAGGGCGCGACGCTGACGCATCACAACATCCTCAACAACGGCTTTTTCATCGCTCGCGCGATGCAATTCACCGAGGCCGACCGGCTCTGCATCCCGGTGCCGCTCTACCACTGCTTTGGCATGGTGCTCGGTAACCTGGCCTGCCTGACGCATGGCGCGGCGATGATCTATCCGGGCGAGGCCTTCGAGCCGCTGGCGGCGTTGGAAGCGGTCGAGGCCGAGCGCTGCACCGCGCTGCACGGCGTGCCGACGATGTTCATCGCCGAGATGGACCACCCCGATTTCGGCAAATTCGACCTGCGGTCGCTGCGCACCGGCATCATGGCCGGCAGCCCGTGCCCGATCGAGGTCATGAAGCGCGCTGTCGATCAGATGCACTTGTCGCAGATCACCATCGCCTACGGCATGACCGAAACCAGCCCGGTCAGCTTTCAGTCCTCGACCGACGATCCGCTCGAACGTCGTGTCTCGACCGTCGGCCGCATCCAGCCGCATGTCGAGGTGAAGATCGTCGATGGGGACGGCCGGATCGTGCCGCGCGGCACGCCGGGCGAGTTGTGGACCCGCGGTTATGTCGTGATGCTGGGCTACTGGAACGACCCGGAGCGCACTACCGAATCGATCGACCGCGCCGGCTGGATGAAGACCGGCGACCTCGCGACGATCGACGACGCGGGCTATTGCAATATCGTCGGCCGCATCAAGGACATGGTGATCCGCGGCGGCGAGAACATCTATCCGCGCGAGATCGAGGAATTTCTCTATCGCCATCCGAAGATCCAGGACGTGCAGGTGATCGGTGTGC
>Ga0126381_100009580_pt1 | contig 10874 bp, 8 predicted proteins | sample PanSoiMetPlot_28_FD_96465 | JGI IMG/M metagenome (GOLD analysis project Ga0126381, IMG submission 96465) | Tropical forest soil microbial communities from Panama - MetaG Plot_28 | ecosystem: Environmental > Terrestrial > Soil > Tropical forest > Bulk soil | place: Panama | collected 2016-02-17
GGATGCCGACAGCGTCTCGATCATAGACCTCACTGCGAACACCGTGCAGAAGACGATCAGTGTGGGTCGCGGGCCTGTGGGCGTGGCGGCGGATGCGACGGCGCACAGGGCCTACGTCACGAACGAAGACGACGGCACCGTGAGCGTGATCGACCTTACCGGACTTGCGGTAACCGCGACGTGGACGCTGGGAAGCTCGGTCCGGCCGGAAGCGATTGCGTTAGTGCCAGGCGCGGGCGTGGCGTTTGTATCGTCGCCGGGCGCCGGTCCGAGTGCTAACGTGCTGCTGGTGAACACGACCACGGGAGCGGTGTCGACGACGCTGAGCGCCAACCCGGACCGTAGCGGCGGCTCTAGCGCGGTGGCAGTGTTCAACTCCAGCGTGTACTTCGCGAACCAGACGGGCGGGTCGGTTGCGGTACTGCCCATCACGTCGGCTGGTGCTCCGGGCGGGGCGATCACTACGATCAAGGTAGGCCTCGGACCGCGCGCACTGGCGATCGACCAAAAGGACAGCCTGCTGGTTGTGAGCAATGAAGGGACGGGCACACTGGTGCTGGTGGACCTCACCTCGAACAAGGTGGTGGGGAATATCAATGCCGTGCAGACGGACCAGGAAGGCGACGACGACCAGGACGATCACAGCGACCGCAACGGGGCCGCGAACGTTCCGACGATCGCGTCGCTTTCACCGGCATCCGGGAAGGCCGGTACCAGCTTCACCCTGACGATCAACGGCACCAACTTCACCGGCGCGATCGGCGTGTTTTTCGTGAATCCGGGCGCGCAGCCGGGCAACGGGAACGGCAATGGGAACGGAAACAACCCGGGGAAGGGCGCTCCCTCCAATAACAACGATAATGCGTTCACCGTGACCAATCTCAAGGTGGTGAGCGCGACCGAGATTACAGCGACCGTCGCGATTGCCGCATCGGCCGGGACCGGACCGCGTCTGGTGAGGGTGCTGACGCCGAACGGAGAGTCGGTGCTGATGATGGCGATGTCGAATACGTTCACGGTGCAGTAAGCCGTGAACCGCGTGGGGCGGGCGGCCGGCGGAGGACCCGTCTGCCTCACGTTGTTCTGACGATCGGCTGCGCTGCTTGCCGAGCGGGCTCACGGCAGTCATCCAAGCACACAGCGCGCCTACGAAGGCCGTTCAAGCCACCTGCTCGAACGCCTCCCGGACCCGTGCCAGGGTTTGTGCGCTATCGGGGGTGTCGACGCGAATTACGGTGGAGTTGGGGCCGGCGGGACGCCAGCGGTCGAACATGCGCGGCACGGGGAAGCCCGCGAAGATGCTGATGAGCGGAACTCCGGCGGCGTGGGCCACGTGCTGCCCCGCGGAGTCATAGCCGACGTAAAGACGGCTGCCGGCGATGATCGAAGCAAAGCCGGCGAATGACCCGTTCCAAAGCGTGGCTTTCGCTCCAGATCGCTCCAGGGCGCGGTTGACACGGTCGGCTTCCTCGCCGCCGGCGCCTAGATCGACGCAGAGGGGAAGGCCGTGGCTGGCGAGGAGGCGGAAGAGTTCTTCCTCGAACGGATCGGCCAGCCGCTTGACGGGGTTTTCGCCGACGCCGAGGCTGACTGCGATATAGCGGCCGCGCTGGGGCGTGGGGCCGAGTGCGACATAAGGCTTGGCGCCGCTTACGCCGAGACACTCAGCGACCCAGCCGGCGGTAAGCTCGGATAGGGAACGGCTGGTGTCGGCGCCGTAGCAGCGGCTTTCAAAGAAGTGGTAGCGCTCGTCGCCACAGACGGCGAGCAGCCCGAGCTGGGTGAGGCGCGAATCGGGATCGAGCACCAGGCAGTCGTCACCGGTCAGGAGGGTCTTCAGTTCTTCCCAAACAGCCAGACGGGCGGCGAGGCCGCCGCGTTGATAGGAGATGGGGGCGTGGCGGATGCGCTGGTCCGCGGCGAAGAGTTCGTAGTTTTTTGGAGGTGCGACGAAAACGATTTCAGCGTGGGGAAAACGGCGCTTGGCGGCGGCGATGAGAACGCTGGTGACCGCGACATCAGCGCCGAGTGTGATGCGGGAGAGCACAAAGACGCGACGCGGCCGGGCGCCGATGGGGCGGGCGTGGCGGATGCGTTCGTACCGTGCGACCAGCGAGATGGGGTCGATGCCGCGAATGACGTGTGCGATCGCGCCGGAGAACAGGCGGACATAAGCGTCGCAAAGAGGGGGCTCGAAGCGGTCCGCCAGACCTTCCACTAGGATGCCGAAAAGCGCGCGGCCGCAAGGCTCCTCCAGCAGAGCGGGCGGAATCTCCTTGGGGAGGCTGCCGGCGAGGCACCGCTCCAGCAGATCTCGCGCGATGCTGCTACACGAAGTACTTCTCAACGAGAATCCTTAGTTTTCGGAGAGTGGCTTGAGGAACCAGCTGGCGATCGGTGATGATGGCGTGGCTCAGCGCGGAGCCGCATTTGCAGCCGCGCCCAGCGGGCATCTGGGCGACGGCGTGCGCCACCACGCGGCACGCGTTTTCGGCGTTCTTCACCAGGTTGCCGATGATTTCGTTGACGGTGACGGCATCGTGGTGCGGGTGCCAGCAGTCGTAATCGGTGACCATGGCGATGGTGACGTAGCAGATTTCCGCTTCGCGCGCCAGCTTGGCTTCGGTGAGGTTGGTCATGCCAATGACGTCCATGCCCCAGCTTCGGTAGACGTTCGATTCGGCCTTCGTGGAAAAGGCCGGACCCTCCATGCAGAGGTACGTGCCGCCTTCTTTGCAGTTGACGCCGGCGGCCCGGCAGGCGGCGGCGGAAAGCGCGGCGAGCTCCGGACAGACGGGGTCGGCGAAGCTGATGTGGGCGACCAGGCCTTCGCCGAAGAAGGTGGAGGCGCGGCCGCGGGTGCGGTCGAAAAACTGGTGGGGAATGACGAAGTCGAGCGGGCGGTGCTCCTCCCGGAGCGAGCCGACGGCGCTCAGCGAGACAATGCGTTCGACGCCGAGCGACTTCATGCCGTAGATGTTCGCGCGGAAGTTAATCTCCGAGGGCGAGATTCGATGGCCGCGGCCGTGGCGCGCCAGGAACGCGACCTGGCGGCCGGCAAGGCAGCCGACTACGTAGTTATCCGAGGGCGCGCCAAATGGGGTTTCGATGTGCGCTTCTTCCTGAGCTTCGAAGCCCGGCATGGAGTAGAGCCCGCTTCCGCCGATGATTCCGATTTCCGCTTTCAATGGGAGCTCTCCTGGATGAGTTCGAGTAAGACGCCTCCGGTAGAGGCGGGGTGAACGAAGACATAAAGGTGGCCGCCGGCGCCCAAGCGCGGCTCATGGAGCAGGCGCGCTCCGGAGGCGCGCAGTCGTCCGACGGCCGCGGTGAGATTGGGGACGCGCAGGGCCACATGGTGAAGGCCGGGGCCGCGCTTTTCGAGAAACTTCGCGATGGGTGATTCGGGTGCGGTGGGTTCGAGGAGTTCGATGCGCGAGTCGCCGGCGGGCAGCATGGCGACTTCTACCTTTTCCTGGGCTACGGTTTCGCGATGGTTTTCGTCCAAGCCAAGTCGTTGGTAAAACGCGACGGCATCGTCGAGGGACTTTACCGCGATGCCGAGATGGTCTATCGCAATCGGGAATGGGGGATGGGAGATGGGGGATGGGGGATGGAGCGGCGCCTCGCGCCGGGCTTCAATTTGCTGGAAGAGTTCGTCAACGCCTTCAGCGTTGAGGGCGACCGTCTTCACGATCGGCACATCCGGGCGCTCGGCGTGGATTTCCTGTTGGAGGCGATCGGCGCCGGGAAGGTCAGATTTGTTGATGACAAAAATGTCAGCGACTTCCATGATGCCGGCTTTGATGGCTTGCACGTCGTCGCCCATGCCTGGGACGAGTACCACAATCGTGATTTGGGCCAGAGAGGCGACGTCGATCTCATCCTGGCCCACGCCTACGGTTTCGATCAGGACATAGTCGCGTCCGGCCGCATCCATGAGGCGAACGAGCGAGGCGATGGCGCGCGACAGGCCACCGGAAGCACCGCGGGTGGCCACGCTGCGAATGAAGATCCCATGATCGGCGTGGTGGTGCTGCATCCGGATGCGGTCGCCGAGGATCGCGCCGCCCGAGAGGCGGCTGGTGGGGTCGACAGCCAGAATGGCGACCGTCTTCTCCTCGCGGCGCAAGGCCGTAGCCAGCGCGGAGACCAGCGTACTCTTGCCTGCGCCGGGCGGGCCGGTGATTCCTAGGACGGTAGCGTGGCCGGGCGCGAGCGTTTCGAGGGTCGCGAGCGCGTGCGGATCGCGGTTCTCGATGGCGGTGGCCATGCGGGCGAGGGTTCGTTGATCGAAGCTCATCAGGTCTTGAGAAGCTGGCGGGCGATCACCAGCCTCTGGATCTCGCTAGTGCCTTCTCCGATGGTGCAGAGCTTCACGTCGCGGTAAAACTTTTCGACGGGGTAATCCTTAATGAAACCGTAACCGCCGTGAATCTGCACGGCTTCACCGGCGATGCGCACGGCGGCTTCGGAAGCGAACAGCTTGGCCATGGACGATTCGCGTGTGACGCGGCAGCCATGGTCGAGCATCCAGGCGGCTCGATAGTTGAGCAGGCGGGCGGCATCGATGTCCACGGCCATGTCGACCAGCTTGTGCTGGATGGCCTGAAACTCCGAGATGGGCCGGCCGAATTGTTTGCGGAGCTTGGAGTAGCGGAGGGCGGCGTCATATGCGCCCTGCGCCATACCGATGGAAAGGGCGGCGATCGAGATGCGACCCCCATCGAGTATTTTGAGGCTGTCGACGAAGCCTTCGTTGATGCCGCCGAGGAGCTGGCTGCCCGGCAGCCGGCAGCTTTCGAAAATCACTTCACCGGTGGCGCTGGCACGCAGGCCGAGCTTGTTCTCCTTCTTGCCGCAGCGAAAGCCGGGCGTTGCTTTTTCGAGGATAAAGGCCGAGATACCGTGCTGCGCCGCGGCGCGGTCCGTTACGGCCATGGCGACGCAAACATCGGCGTAGTGGGCGTTGGTAGTGAACGTCTTCGCGCCGTCGATTACCCAATCGTGGCCGTCGCGAACGGCGTGGGTGCGTGTTCCGGCGGCATCCGATCCGGCTTCGGGTTCGGTGAGGGACCAGCAGCCGATCCATTCGCCGGAAGCCAGCTTGGGAAGGTAGCGCGCGCGCTGGTCGTCACTGCCCATTTTGAAAATGTGATTGGAGCAGAGCGAGGTGTGGGCCGCGACAATGATACCCACTGAGCCGTCGACCCGCGACAGCTCCTCGATGATGATCGAGTACTCGATATATCCAAGGCCGGCGCCGCCGAATTCCTCTGGGAAGATAGCGCCCATATACCCGAGGCGGCCCAGCTTCTTGATCACCTCGAGGGGGAAGACCTGGCCCTCGTCCCACTCCATGACGTGCGGCGCGATTTCAGCTTCGGCGAACTCCCGGACGGCGCGGCGCAGCTGCTGCTGTTCCGGTGTGTACTCGAAATCCACGGCGCTTATACGATCTGTTCTTGGGCGGCGTCCCAGTGGAGGGTCCGCTGCTGGCGGTAGCTATCGACAGCCATGCGGCAGGCGATGGCGACGCGGAAGCCGAGTTCGTAGGGGCAATTCACATCCGCCACGTGGCCGCGGATGTGTTCCAGGAAATTGAGCATGTGCGCCTTGGGGTCGCTCTTGGTAGTGCCCAGCATTTCGGTCGCGTCTTTGCCGCGCGTTACTTTCTGCGGAATGTAGCGGATGGATTGCAGGTGCGAAAGGCTGATGGTGCCGTTGTCGCCGAGCACGTCGTCGCCGACTTTGAGCTGGTCGTTCCCGAAGCCCGAGTTCCAAGCGTACAGCATCTCGTTGTCGTGCTCCATCGAGACCGCCATGGTGTCCGGCACTTCGCGTCCGTCTTTCCAAAGATACAGGCCGCCGGTCATGGTGACCTTCGTTGGGATTCTCAAGTCCATCGCCTTGTACCAGAAGGCGAGCTGGTGGCACATATTCTCGTAGACGTTGCCGCCCGAGTAATCCCAGAAGAAGCGCCAGTTGATGTAGCGGTTGGCGTCGAAGGGGCGCTGGGGGGCTTCGCCGAGGAAGGCCTTCCACACGATGTTCTCGGGCGTCATGTCGGGATAGATCGGGCGTGACCACTGCGGTTTGCCGTGCGGAGTGTTCCGATACATGTGGCCGTTGATCGTGGTGATCTTGCCCATGAGTTCGGGCTTGAGGAAGGAAACGGCATCCGGCATCTGGCCGGTGGATGTGCCCTGGTGGCCGATCTGGATCGTGCGCTTGGAGCCGGCCCGCTGGGCGGCGGCGCGCATTTTCTTGGCATGGTCCACCGAAAATGCCATGGTCTTTTCCTGGTAGACGTGCTTGCCGGCATCGAGCGCGGAGGTGAAGTGCTCGCAGTGCAAGTGCTGCGGCGTCGCGATCAGCACGGCATCGATGTCTTTGTCCTCGAGCAGGTGACGGTAGTCGAGATACGTTTTGGCGTTGGGAGCGATCTTCTTGACGTCTTCCAGACGGCGGGTGTACACGTCGGCCGCGCCAATGCATTCCACGTTGGGACACTCGACGGCCTGGCGCAGAATTTCGGATCCGCGGGCGCCGGGCCCGATGATGCCGATGCGGATGCGCTCGTTGGCGCCCATGACGTTGGACGCCGCCAACGTGCCGGCCAGACCGGTGGCCACCTTGCCGATGAAATTCCGGCGGGAGTGCAGGCTCTCTTGTGGCATGGAAAAACGCTCCTTCGCCTCGCGGTGGATGACCGGAGGATAAGACGATTATAGCGTTTAGCGACACTCCGACGCGGTGGGGCGTGCGGCGCGGTACACCCGCTCCCAAGCGCGTCATAGCCCTTTAACAGGCCCGCCCTATGCTCGGGCCATGCTTTCGACTTTCAGCCTCAAACGGACTTTAGCGGGTACCTGCCTCGCCGCACTCGCGCTCCCCGGAACGAATCTAACCGCGGCTACATTTACGCCCTCGGTCTTTGCCACCGGGGCGGCGGTCTCGGGTACATCTCCCGACTCTGTCGTCTTCGGCGATGGGTCGCTGTGGGTGTCCTTCCAGAACGGCGCCGATTCCACCGGCGCCTCCGGTGCGAGCACCGTGGTCCGCTACTCGCTACAAGGCGCTGTCGAGAACACCTGGTCGATCGCCGGAAATGTAGATGGACTGCGCATCGATCCCAATGGCCAGGTGTGGGCCCTCCAAAACAATGACGGCAATTCCGCGCTTAGCGTGATTAACCCGGTCACGAACGCGACGACCTCATATACCTATGGAGCGTCGTACACAAACGTTGCCAATCGCGGCTTCGATGACGTCGAGTTCCCGAACGGCCAGACTTTCCTCAGCGAAACCAACCCGGCATCCGGGACCGACCCCATCCTGGTGCGGTTGACTACGCCGCTGGCCTCACCGCTTGAGATCGCCGGTATTTTGAATTCGACCTTCACCGGTACTGACCTCGCTACTGGCAACCAGGCCTCGACCACCATCACCGATCCCGATTCGCTCATTCTCGATCCGTCTGGCGACCTGGTGTTGACGGGTGAAGGCGACCAGCAGATCGTCTGGGTGTTCCATCCGGGTGCGGCCAATCAGTCGGAGAGTTTTCTTTCTCTGCTGAGCCCCGGCGGCGGTCCTATCACCGGGAGTCCGGACGACACGGTGTTTCCCACGGCTGCGAGCGGCATCTTCTTCATCAGCGATACGGGCGCCAACACCGTGTATGCCTTGCAGGCCAGCGGACTGACGCCGGGGTCGGTCTATGTCGACGTCGGCGGTGTCTTCGGCTCCCTCAACACCTCGACGGGGGTCGTGACCCCCATTTTCACGGGTGTGAGTCCGCATGGCGTAGTCTTTGTGACGACACCCGAGCCGGCATCGCTCATCCTCCTGGCTGCCGGTTTGGCGTTGCTCACCGCGACGGCCAGCCGTGTGCGCCGTACGTAATGGCGCCATAACGTGCCCTTTTCGGAACTGTAAGGCGCGCTACAATGGGGGGCGTCCATTCGGTAGCGAGCCTCATTCGCAGCTTCCAGTCCGCATGAAGGGCGAATGCGGCAGCAAAGAAAGCGTAGGCCAGAGGCGGCTTGAAGATCCGTGCCCGCAAGTTCGATGGCCGTTGTGGCCGGCACAAGCGATACAGTCCAGCCGTCGACGGCCGTGACGCCATCCAAGGCGGATGCCCGAGATGCCATCTTCTTTTTGACATCTGGGAAGCCTCGATCAGGCTAAATCAGCTCATCCGCAGCTTCGATCCGAATCACGACGACTTAAAGCGGCCGGCGGTAGAGAAGGCGCCGGAAGTCGATCCGCGGCAGATGAGCTTGATCGTCTAGGCCGCGCCCCCTACCCTTGTCCCCACAGCGCCCTTAGAATAATCCGCGACTTCTCGAACGCGGAGAGCCGCACCCGACGCTTGAATACGTCGTAGTTGGTACCGACGATACGGTCGAGAAGCGTGGAGTAGATGCCGATGAGCGCCCAAAGCGATGGGCGGCTGCGGGGGTGGATGAGGTCGAGCAGCGGTTGGGATTCGGCGTAATACGAGCGGGCGCGGGCGGCTTCGTACCGCATCAGGCCGAGGAATTCGGGGCTGCGGTTGCCGGTCCGCAGGTCGTCTTCGCTGACCCCGAAGCGGCGCAGGTCTTCTTTAGGAAGATAGATGCGGCCGCGTTCGGCGTCCTCGCGGATGTCGCGCAGGATGTTGGTGAGCTGGAACGCGATGCCGCATCTTTCCGCGAGAGGCAGAGCGCTGGGCGTATCGAAGCCAAAAATGTGGATGACGGTGAGGCCGACCACCGAGGCCACCTGGTAGCAGTAGCGGTATAGTTGATCGAATGTGTCAAAGCGCCGCGGATCGAGATCGGAGGCGACACCCTCGATCATTTCGTGCAGGTATTCGCGGGGGATGCCAAAGCGGCGGACCGTGTGGTGAAAGGCGGGCCAGATGGGATGGGGACCGAATCTTCCGTCGAGCGATTCGTCGAGCTCCTTACGCCAGGCGACGAGCGCTGCGCGGGAAGAGCCGGGCTCGTCGCTCAGGTCGTCGCAGTGGCGCATGAAGGCATAGATGGCGCACATCGCTTTGCGCTGCTGGCGCGAAAGCAGGATGAAACTGTAGTAGAAATTGCGCGCGCGGCTGCGGGCGATCCGGATGCAATACTCGTACGATTGGTCGATGGCGTTCATGAAGCAGCCCGGGAAAACGCCCAGCGCGCCAGCGAACCGACAAGCAGTTGGACGCGTTCGGATTTGGAGATGGACGGACGGGCGGTGAGCACATCGTAGCCCTGGCGCTCGATTTTTTCGAGGACTTTGAGGCCGCCGCGGCTGAACAGATCGAGGTCGAGCGACAGGCGGCGATTCACCATGCGTGCCAGCGGCAGGCCTTCGAGGAACAGCGCGCGTGCCTGGCCGACGATTTCGCGCATCACTTCGCGGAAAGCCGGTGTGAAACGGTGGGCGGCGAGATCTTCCAGCCTGGCGCCGTGGCGGTACATGATTTCGAGTGGAATGTAGACGCGGTCCTTCTGGAGATCGACGGTGACGTCCTGCCAGAAGTTGGCCAGTTGGAGAGCGGTGCACGTGGCGTCGGAGAGCCGCTGGCGGGCGGGATCGGAATAGCCGCAGAGATACAGCACCAGGCGGCCGACGGGGTTGGCAGAGAAGCGGCAGTATCCGAACAGGTCATCCCAGTCGTGGTACCGGGTGATGGTCTGGTCTTGTACGAACGCCTGGATCAGATCGGCGAAGGGCTGCTGCGGAATGCGATGGCGCCGGACTGTCCCCGCCAGCGCCACGAACACGGGGTGACGGGCCTGGCCGTGGTACATGGCTTCGAGCTCGTTGCGCCACCAGCCGAGCAGTTCGAGCGAGCGGTTCGAGTCGCCGATTTCGTCCCCCAAATCGTCGGCCCAGCGGCAATACGAGTAGACGTTGTAAAAATCCTGGTGCAGCCGCTTGGGCAGCAGAAAACTCACGACGGGGAAGTTTTCGTAGTGATGTGTCGCCAGCCAGCGCGTGTAAGCGGACGCTTCTTCGGGGGACCAGCTTTTGCCGAGCGCTTCGCGAGACTGGACGAAATCGGCGGGCGCGAGGAGCATCGGCGCCTCGCTTACGGTACGATTGCCGTCTTCAGGTGACCGTTGTGGCTCATCAGATGGCGCATTACTTCCAGCAGATTCGCCAGCGGTTCCTCGCGGTTGACGAAGAACGATGCCGCAATGTGGCCGGCCACCACCAGGTCGAGCGCCTTCTGAATGTAGGCGGGCGTGTGATGGAAGCTCGCCTTGCAGGTAATTTCGGAGTAGTGCAGCAGGGCGGTATCGAGTTCGACGCGCGTATCGTTGGGGCAGCCGCCGAAGAAATTGACGGTGCCGCCGCGGCGCACCATATTGACGGCCCACTGCCAGGTGGCAGGCTTGCCCACAGCTTCAATGGCGATGTCGACGCCGCGGCCGCTGGTCAGGTCGCGGATGGTCTTCACGGGATCGGATCCATCGTCGCCCACGATCAGTTCGTCGGCGCCCAAAGCGCCGGCGCGGTCGAGCTGCGTCTTGCGGCGGCCTACGGCGATCACGCGGCAGCCGTAGAGCTTGGCGAGCTTCACGAACATCAGGCCGATGGGGCCGAGACCGATAATGGCCACCTGGTCGCCCGGACGGGGCGCGGTCTCCTCCCAGCCGCGGACTACACACGCCAGCGGTTCGATGAGCGCGGCGTCATAGTAGCCTACGTGGGGAGGAATGATGTACGTGTTTTTCTCGACGATGCGGGCGGGAATGCGGATGTATTCCGCGTATGCGCCGTTGTTGAACAGCAAATCTTCGCAGAGGTTTTCCAAGCCGCGGCGGCAGAAGTAGCATTCATCGCAAGGGGCCGAATTGGCGGACACAACCCGCTGGCCCAGCGAGAAC
>Ga0126381_100009581_pt1 | contig 10874 bp, 17 predicted proteins | sample PanSoiMetPlot_28_FD_96465 | JGI IMG/M metagenome (GOLD analysis project Ga0126381, IMG submission 96465) | Tropical forest soil microbial communities from Panama - MetaG Plot_28 | ecosystem: Environmental > Terrestrial > Soil > Tropical forest > Bulk soil | place: Panama | collected 2016-02-17
ATCATGACAGCCTCCGCGGATGACCGACTGCACCAGATGATTGTGGAGATCCACGAACCCGGGCAGAACGATTTTCCCCGCGGCATCAACGATCGCCGCGCCGGACGCATCGGCTGATAGATCCCTGCCCACGGCGACAATGGTGTCGTCGGCGATGAGCACGTCGCCATCCATGATCGCGCCGAGCGGCCCTGTACCGAGCTTCGGATCCATCGTCACGATGAGGGCTGCGCGTTGAATCAGGGTGCGAGGGTGAGACGTGCTCTCTGCTCGCGCGGCAGCTCCCAGCTCCGCCGCGAAAGACTGGAAGAGCACTGCCATGATGACGAGGAGGCTCATCAATGACTCATTGGCTGCAGGGCGGACCGTACACCGCGCCGTGGGAACACGACCAGTCTGAACTCTGCTACGCTCGAGGCGCCGCTTGCGACGAGAACGCCTGTCAGGACTTCTTTCGGTAGACGTTGAGGCCGACTTTTTCCTCGCGATTCGGAATCGTCACATTCCCCTCTGTCGACGCCACGATGACGGTCTTTCCCGACGAAGACGGCCCGAACTCTTTGGAGAGATCCACCTTGATCGTCAGCATCGTGCCGTCGACGGTCATCTCCACATTCTTCATGATGATGTCCTCCCAGTGCCCGTTGATGGCTAGTATCCGCGTCCGGCGCTCCCGCCCCTGCCCATGCGATCCAATGGCAGCGCTTCATAGCGCTGCTTCAGATTGGGATGTTCGTTCAGAAAGCGTTTCACCGCCGCCTCGTCGGCAAAGACGTCTTTGCTGCGGGCGCGGTACTCCTCCACCGTCAGGCCGTACTTGGACAACACGGTGCTTAGCTTGGCATTAATGTCCTTTCTCATCTCGCGCATCTTTTCATCCGACGGACGCTGTCCCTCTCCGAACCTTTCTCCACCTTTGAAATAGTTCGTCATCATCTCACCGATGTCGATACGAGCCCTCACATACTTCTCGACCTCGGCCGGCTCGGCTGCAAAACCGACTCGGGTAAACAGGAGGGCGCTTAGGGAAAGTGCGACGATAGCCATGTTTAAGTTCATCGTCATAATCTACTTATAAATTCGAGAAGAATGACACTCGTCTCATTCTCAGCGTCGGTCGAAGACTTGTCAATGAGAAGGGACTGCTTCCTGGGCTCGCGGAACGCCTCTGCTTTTCTTTTCCCCTCCTGCCTGTTTATTCAATTCGGGCGCGAATACCACGTAAGACAAAGTATCCTGCCCCCTTTTCTTCTCTCAGATGGCTCCTCCGCGTTGCTACGGGTCCTGACACCATTCACTCCTCCGTAACACCCTTGATTTCAGTCCCCGGCGACGCCAATCATTACAATTCCTTCCATGCACTTTTGACCGGGTCAATCAGATGAAAGGAACTCTCTTTACAGGGGCATTTCTTCTCGTGGTGGGCGGCGTCATGCCCGCCCTTCCCGAAGAATCTTTGTTGTATGAAACTTGGCTTCACTCGTCTGTCGACCCGATCAAGCTCGACAAGTTCTTGCAGGCACACAGCGCTCAGTACACCGACGACTACTTCCGCTGTTCACAGGAAGCACAACGCTTGCTTCGCGACGAAGCCAACATACGCGACCGCCGATGCGATTTTTCCGGTGATTCCGTCCAACGCAATAGATGTCCCCAGGACAACCACTTACGTGGGCTAGACAAGCATTTGGCGGAGTTGGATCAGGCGATTCAACATCGCCAATGCTGGCTCGATCTGGAGTCTGGCCGAAATGCTGCGACCGAGGTCCGAGCTGCAGAAGAGTTCGAGAAATCCTGCACGCCACCGGCCTGTGACATCGCCAAAAGAAAAAGGAGCCAATTCCTGCGAGATCTCAGGCCCTATCTCCAATGCCCGCCGATCGCCGAGCGCTCAAGTGACGTAGACCCGAGCTTCAACAACTTCAAGCTACCTGAAGACCCGGGTGGGTGAATTTCCACCATCTGGTTTTTTCCCCGTTCCGCTTTGCTATGATCAATCGAGCGTGGGGTCTCTATGGGCGTCATTTCAATCGGAGCAGACGAGGGAGTGTCCCCTACGCCTCAGCGGCGCAGGGCGGCGGTTGAGCTCCTGATCCTGGGCCTGTTATCGACCGGTTTCCTGGCCCTGTTTCCACACAGACCCATCTCCGTGGATCTCGTTCTCGCATTGCTGGCGTTGGCTCTCGTCCTTCTCAATGCGGGCTACACCAGAACTCACATCTGGGGCCTCTGGCCCGTCGAAGTCGGACGTACGGCCTGGCGTCCTCCTCACCATGGCGCTAACTGTCCTTGTGATGCTCGTCTTTCTCCTGATCGGAGTCGCGATCGGCTACCAGGGAGCGGATTGGCCTGGGGCAAAGGCAAGAATTCTTCATCCGTACCTTCCCACCGCCGTCCTATTGTACTTGCCCTGGGCCCTGCTCCAGCAGACCCTCTTTCAGTTCTACCTGCTCGGCCGGGTGTGCGCGCTCTGCCCGTCACTCCATCCGCTCACCCAATCTCTGCTGAATGGGCTCGTGTTCGGCGTCGTTCACAGGACCGACATCTGGATTCTTCTATTGGCGATACTGGGCGGGACCCTCTGGAGCTTCTTATATCTCCGTTATCGCCGGCTCTGGCCCCTGGTGGTCTCTCACGCGCTGATTGGCACGACGTTTTATTACTGGGTCTATGGCTACGATCTCGCGAGCCGATGGAGTGCGTTCCTCGGAAGCTTGTCGAATTAAACGAAAGGACCTTCCGCCTTGCCCGCGATCGGTTGCTGACACCTTTTGCCGTCCCGAAAAAAGAAGCAGGATGCGGTGCGCAAGATCTGGCTAGATCTGGTCGAGCTCTCGATGATCGCGGTCGCGGTGTAGGATCCGGGCGAGCTTGACGACCTTGGCCTTTTCATCGATCGCATACACAATGCGATATTCGCCCTGGGTGACCCGAAAGCCGGTCAAGCTCCGATAGGTGAAATGCGCGAGTTGCTCGGAATCAGAAGGACGGGGTGAGCGGCGGAGACTCAGAATCTTGAGGAGGACTTGGCGGAGGCGTTTGGCATCAGTATGGCCGAGGTCTTCCAGTGTCTCGATGACCGCCTCTGAGAATTCGAGCGAATAACTCACAGGCCGAGACGCTTGGTCACTTCATCGAGGGTCAGGAAGCGGTCTTCTTTGAGGATTTTGGCCAGGAGGGCGGATTCGTAGCGGTCCTCTAAATCGACCAGCATCTGATAGTCCTCATAGCCAAGAATGACAGCGGTCGGACGCGTCCCTTTCTTGATCACGATCCGCTGGCCCTGATAACCAGCCCTAGCCAAGAGAGCGGAGAAACTCGCCTTGGCCTTGGTGGCTGTGACAGTGCTAGCAGGCTGTCCAGCGTGTTTCTTCATGACAGTCATTCTAGTCAATCAGAACAAAATAGTCAAACAGATCATTCGCGGCTTGCTACCCGGCCGGAAAGCAGGTGAATTGTTCAGCGGTTCAGCGGCTGAAGCGGTGTGGAGGGATTTTACGGAAATCTTGGCCTAAGTGTGTCTGAGTGAGTTCCAGTAGGCCTGAGCAGGGACCTGATCGCGCTAAACCCCCGGTCGTCGGTTCACGTCCCGAACGGTAGTTCTGAAAGGACCTGTCCCCAAATTGTGCCCACTCCGACCAAATGGGGTTCAATTCGAGCCAACTCTAACCAACAGGCGAATGTTGATAGGTCAAATAGTTAGCTGTTCTTCCAGCCGATTCGCTTGTGCTGTGTTCTGATTAAAAGGGGAACGACGCTTACCATTCAGCCCTACTCTTCCCAACAAGTCACATAGTTGCGCCGATCACGCCTCCCCTGATTTTGGTCCGTTTGGGGGTCAGTCGGCAACAGTTCACGGACAGAATGCGGGCAACAACGAGCCGGATCTGTTATAAAGCGGTTGGCAGTGTAACCGAAACGCGAGCGGTATCCGTCGTCGCTCGCCTTGGGATCTGCAAAAGCGCTAAAATCCCGGTTGTGAGGACACGAGGAGGCTGAGCTTTGTTTGATATGAAGCAGGTGGTGTCGTTCGCAGCGAGAACTTTGATGATGGCGTGTGGGCTGATGCTCTTTCCTCTGCCGCTCGCCGCGCAGTCTGAGTATAGCAAAGCTGGCGCGATGGCCATCATGCAAACGAAGGACTGGAATCGCCTGCTCGCTTACTGCCAGGCATGGACCAAAGCCGAGCCGAATAACGCCGACGCGTGGTTCTGTGTTGGGCGTACATACGGCAGCAAATACCACAACATCGGACTGGGACAGCCAGCGGAAGCGGCATCCGCATATCAGCGAGCCGTCAAACTGAACCCCCAATCGCCAGAGACATGGCATGCATTGGGGCTCACCTATCAGGAGCTCGGTCAATGGAAGGAGTCGGTCGCCGCGTTGGAGCATGCTGTTCAGCTTGTGCCCCAGCGAACGAATTCTTGGGATTTCCTGTGTGTGTCTTACATGCACACGCATCAGTTCCAACAAGCTGCCGAAGCCGGAGACAATATCGAAAGATACGCACGCACGGCCACCGATTGGTTTCAGGCGGGCACCTGCTATTACGGCGTTGCTCCGTACTACCAGCCCACGCCCATGTATCAGAAATCAAAAGAGGCGTTCCAGCGAGTTCTTCAAATGGATCCTAAAAATGGCGCGGCCTGGACCAATCTTGGCACTTGCGAACAAGCACTCGGCAACACTGATGCAGCTTTTGCCGATTATCAGAAAGGAGCGCGCCTTGGAAACCAGCAGGGCGCCACGAATGACGCGAATCTCCGCGCCGATATTCAAGCCTGTATGATTCAGCGGAAAAGCTTGATGAGTCAGCATGTCTTCGTTAATGCATCAACCATGGGCATGGCAATCACGTCGTACAACAACCGTTGTGCCCGCCACACAGGCGAGATCAAGGTCTTTGTGGTGCCATAGTCCATTTCGTTGCCAAATTGGGAGGTGCACAAGAAACCCTGGCCCAGTCAATCGCCTGCCCAAAGGGATGGTCTCTACTGCCAACTCGACAGAGTTCATTTTTGTTGTCCTATATAGGACGATCAATTGTAAGTTGTTGTAAATGCCTGTCATCATTTCGAAGAGCGCTGATTATCATCCCCTTGATCTTGTTCAATTTCGGCGGGCCTTTTAAGGCGAGGCCCTGGGTTCGAGTCCCAGGCGGCTCACCACCAAATCAAGCAGTTACAGACCACCCGCACGGTAGCCCCCTAGTTAGTATTCCCTCCTGGACTGCACCCCTAGCTGGTAGGACGCCGAGACCCAGCATGGTCGTCGACCCGGCGGAACCGATGTCCCAGCTATAGTGCCGTCCCGTCTTCAGCGCGCCGGGACGGAACGTGAATTCCTGCGAACCTGCTCCGAGTCCTTCGGCGCGCCCATTGACGAGTTCGGCGATCGCTTCGACGACGCGTATGTGCTGGGCACGAAAACCGGGCTTGTCCCGCTTCGCTCGAGCACTGACTATGTGGATGGATTGGCCCGTCATGGCTGAGAACGCGACTGCCTGCCTCACGATGGTGCCGCTTCCGGAATAGCGAGAGCCGTCAATCAGCAGCATGACAGGGATCGACCAGTGGGGGTTGTCTCACACTCGTAAGTTGTGATTGGTATAATGCACACGGAGTCACCATCGCAAGGGATGCTGTCATGACCGCCACACGACCCACGATGAACGCGCCGACGAAATATTGGCATCAACTCAACGATGGACGCATCCAGTGCGATATCTGCCCCCGCTATTGCAAACTTCAGGACGGGCAACAGGGACTGTGTTTTGTCCGAGCGAGACAGCAGGATCAGATCGTCCTGACGACCTACGGGCGATCGAGCGGGTTTTGCGTTGATCCGATTGAAAAGAAACCGTTGAATCATTTTCTTCCCGGCACCTCGGTCCTGTCGTTTGGAACTGCCGGCTGCAACCTCTCGTGCAAGTTCTGCCAGAACTGGGACATGAGCAAGTCACGCGAGATGGACACGTTGGCGGACGAAGCCTCGCCGGAGACGATCGCACGCGCAGCCAGAGCACTCGGTTGCCGGTCCGTCGCCTACACCTACAATGATCCGGTCATCTTCCATGAGTATGCGATCGATGTCGCGCAGGCCTGTCGCGAGCAAGGTATCAAGTCGATTGCCGTCACGGCGGGCTACGTCTGCGATGAGCCGCGAGAAGAATTCTATCGCTACATGGACGCAGCAAATGTGGATCTCAAAGGCTTCACGGAGCGATTCTATAAGCAGATCTGTGGTGGAAGTCTTCAGCCGGTCCTTGACACATTGGTCTACCTTAAGCATCACACGAATGTGTGGCTGGAGATCACCACCCTCGTGATCCCAGGGGAGAACGACTCCGAAGCTGAACTCGAGCGGTTGACGCAATGGGTGGTCGATCGGCTTGGCCCCGACGTGCCGATCCACTTCAGTGCCTTCCATCCAGACTTTAGGATGCTCGACACTCCACCGACGCCAGCCGCCACATTGACCAAGGCTCGCAGGGTCGCCATGAAGAACGGGATACGGTACGCCTATACCGGCAACGTGCGGGATGTCGAAGGGGGCAGCACCTATTGTCATCGTTGCGGGAACACGCTCATCGGTCGAGACTGGTATAAACTGGCGGGCTGGAATCTCTCCGCCGAGAGAGGTTGTCGCTTCTGCAGCGCTCCTTGTCCCGGAGTCTTCGAAGCAGAGCCGGGGCAATGGGGTGCGCGCCGGGCGCCGGTGTTGCTCAAACAAGTCCGCCCGTGACAGGGGGGCGAGCGATCGGTCACTGCAGAATTCCCTCACTATCATCTCCACCGCTTGTTCTGGCGAGAGTCCCCGTGCCATCAACGTCTCCAATTCTTTCTTGTCTACGCTGCCGATCGCAGCTTCGCTCGTGGCTCGGGCACCACGCTCGGCATCCAGACTTCGGTCTTGTGTCGGGCCGAGTCGAGGGCGAAGAGGAGCACCCCCGTGGCGCTGTTGGCGAGGTCATCATGTTCGTTGGGTCCGTGATCGATGGAGTCGCGTCCGCCTCCACCGCGGTGTGATGCGTACCAAGCTCGTTCAACCACGTGGTCCGTTCGTCGCCGGCCAAGGCGGCCTGTACGGGATCGGTTCCCACGCGGGTAACTATGCTGTAAAAAGCCTCTCGATTTGAAACACCTCACTCTCGGACGAGGGACCCCTCGAGGGGGATAGGCTTGTTCCACCCGTTTACATGCAGGAACGGTGCTTGGAACCCAAGCGGTTACAGACGCCGTAAAAATAGATGTAGGAGGGAGGGGAGCGGGGGAGTGCCTGTATTTCGAGGGACGATAGTCGAAAGTCTACTCGTTGAGTGGACTAGTGGAGGACCTGAGTGGACCACGCCAGGAGCCTTTCAGCTTTGCCACGGCGGTGTCCTGGCTCGCCCACTTGACGGTGAGCTCGCCATTCTTCATACAGACAGCCATCAGAACTTCCCGACTCATGGTCTTATCGCGGAACCAATAGAGGCCGGATTGTGAAGGTGGGACCGTGCTTCGTTGACCCTCCTGTTCCGAGAGAGCTGGTGTGTCGCCTTCCATGCGTTCTGGCATGTTCCACCTGAATGAGAGTCACGACGACACCGCGTCAAGGGGCCAATTCATCGTCGGTTCAAGGCCGATTGTGGAAGTTCTTGGGTGGCTCGGGTGCCCAGGTAGTCCGTACGGTCGGGCAGTGAAGCCACTAAGCGTCTGATCACGCGTGGCGAGACGGGTGTCGAGTCTTCCGGAAGGGAGACGGTTTTTTAGGGAGTCGCGACTGGTTGAGCCGTCTGGGAGTGACGAGCCGCTATGCTTTGTTGTCGGTTGTTGGAAATCGTCCGATCAATCAGTGCACCGCAGTTTATGCACTTCCAGGCGTAGAAAATCCGGAAGAAATCGGAGAACCGCTCCAACATCATGAGGCCTTTGCATTTAGGACATCCCATCTGTTCCTCCCACATGCTGGGGTGCAACGCTGTGATCCTTCAAAGGCAAGAGCTACACCAAGTTCGCCCCAGACGTCGTTTCAACACTTTAGCCGTACGTCTCTGCGAGGAAGGAACAAACGGACATCTGCGACTCGTCCAAAAACGTTCGGCAGTGGTGTAATTTGGCTCAGAACAGTTGAAACGTGATGCTCGTGGAATGGAAACGGAGGTGCGACATGGAAGACGTCGAGACCAAGCGAGCCGTGATCGACGCGAGAGGTAGCACAGACGGCCCGACAACCGATACTCACCTCCGTGCGCTTCGGCTCGCGGCTGAGCGGAACGGGTGGCCGATTGGTTCATGAGGCCGATTGTGGCCGCCTTGCCATCAGCCCATCATCTCACGCTGCCGCATGCGGACATACCTTCACGCACGTAAGATCCGGCTATTTCATCACTTGAGCTGTACAGTGCCACCCGTCTCCCTTCACTCCATTCACGGCTTGTACAAGTTGCTGCGGCTTGGTCTTGTCCCCTTCGACTGTCACGATGGCATGCCCCTTCAGACTCTTGAAATCCACATCCTTCACCCCGTCAACCTTTGTCAAAGCATCACGCACATCGCCGAGATATGCTTCGCAGAATTTTCCGCCAATCATCAACGTCACTTTTTGTTCTGCGGCCTGAGCGACGCCTCCGCCAATGGACGACAACGTGATGGTCAGCACCCAGATTCGTGAGGTTCTCGTCATCATGATGCTATTCCTCCTATGATTGTTTCCGGTTTCAGACAATCTCCGTACGGTCCGTGAGGGCACCACGTTGACGGCATCCAAACCGATTCTGTCTGGATATAATCAGATTCGCTCTGCAGACTGAGGCGGGACTGGCAACGGCACGGGGGGTTCGATCCATTCGCAGAATCCGATTCATAAACATGTATTTTCGAACGGTCTCCTCCTTCTCCGGAATCTTCTGACGTCGTTGCGCGTTGAACTGAAACTTTTCGGGTAGTGTTTGACCATTCAGATGATTCGAACCGCTGCCGCACCCGCTCGCCAACACGGAGCTGGAGCCAACGGGATGCTCGCGGCGTTTTATGAGGCTCGCTTTCGCTTGAATGTGTTGACACCGGTCAAAATCGCGGACCAGCGGTAGTCCTTGGCCTCTTCGTCGTCTTGGACGTCCCGAGGGAGATGCCATAAGGAATAGATTTCCTCCACCCCTTTGTCCTCACCGTGCAGGCCAGTCCACGCTGCCAGAGTCCCGTAGTCCCCAAAGTTGACACAAAACACGATCCGATCGCCCGAAGCGAACCCGGTGAGCTCGAATCGTTCACTCGGACTCGCTCTCCCGACCGCGGTTCGGTACGTGCCGCGGATCCGGCTCTCCTGAATCGTGAGTTCCATCTCAGAGCCCAACTCATTCACCCAGATCCCGGAAAAATCGATGGCTGGCCCTCCAGGCTTTCGCTGGAAGTATTTGCTGAAGTGCTGAAACATATGAGCCTCCGTACACAGAACCGGCGGTGCCATCGATACTAAAAGATGTGCTTTTGAACGGGCAAAAGCTTACTTGAAAGCTCCTGAAAAATCGACTTGTTGCCATGGCATGAGTGGGGAGGTTTCTGAATGCTACGCAGGCCGCCGTGGTGTCGCCAGGAATGGAATCACGCAGTGGTGGTGAGACCGTCTGACTCGGCTGGTGCGTCAGCGTGGGCGCGTCACGAGACGAATGACGGATTCGACTCTCTCCTTTCGTTCCTCACCAGTGGGGGCGAAGTAGTCTTCGGGTGGGGTACGAACCTATAGAGGCGCAACCAGGCGGAGAGTTCGAGATAGGAGAAGCAGAACTTGTAGGGCGGGTTTCCTCCATTTGAGGATCGTGCGACAGCGTGGGCTGCACGGCTCATCCAGGTCCAGCTAATAGGTCCACCGCGTTCGTCGCTGCTGCACTTGTTCACTCGTGATTTTGCGAAAAGTGGGCACAGCCGATGACTCCCGCTTGTCCACAGGATATCCTCAGTTTGAAGAGAGGTGGGCCAATATCTGGTATTGACAATTGTAAGAAACGTCTATATGTAGATGTCCTGGACAGGTTGTCTGTGGTTCATGGCTTCCGATTTTTCCTCTGCAAAGTCGGGAGAGGGGGCACATGAGGCCGTACCGGTGTATTTCACCGCGCCAAGGCATCGCCAACTCACACAGAAGGAAGACCCCATGGACGCTGATCAACTCACACGCAAATGGGTGCAGTTCAAAGGTGCACTGAAGACGCGGTGGAGTAGGTTTAGGGACCAGCACTTGGTGCTGTGTGAAGGAAGCGACGACCAGGTTGTCGACACAGCCCACGAACAGTATGGCGACAAAAAGAACGAGCTCCTGAAGGGGGGCGACCAGCGGCATCAGCCATCGCCGCCAGGTGTCGTTGGGGAAATGCCCCGCTGAATAGATAGCATTCATGAGTCACATCTGACGACACGGTTTCACATTTCTTCTGTATGAACGAGTCACACCATGATGCGAGCAGACCACCATCACCGTTACACGTCGAGCCCCTCGCAGTCTGATCCCCCCGCTGCTTCCTTCTAATCCTGCTAACTCGTACGCCGTCTTTGCGGACCCTTTTCGCCTAGGAAGCGGGTAGGGCGGTGTCGATCCTTCATATCAGCCGTCCAAAGAGGCTGATCATGTGGAGAGATTGCTCGACACAGAACCAGCCGGGAGGAAGGAACTCGAAGACCTGATGACAAAGGTTCCGCGTTCTCTTCGTTGTGGATATGGAGAACACGAATGCGAAATTTATTGCCGCTGAGCAGTCGCCTCGATGTTGTATTTAGAGACCATGACGTGTGCGATCTGGTGGCGTCCCCAGATCAAGATCTGGTGCGAACGAGAAATTAGAATGGTGGCCGGGGAAGATCATTGCCCCTGTGGTGGCGGTGGTACCAGACATG
>Ga0126381_100009583_pt1 | contig 10873 bp, 15 predicted proteins | sample PanSoiMetPlot_28_FD_96465 | JGI IMG/M metagenome (GOLD analysis project Ga0126381, IMG submission 96465) | Tropical forest soil microbial communities from Panama - MetaG Plot_28 | ecosystem: Environmental > Terrestrial > Soil > Tropical forest > Bulk soil | place: Panama | collected 2016-02-17
CGAGACGGTGCGGATTTTCTTCGGTGTGGGCGGGCCCAACCTGATTTCATCGCCTCACATAATCGGCCAGGTCTTGACGCGCGTTTACGATCAAGGCTCCTTCACTTCCCCGCCGCTCACCTCCGTACAAACCACAACGGTGCCTCCCGGCGGCGCCACGATCCTCGAATTCAACCCAATGGTGCCGGGGTCATACAAGCTCGTAGATCATGCCCTGGTCCGAGTAGCCCGCAGCCTGATTGCTTCGATAGAGGTATCAGGCCCGGCACACCCGGAGTTATTTCGCGAAGGTCCCGCCGAGTAGCCTATGCTGTTGTACGAAACGGTGGCACGATACCCACAGCGGGTGCACTCATCGATATAGAACGAGGGACGGGTTTCCGGCTGCAGGGGACAAAGTCCGACGAACTCGGGGCCATGACCAGCAGGCCGGAGGACCCAGTTCTGCTGCCGCAGATAATCGAGCAGCGAAAGGCGCTGTTTGAGTTTTTCGAGGGCCTCGCCCATCGCGCTGTTGCCTCTGGATGCGAACGTAGGCGAAGGTGGCCGCCATTCCCAGGCAAGGATGGTGGGTGAAGAAATTTTCTCGGCAGCGCAGAGGCCAGAGAACCTGCAGAACCTTAGTCAGCCAAGCCAAAACAGCTTGGTCATCGACCGAATCACCCGGTGCCAACCAGTGAGCGACGCGCATGAGCGTTTGGTGGAGAAATTGAAGGAGCCGGTTGGGAGCAGTCCAGTCGGTGGGTCCAGCGGCGAAGCGTGGAGGGATCGGGCACCCGATTAGGATCTTCAGGCGTGGCTAGGTTTCACCGTGACTTGCAGGAAATGGCGACCAGAGAATTCCTCCCTCTCCGCCATTCTTAGATAACAGCTCGGTTCAAAATCACCCCACTTCAACAAAAATCATGCCCAAATATTCTCAGAACTTCTGTCGATTTCGTCCCACGTCATTCGACGTTAGAGTAGAAGCACAGAAAAACTGAGCCACAAAAGGAGGCAGTCCAATACGAGTGATGGTGATCATAAAGGCCAGCAAAGATTCCGAAGCTGGCGTTATGCCAAAACAAAAGGGGCTGGAGGATATGCTCAAGTTCAACAAAGAATTGGTAAAAGCGGGCGTGGTGCGGGCCGGTGACGGCCTGGAGCCGAGATTATCGGACATCCCCGGAGTCGAATCACGTGGATGGGTTTGCCATGATAAGCTGCAGCCCGATTGCGGAGGATGAAATGCCAACTGTCGAAGGCAAGGAAGCGCGTGTCTGGGTCGATGAATATGTAAAGAAGGCGGGAAAGTTGTCCGGAGTTGCTAAGGCGGTCAGGGCCCTTGTAAAGAAGACCGTGGCCGGATGCGAGGAGTATATCAATCCTTGGAAGATTCCCACATTCGATCTGAACGGACCCCTGTGCTATTACATGGTGGCGAAAGAACATGTGATTTTTGGATTTGTGCGAGGAGCGATGTTGAGCGATCGGGGGAAGTTGCTGGAGGGAACGGCAAAGTACCTGCGGCACATAAAGCTGCGAAGTGTAGCGGATGTTCGGCGACCGGGAGTGCGGAGCCTCTTGAAAGAGGCGGCGCGCTTAAACCGAAAGGAGCCAGTAACGGGCACCAAGGTTCAAATGAAGAAAGGCAGGGCCGCCGAAACGAACAGGGGTGCATGAGAACGACGACGAGTTGGATTCAAACGATGCTAATGGATCGAAAACTTGGCCCAGTGATCTCATCTTGTTTCGGCAGGTGGTCTGTCACCAGACACTCGGTTGAATGGGCACCGCTAACGACGGACGCGAGAACACTCCAGTTTGCATGCATACCCACTGTCCGCGTGTCCCACACGAATGCAACGTCCTTGTCCATGAAGGAAACCTCTTCGTTCATTAGACACCGCCGGCAGCGTTTAGATTTTGGGGATTTCGACCAAGCAACCATAAGAGTACTTACTCCTTAGCCCTCAATACCTTTCACGGCTCTCGGAGATGCTACGCTGCAATTGCTCAGTATCGTCCGGGGATGAATTGTCGGTAGCTTAGTACATCATGGTGGAACGCAAGATTCCCGGATTCGACCACTTTCCCAAGGGAAAAGCACTTGCGAGGCAGGGCGACTGACTTGACTCATCGGGCGAGCGCCTGGAGGCATTGCCTTGGTGATCGCATTTTTATAGAGTTTGGGCTACCGTTGTGTTGGGCTCCCTCTGAGTTCGCGAGGTCGAAGGTCGAAAATGAAGAGAGACTGGAAGCCGCGGTCGGCATGGTTGGGTAGAAGAGTCAAACAAGGATTTCGCGGGTATCCCGCCGCGACGATTGCGTTCTACGGTCCTACTGCGGAGCTGGCCACGAAAGTTGTCGTGGGAATCTTCAAAAAAGAACACGGCGATGCCAATCTGCTTCAAAAGTGGTTTTCTGAGAGTTCCGATATACGGTCAAATGACGACATCGGGGAACAACTTGTCGCACTCATCAAATCGCACGGGGTCAAGTCTGTTATCGTTACCGATGGTATTATAGGCTGTCCACACGAAGAGGGTATCGACTACCCCGAAGGAAGATCCTGCCCGGAATGCCCATATTGGGCTGGCCGAGACCGCTGGACGAAGGAAAAAATCCAGTAGGCGATTCAGGAGCTACCGCACCGAATGAGCCTTTCTGCACTGGTTCTCATCCGTCGTCTCAGGAAAGGGGCCAATTCCAGATGGCCCGGCTTCTTGCTACCAGGGCAATTCGCTCCAGGCGCAGGGAGTCTGGAAGTTGGCGGTTGTAAGGCTCTTGAGTGAACCTGTCGCCCTGGTTTGGGCCGATTAAATACTGCGAAATCTGGGGTCGCTGCATCTTTTGGAGATAGCGATCAGGAGTCGCAGCGGCGATCCAAATGGATCTAGCTGGCTTTGCCGATGGCGACTGTCGCCAGCGTGTGAGCTACCGGGTAATCGTCCAGCCTGTCGCCATGCTGGAAGACGACCGCGACTTCAAACCGGATCAGGAGGTTCGCGTCCGCCGCGGAGGCGGCTACATTCTAACGAGCAAACCGCACACGTTACGGCTTAGAGGCTCTCGTGTCGCCTCTACTGAGACTTTTCATGGCCTTCGTTCGTAGTGTAGGTCAGGGGGAAATTGATATGAAATCCTCTGTGACGTGGCTTGTGCTTGTCCTACTGCTGCTGAACGTTCTGGTTGCATGTGCGCCGGGTCCAAACCAATCCAAAGGAACGGGAAACGAACAAGGCTCAGTGGCGGGCTTCTGGCTCGGGCTCTGGCAAGGATTTATTGCCCCGTTTGTGCTGGTGGCGTCGCTTTTCAAGGGCAGCCTCGGCATCTACGAGGTGCACAACAATGGAGCCTGGTACAACTTCGGCTATCTGTCTGGACTAGCCTGCTTCTTCGGTGGCGGTGGAAGCGGGGCGGCTCGGCGGCGTAAATCCGCCAGTTAAAGGCATTTTGCCGCAATCGCCAGCTCCCGCAATAGCCTTTAAAGAACGAAGAGACCTGCTGATATTTTTGACAGTATGCCTACACCCTACAATTCCAGATCGTTTGCTAAGCTGAACGCGGGGCAGATCCATGCGGTTCGATAGCGCTAGTCTGCGGCAGATGTTTTGGTATGGAGCGATCATCGCTGCGATCGGTTTTGCAGGCTGCAGCAATTCCTGCTTTGTCGGCGTCTTCAACAATGGCAACGGTGCTGTAACCGTACAGACCGGGAGTCCACCACCACCTTGTTCGCTTCCCCAAGCGAGAGCGGCAATCAATGCGGTTGCGCTCAGGTCAGCCGTCTGCGACACCTGCACGGCTGACGCTCGCGTGGAACATCTGTTTGTGACGATGCAAAGCATTGAGCTCCGTCGGAGCATGAGCGATGACACAAGCAAAGATTGGCTCGAGATTGCCCCTGAGCTGGCTAACTCACCCCGACACATGGATTTGGTGGGCAATTCCCTATCGGAGATATTGGTAGAGAATGCGAATATTCCAGCGGAAACCTATAGTGAAATCCGCTTGCGATTTTGTGTTGATTCCGGTCCAAACCACGAGTGTCACGCCCACACTGCTTGCGGTGAGGCGCTACGGAATTGCGTGATGATGGCTGATGGACGCATTGAGTCACTCGACTGGCCTGCTGGTACGCCAGAGTTGGTGATGGCCATCCGGACTCTTGAGGGTGATTCGTTCGCCGCTTTGCCAGGCGGCATCACAGATCTTCGGCTTAGCTTGGAAGTACGACAGGCCCTTAGCGTTTCGAGCGTCCAACGATTGAGACTGGAGAACGTTCTCGTCGGACGCGCCATCGCTGTGCCGCGACGGTCAACTGAAAAAGATAACTCTAAGACTGATTGAACTCACCGCGGATGCCCGCTAAAGGCAACCGTCCCGTAGCAGGAAAAAGCTTTCCAGTTTACGGCCATCTCCAGGAGTCAGTCCGCGAACTGCTAGGCGCGCGGTCGCAGGCAAAGGCGCCGCGGGTGCCTTATCTTGGGAAGCTACGCAGAGCGGTGGAAGCAGAGAGGGAACCATGCCAAACTAGCGGCGCGAGGAAGGACACGGATTCCTGATGCGTTTTTTTCGCCCGAGAAAGGGCGGCACGGAACATGGACATACACATTACATCCGGCTAAAGCTCCACGACGCCAGCCAACTGTTCAATTCGATGGATCCTTCGCCGTTCATCGAGAAAGACTTGGACGCGGACGCGGAAGAGTTCATCGTGAGCTGGGCCCAGGAATTTCCCCGGGACGATCCGGTCCGATTGCATATCTACCTCGAGCAGTGCCTCGCCGAAGACCCAAAAGAAGCGATCAAAACCGCGGTGCACAACTACTTTGCGCACCGCGCGGAGATCGCGGAGTTGGAGTTCAAGCGCTTGCTCGAGCAGGGCAGGATCAGCCTGGTCATCGGGTTGGTGTTCCTCTCGACGTGCCTAGCGCTCAGCAAGGTGTTGTTAGGCCAAGCGGGAGGCACGTGGGCAGTTGTTGCGAGGGAGAGCCTAACGATTGCCGGATGGGTGGCCATGTGGCGGCCGATGCAAATCTATCTTTACGATTGGTGGCCGGTGCGGCGCCGCAGGCGAATCTTCGAGAAGCTCAGTCATATGCCGGTGGAAGTGGAAACGAAAGACAAGAGTTGAAGCGAGAAAGCAGTGGCTGGAAGGGAGTTACGGAAAGTGCGACGAATCGGCTGCGAAGGATGTCATCTCTAGATGCGCCTGAGTAGATCTCGGCTTTTGTAGACGCGATTCTCTTGGCTTAAGCCATGGCCACTGGGACGTAACGCGCTTATTCACCTAGCGCCCGAAGAATTCCTCCGAGCCTGGGTCGTTTAACCACCTACCAAGTCCACTCGGCCCGGAAGGAGCCGACGACCTTATCCAATCATTCTCAATAACCGGGTCTTACGGCGCATTTGGTAAAGTCCAGCCGACATGTATCATAGACGGCGCTGGCAAAATCGGATTCGGCGTGGTCGCGCGCCAGGAAATGCTGGCATTAAGAAGTTTTGCGGGGTACTCATCGGTAGAGAGTTAAGGCTAGCCGGGTTGGGTGTCCGCGAGGACGCCGAAGGTGGTCCCTGCTTCCGGCCACAAGTAATGCCGATGCTCAGTTCTGAACGGGCTTTTCGCTCGTTGGTGCTGAGTGGTTCAGTCTTTCCAATTCTGCCAACCGCTCCCGCACCTGATCCGTGTCTTTGGCATGCGGAGCTAAGTCCAGGTAAGCTTTTAACTCCGAGATTGCACCGGCATAGCTCCTCTTGCGGGTAAAAATTTCAGCCAGTAACAAATGCAGCCGCGGAAAATTAGTATACAAATCCACCCGTTCCGCCTTGAGCGCGCTCTTCTCAGCTTCTTCGAACTTGTTAAGGTTGTAGTTGGCCAAAGCGTTATAGAAATAGGCCTCTGCTGGATACAATTCATCGAGATCCAAGAAATAACCAGCGCCGACGCCGCCATGATTCAGAAGATCATGATCGATGATGTGACCTGTATACTGAAGGACTTCGGTCCAGTTTCCTGCCTCGTACGCCATCGCCGCAAGCGACAGATAGGCGGGCAGAAACCTCGTATCGATGGTGGTAGCTTGGGCAAACGCCGCGCGAGCCGAATCCTTCTGGTTCTGCTTCTCAAAAACAGTACCCAACTGAAACCAGGCGCTCGCGAACCGTGGGTAGATCTCTAATGCCTGTTCAAAATATTTGCGCGCCTCGGCAACTTTGCCGTTTCTCTCGGCCGCGAGGCCTTTCTCATAGGCCTTTCTGGCATTTGCCGGTGCTTTGTAGGGAGTAGCGCTGAGTGTCATACCCTTAATCTTTGCAGTTCTCTGCACCACGATCGCGCCCACATCTATGGTGCTGCCGGAAGGTGTCAGGTCCAAGAGGGTGATGCTATTCGAACGAAAACCAGCAGCCGAGGCCCGTAGCTCACAATTCATCAGCTCGCGTCGTGGAATTCCTCGAGCCCCATCCCTCTTAGCCTCGGGCTCTAGTGGAGCCGGGCCGGCACTGGCGTCAAGAACGGAATCAAACCTCGATTCCATTTGCATGCTGAAGTCGCCTTGCGGTGTCGCATACACTTGTTGACGCACACTCTCGTTGCAAACCCGCTCCACCATGGTGTCGTTTGGAAGCGATGTGCCGTCGTTCGTCGCAATCCGGCCACGGAGGAACACCACCAGATCGCCCTCCACCTCGGGCAGCGTTGGTTGCGAACTCCCAAGGGTCGGAGGTTGGGTTGGTTTGTTGGAGGGAGGCGGAGGTGCAGGGGCCGGGGGCTTTTGTGACAACGCGACCGGCACGAGAAGACCCATCGCCAAGGCTACCGCGACGAGACTGTGCCCATAGTGACTCACGACTTGCTCTCCAGCCTGAAAGCAAATCTACAACAATTCCCGATGGGTGAAAAGAGAAACTATCAGCGAACGAGCTAATCGGTTGGGACGGACTACTCCGAGAAGCGACTTATCCAGCACCGACGAGGTGTTTCGGCACAGATTCGCAGCAATGACTTGGCCTTGGTTTGCGTCGAGGAGGGCATGAGGGACCCCCATTTTCCGAGCGCGAGCCTACGCTATGGTTGCAGCTGACTGCCGTCCCGACGGCTTTGCGGGAGCCAGCGCGATCAAGGCTACACCGATGATAACCAGCACAGCCGAGCCGATGAGAAAGCCGGTGCGTTCGGCGGCAATGGGGATTGCTAAGAGCGACATAACCGCGGCGTGCGCAAAGCTGGACCATGCGGTAAAGGCGATGAGATGGCGATGCGCGGACGGGTTGCGCACTGCCAGTAGCAGGAAAACGCCCAGGGTGGCATAGAGGCTCGGCATCATCGTGTCGCCCGTATCCGACTGATCTGGATGCAATACGCCGCCTACCATGGGATAGGCGGCGGCCACAAAGAGCAGTCCCACCAGCACCAGCACAACCGTCAGCGCCCGATCTCGACGCACGGTGACCTCCTGCTAAATTACGCAATATGGAAGGGACAAATGCAGCCCGTCAGACAACGCCCATGCTCCCGCACCGAGCGGCGAGACAATTCCATAAGGTCCGAGCATGTGCCCCGAAGTGAGCGGCATGGGTTGCGTGATTATAGCCCCAGAATCGCCGGATGGGAGCTCTCTTAGACCGGTCAGCCCCTGATTAGATCGCCCTGAGGGGCTCCGAGGAGTTTTGTCGTAAACTTCAAATCTCCCAGACGCAGACTTGGACCTCGGGATTGAATCTTCGGTGATTACGATCGAGCCCATTACGGCGTTGAACATGTTGCTCTTCAAAGCGGTTCGCCTTCTCGCTCTGCCGGATGCCCCCCACGCATTCGGCTCGACGTATGCGAAGGAATCTCAGCTCACCGACGCCGATTGGACCAAGCGTTGTGGAACGATGGAATGGTGAGAGCGGGGCTGGATTCCTCGCGATGGATAAGGATACCGCGTGCGGCATCGCTGGCTCCTCTCTCGATCAGAATGATCGGACCCGTGCCCATCTCATCTCCATGTGGACGTCTCCAACACATCGTCAGCGGGGTATCGGTCGTTTATTGGTAAACGAGGTCCTCAACTGGGCCGGAGGTCGCAACGCCCGCATCTTGCAGTTGATGGTCACGAGCAATAACGAGCCAGCGATTTGTTTCTACCAACGGCTTGGGTTCACTCGCACGGGGGCGAACTCCGGCTTTATCCGAATGACCCAGCCGTGATCGAATACGAGATGTCGCGGGCGATTCCATGATCAATGGCCACTGTCGCAATGCAACTCCTTCACGCGATGACTCCCTCGACGCAATACAACTTCTCGCCCTGTTTTCTGTCGTGCGCTGTCGGACGACATCGCACTGCGCGACCCGAGGATCCTTTGCAGACGTCGCTTCACTCGAGCATATACGCTTTGTGATGAAGGGGACGGAGGTTGTAAGAAACAAATTCACAAAGAACTAAGAAACTCTGGCGGATTCACCACGCGACGACTGCTTGGGCGGATTCTGTGACGCAAGATGAGAGGGCGCTATGCGGGATTCTGCTACCCCTTGAGTCCCTTCTGCTTTGGTGTTCGAGGTCCGGGAGCTATTATGTATGGACCCGCCAATCCACCTACCGGCGGATGGGGAGGAGACGGTGCCCTTAGAAATTACACAGCGTGAAATGAACGGCATTTACCTTCTGGCACTTAGAGGGCGTCTTGTGCTCGGAGAAGAGAGCAGCGGGTTTCGTACAACCGTTGACAATCTTTTGTCATCAGGCGCCACAAGAATTGTCGTTAATCTTGAGCAAGTCAATTATGTTGACAGCGCGGGCCTCGGTGCACTGATCGAAGCGCATCGCAAGACAAAAGCCAAAGGCGGACGGCTTAAGCTTTCTAACCTCGGCCCGAACTTCAAGCAGGCCTTGGAACTTGCGAGGCTCCTGACAATATTTGAAACGTGTCCGACCGAAGCTGCCGCCGTGGCGGGTTTTTGACGACGACAGAAACCCCGTTCGCTTCGAAAGCGCCGCAACTCGCCCTTCCGCAGCAAGCAGAACGAACCAGGGAATTGACCGGTACGTCCCCACGAAATGACGCGTGGGTTCGACTCCCGCGTGCCTCCCGATCTTTCGGTTCTTCTTCTGGCAGCTGTTCGTCATTCCCGGCAAAATCCACTGAGAATCAAGGACATAGCGGCGCTAAGCCTAAGGATGGTGGGAACCATTCTACAGCATGGAAAGCTCATCGCTTTCCAGTCTGCAATTTCAGCGCAAGAATGTTCTTACAAAACAAGACCCTTTATTCCAGGACTTACCGGATGTGTTCTCGCCGCCGGAATGCGCATTCACGGTGGCGCCTTATTCGTACCGCACCGCCACAATCGGATCCACGCGCATTGCCCGCCGCGCCGGCAGGTAACAAGCTAGCAGCGCTACGCCCACAACCAGCACCGCCACGCCGGCAAAAGTCAGAGGATCAGACGGCTTGACGGCATAGAGCAAGCTCGAAATCAGTTTCGTCAAGGCATACGCACCAATGAGTCCCAACGCAACTCCCGCCAACGCGAGCCGCACACCCCAGTGGATGACCAGCCTCCAAATATCGCCGGGCTTCGCGCCGAGCGCTATCCGAATGCCGATTTCGTTCGTACGCAGGCTCACGACATAACTCATCACCCCATAAATGCCGATCGCCGCGAGCAGCAGGGCGAGGCCCGCGAACACGCTCAGCAAAAATGTAGAGAACCGCCGCGGCGAAACGGACTCCGAGGCCAGTTCGTCCAGTGTCATGACGTGCGTTACCGGCAGATTCGGATCAAACTGATGCACTGCGCGGATGACTGCTTGTGCCAGAGCGGCAGTGTCGGATGCCGTCCGAATTACAAGGTAGGGCGTCCAGCCTCCCGTGAAATAAATGTCCAAGGTCGACGGCGCCTCCAGACCATACTGGTGGACATTTCCGACAACGCCAACAATCGTCGACCAGCAAGGATTTGCGGGATCAAGTGAACACAAGTTAAGGCGCTTTCCAAGCGCGTCGCCATCCGGAAAGAATCGTTGAGCAAGCGCTTCATTCACGATCACTCTCTGCTCCCCGTAGTCACGCGCGTCGAGTGGCCGGCCCATTCGCAACGGTATTCCCATGGCCGCGAAAAATCCTGGGCTGACGACGCGGGTTTCGGCAACCGGACGCGCCCCGTTCGGAGGAAGAGGCTGGCCATCGATCACAAATCTGGACGCCGAGCGCATCGCCGTGCCGAGCGGCATCACCGTGATTCCGCCAAGGGCTTTTGCGCCAGGCAGTTCTTGAATTTTCTGCGCAAGCTGGTCGAACTGTAGCGATTGTTTCTTGCTCAAATCAACTTGCTGCTGGTTCGTCATTTTGAGAATCTCAACAAGCGGCAATTGCGGTTGGTCCACTTCCATCGCCAGAACATGGTCGCGCTGGAATCCGGGATTCACTTCGAGCAACCGATGAAAGCTCCGAATCAAGAGCCCCGCGCCCACGAGAGGAATAAGCGCGAGCGCAATCTCTGAAACAACAAGCAGGCTGCGAAGTTTCTGGCCTCCGCTGGCACCAGCAGTTCTCGTTCCTTCCTTCAAAACGCCGTGCAAATCCTGTTTCAAAGACTGTGTTGCCGGGACAAGTCCACAGGCGACACCCGCGAGGAGACTAACCACCACCGTAAAGCCCAACACCCAGCCATTCAGTCCGGTGTCCTTTATTCCCGAAAGATCGCTCGGTACGAAAGCATCTAAAACGCGAAGTCCACCGCCTGCCAAGAGAACTCCGACCGCGCCACCCAGCAGCGAAAGCATCATGCTTTCCGTAAGCAACTGTCCGAGCAATCGTCCCCGGCTTGCGCCTAGCGCAATGCGCAGAGCAATCTCTTTCTGCCGTGCCGCATTCCGCGCCAAGACCAAATTCACAA
>Ga0126381_100009585_pt1 | contig 10872 bp, 6 predicted proteins | sample PanSoiMetPlot_28_FD_96465 | JGI IMG/M metagenome (GOLD analysis project Ga0126381, IMG submission 96465) | Tropical forest soil microbial communities from Panama - MetaG Plot_28 | ecosystem: Environmental > Terrestrial > Soil > Tropical forest > Bulk soil | place: Panama | collected 2016-02-17
CCAGTCCATCTGCGACACACTGGTATTTCTGTCAGTAGTAGTCGCCAATGCGGACTTCTAAACTCAATCGGGTTGTCGAGCAAGTCTCCACGTCAAGAGAAACTAAGCTTAAGCATCCGCAAGATCGCTATTCCAAAAACAAAATCCTCTGGAAAGGATGAGCGTGTAGTTATGAAACGCACAATGATACTCAGCTTGACCGCGATATTTCTGATTCTGTCTTCAGCTTCCTGGGCAGCCGATGAAGGGTCCGCTCTATTCAAATCAAAGTGTGCGGGGTGTCACGGCGCCAGTGGTGAGGGCAAAGCAGCGATCAAGGCGCCTGCGCTCAAGGGAACAAACCTGGATGCGGGCCAAATTGTGGAACATATAACCAAGGGAGAATCGACAAGCAAGCCGCCACACAACAAAGGCATCTCTGGCCTCAGTGAGGACCAAGCCAAAGCCATTGCTGACTACGTCAAGACTCTCAAATAGTTTGTCAAATGAGTAAGGGTCTCGATCGCGCGGATGATCGTGATCGTTTCTGGACACGTGTGACCTAGACTGCGTCTTCGGCCGGGAGCTTGGGCGCTGCAAGAGAAAATCAGATTCCTCGCTTTGCTCGGAATGACAAGCGTTCCCTGAGACAATTGCTGCTGGCAGACCCTTCGTGGCTGCGCTTGAAACGACAGTTGTAAGCGATGGGCGTCTCTACAGATCACGCGGCGCGCAAATGACCGCCTGTTTCCCGATCAATCTGCTTCGTGTATGTTCGGACTGCAAGGGCGATCATAAGGCGACTTACTCCGGTCATCAGCAATCCGATGCCCACCAAAACTCCCAGCACCCACAATGAACCTGTGGGCCAGTGCCGCCAGATCATGACGGCCAAAATAATGCTCACGATCCCATTGATGAGAATCCAGAATGAAGCACCGCCCCTGTGCGTCCCCAAATAAGAGAACACATCTACCACGCCTTCGATTAGAAAGAACACAGCCAAAGCGAGAGTCACAACAGCCACGGCCAAAAAAGGATGCACCAGGAAGTAAATGCCCGCAACCCCGTAAATGATAGCTACGAGCACTTTCCACACTATGTGACCAGCTCCCTTCGAACGGAAAGCGTGGATTAACTGGAACACCGCGTCAAAGACCATAAGCCAACCAAGCAGACGCGCAACTCCAATCGACGAAGCTGCCGGAAGCCAAAGCGCAACGATGCCCACCAGAATCATGATCACGGGCCAGAAAATGGAGGGTCTTAAAGCAGTAGGTTGAATTGAATAACTAGGTGTACTCATCTTTCCCTCCGAACCGGAATTAGCTTCCGTAATAAGCGCACTTTACGCCTTACATAGCCTCGATCGCAATAGTGGCAATACTGGACGATTACTAGAATATTCATTAGTTCGACTTACATATGAACGGATTACAAAAGCGAAGAAAGACCGAATCTCCGATGTTCGCATTTGAGTAGACATGAGGCATTGCGATGCAGGATGATAGCTAACTCTTTTCATCGAATCCTGTAACCCTACCGGACTTGAAGACTGTTTAACATGTGCTCAAAAGTCGGCCATAGGCCATCAAAGTCGGGCTCCGGAGCTACGAAGACAACATAAAGGACAACAGCAGATTTTCTAAGTAAGGCGATCAACCGGACCCGCTCTTTCAGGGGCTCTCCTTTTTCTTCCACAGCCGATTTGCCGGTCCAATCCAGCCTTCGGGCAGAAAGGCTGCCCAGCTTAAATACTTGAGGACTACCGTTCGGACGGAGATCGGGATTGGTTTCTTCAATATCGGCCATCAATTCCTTCATCGCGGCGTCGAGTTCTTTGCTCGCAGGGGTCGTCGGCTGAAAGCCGCTAATCATCACGCCGTACGCGAGGGTACCGTCCGAAAAGCCTCCTTCCGGGTAGATCATGACCGTCGATACAGAATCTCCGTCGAAACGCCAGTTCGCGGGATACTGAATCGTATATCCCTCATGCTGAAAGCTCTTGAAGTCCGAAGTAACAATGTCCGGTAAGGCGAGACGGTGAAGAGTGGAAGCTTCCGTTTTAACTTCTCCACCTTTGGTATTGGTTAAGGCTTTCTGAGCGGCGAGAAATTCTGCGCTATCAGATTGCGAAAATTGCTTCGGAGGGAATCGGGAAAGGATGCGAGTAATTTCTTTCGCCCGATTGCCTGGGTCAGGATGGGAGCTTAAGAATTGCGGCATGCGATTGTTGTCAGGCTGCTCTTTCAGCTTGGTGAAGAAGCTGACAATGGCTAGAGGGTCGTAGCCAGCGTCGTACATAATCTGTGCTCCGACCTTATCCGCCTCAGTTTCGGCATCCCGCGAGTACTTCATGAACACCGTACCAGAGGCAAACGAGACTCCCATTTGCCCGAGAGAGCCGGCTAATCCTCCAACTCCCGTCCCCAACACACCTCCCAGGATGGCTAGCGGCAATTGTGCCCTCATCTGACGGCTGGACTGGCGCGTGGAATGGCGCATGACCACGTGCGCGATCTCGTGGCCCATAACGCCTGCCAACTCCGATTCGGTAGCGGCTTGTATCAGTCCCGTATGTATGTAGATGGGTCCGCCAGGCAGGGCGAAAGCATTTACCGATTTTTCTTCAACCACTTTGAACGTATACGGGAATTTGAAGCCAGGCGCGCTTTCGACGAGCTTGTTTCCGAGGGAGGCAATGTATCTTGACATTGGATGATCGGCGGGAAGCAGCGTCAGTTTGCGCTCGATCTCATCGGCTGCCTGGCGGCCGAGTTGTATTTCCTGCTCCAGGCTGTAGCGGTTTCCGGAGGTGGGGCTCGCCGTGACCCTGCCTTTTCTGGGATCAACATTCTCTTCCTGCGCCCATGCGCTCACCAATACGGTGATCAGCAAAATGCCGAACAGCCGACGAAGCTTGGCTGACCGATGAACGTTGATATTCATGGCGACGGCGAATGCGCAGATACGCGACCTGTGGCCAGGCCGGTATCGATGCTTCGTTGCATAGCTCGGCTCTGCATTAAACTTTCCTTTATGCCCTTGTGGCGACCTGAAGGTCGTTGTCAACGCTAAAGACGCCCGAAACAGAATTTGCCCTCATCTCGGCGAGAGCAAAATCCATGTCCGAGTCCACCACACCCGTCAAAGTCACGTTGCCGTTTTCTACGATGATGTGGATCGCATGGAAACCGATCGGAGGATCGTTCGTGATACCACCAGCAGCACGAGCGACCGAGGGCATGCCCCTTGGTCCACCGCGATTGGAAGTGTAGCGTTGCAAGGCTGGAAAGCCGTAGATACTTGCGTACACCGCGGCGCGAATTCGGTCATCATTGCCGGATACGGGAAGGACTTCTATTTCATTCTTTACGTTGTTAACGCCTTCAATTCGCTTGACCGTATTCTCAATCGTCGACTTCAGGGTAGGCCGAGACGCTCTGCCGCGCAGAATCACCGTGTCCCCTTTGACGGCAAAATGGATGTGATCAAACACACCATAGAGTGGATTCATCACGATCTGCTTGCGAACTTCCTCGGCAAGCTTCACGTTGGCCTGCTGTTTAGCATCGGGAGTCGCAGACTGCTCTTGCGCTAGTACTGAGGGGGAAAGCAAAACCAGTCCCAAAAAGCTTGCAATCACCAAGTTTGGCGTATGACGATTCATTACGCCTCCTTCCTATGGATTTGAGTTATTCCGGTTTGTCTCTGCTGGATAAAATGCGGTTGGGTGAGATCCTGTCTTTTCCGCGGCGCTGAGCGGGCGTGCGCTTCGATGCTTCGATCGTTTCAGGAATGGCAACTGCAAGCACTCCAGTGAACTATGTATTGGCGCATTTTGGCGCGAGGGCTTGCAGCATAACCGGGGCCTGCGACATCTGAGTGGTCAGTGTCACAAAAACAGTGCCGCACATCTAAGAAGAGACTTCACAGCTAAACTCATAAAGCAGAGAAAGACGGTTAAAGTGTGCCGATCAAGTGCGCCCCCCAAAATGTCGTGCGACGTACTCAGCCTTATGTGAGGAGAAATAACGTAAGGAGGTTAGTACCACGAAGAGCATCTTCACAAATATCCTGGATATCTGGAGAGACATTGAAAAGAAGAACCTGCCCCTGGCTGCTGCGGGCATAGCTTATTACCTTCTGCTGTCAGTCTTTCCGGCGCTTACTCTATTGAGCGCCGCTCTCGCTTACCTGCCGATCAAGAATGGACTCGGGGAAACGACGTCAGTTCTCGGATATGTGATACCGCCCCAAGTCACGACGCTGGTCGAGGAACTGCTGGCGCGGATTACGCCACACCGGGTAGCACTTCTGTCTCTCGGACTCGCTACGACACTCTGGCTCGCTTCGATCGCATTTAAGGGGATCATCTTGGGTTTAGACATGGTGCACGGCGCAAATGTGCAGCGCCCACTTTGGATAAGCAGAATACTTGCTCTGGTCCTGGCCGTTGGAGTCGGAATCTTGTTGCTGATTGGGGTAATCCTAACCTCGGTCGGTACTGGCCTGTGGGCTCACATTTCCAAGGTGATACCCATGGCATCGCAATGGTTGCGGCTCGGACCATACCTTCAGTGGTTTGTGTCGGCGTTAGTTCTTTTCACAGCGATAGAACTGCTCTATGCTCTGGGACCCAGCCTACCGATATCACAGCGTGTGACATTTCCTGGCGCCGCAGCGGCGACTGTTATTTGGCTGGCGTTGGCGTGGGGACTTGGTTTCTATTTTCATCACTTTGGCGAGCTAAAGTTCGCCAAGTTTTTCGGATTTCTGGCGGCTCCCGCTTTATTCATGACTTGGCTCTATTGCAGCGCGGCCACCATCCTTCTCGGCGCTGAGATTAATTCAAGACTGGCGGCAAGACACTAAGGCTGGCTATCGATGCAATTGCTCTCCCGTACATAGTCAACATCCGGTCCCCGCGCATCCTAATCAGTGCTTGCGCACTCTTGTTCGGGAAACTCCTGATGGACAAAGTGGCGAGAAACAAGGCGAAGGACTCACTGCTCTGCCGATTAGAGAGGTCACTCAATGCCGCGAAAAGAGATCCTGGACCGCATCCAGAAATACATTCGGCCGTTTCGCATCACGAAAGGCAACGGTTTTCAGCTGAAGAACTATGATCCCGCCGACACCTGCGGACTGAAACTGGACAAGCGCAAGGCGTCGAACCTTCTTCAACAGGGGACTGAATGGCTCGCACAAGAACAAGACATGCTTTACGCCCAGGATCGCTGGTCGCTGCTACTGGTCTTCCAGGCGATGGATGCAGCGGGCAAAGACAGTACGATCAGGCACGTCATGTCAGGAGTGAATCCGCAGGGCTGCCGGGTTTTTTCGTTCAAGCAGCCCTCACCAGAGGACCTCAGCCACGACTTCATGTGGCGGTATCTGAAACGCTTGCCCGGGCGCGGAAAGATTGGGATATTCAACCGCTCTTACTACGAGGAGGTGCTGATTGTGCGCGTGCACGAGGAGATTCTGAAGGAGCAGAAGATCCCCGAACCGCTTGTCGGGAAGCGCATATGGGACGAACGCCTCGCCGATATCGCACATTTCGAGGAGTACGTTACTCGCCAGGGCGTTATTGTCCTCAAGTTTTTCCTGCAGGTATCGCTTCAAGAGCAGAAGAAGCGTTTTATGAAGCGGCTCGACACTCCCGAAAAGAACTGGAAGTTCTCTGCTTCGGACGTGCAGGAACGCAAGTTTTGGGGAGACTACATGCGCGCGTACGAAAAAGCGATCCGCGCCACTGCAACGAAGCACGCGCCCTGGTTCGTGGTGCCTGCCGACAATAAGTGGTTTACACGTCTCGTGGTCGCCGCCGCGATTGTGGAGGCGGTGGAGCAGCTCGATCTCACCTACCCAAAGGTCAGCGCGGAAAAAAAGAAGGAACTGGCGAAAGCGCGCGCGGCACTGGCGCGCGAGAAGTAGGACCGGCTTTACACCGGTCTATGTGCCAGCTTCTACGGCTGTTATGGACCTTCGGAGCGAGTGCGATGAACGGATGATGAATTTTTCGGTCTCCACGACGAAGAAGAACACGAGTCCTCCTGCGAGCAACCAGGGCCAAATGCGAAGCGGAATGGCTTCGTTGCCGAAGATGGCCTGAAACGGTCGCGTGTAGGTGAATAGCATTTGCAGTATTACTACAGCAACGATGCCCAGCGGCAGATACTTGTTTCCCATGTGTGCTTTCAGGGAGAGCGACGAGTCTAGCAGGTAACGACTGTTCAAGAGATAGAAGACCTGGCCGATTGTGATGGCATTAACGGCTACCGTCCGGGCGAGCGAATCTGAAGCGCCCAGAGACTTCATCCAGAAGAATGCCAAGAGCGTGTAGGCGAGTAGCGCCAAGCCGACAAAGAGGATGCGCCACAGACCGAAGGAAGTCACAATGGGGCGGTCTACCGCGCGTGGAGGACGGAGCATCACGTCGGCCTCGTGCGGCTCAAAGGAGATCACCAGACCGAGTGCAACCGATGTGACCATGTTGACCCACAGAATTTGTGGCGCGGTGATTGGCAGGGTGAAGCCAAAAAAGATGGACACAGCAATGACCAATGCCTGTGCGACATTGGTCGGGAGCATGAAGAGCATTGCCTTTTCGATGTTGTTATAGACTGTGCGCCCTTCCTTGACTGCAGCGGCGATTGAAGCGAAGTTGTCGTCAGCCAGGATCATTCCTGCGGCTTCCTTCGTCACTTCAGTGCCTTTGATGCCCATGGCTACGCCGATGTCGGCCTTTTTGAGAGCGGGCGCGTCGTTAACACCATCGCCTGTCATCGCCACGATCTGCTTATTTGCCTGAATGGCCTTCACAAGGCGGAGTTTATGTTCGGGGCTTGCGCGCGCGAAGACATCAATGGCGGCGACTCGTTCCTGCAGAGTCGCCGTATCCATCTCTTCGATTTCTGTGCCGGTAATCGCGGTCCTACCGTCGCCGATGCCGAGCATTTTTGCGATGGCCGCGGCGGTGATTTTGTGATCGCCGGTAATCATCGTGACGCGAATTCCGCCGTCGTGGCACTCTTTCACGGCTTCGATGGCTTCTTTGCGCGGCGGGTCCAGAAGACCGATCAGGCCTAGCAGGACGAGATTGCTCGGAAGGTCTGCAGGCGCAAGACTGCCGGCTTGGAGCTTCGGGTCATCGAGCCATGCGAGCGCCAACACACGTTCTCCCTGGGAGGCTAGTCTATCCGCTTCTATTACGAAGCGGACGCGGTCGAGCGGCACTGTTTTGTCGGCGGTCTGCTGGAGGGTGCATCGCTCGAGGATTACCTCGGGAGCGCCTTTGACGAGCAGCAGTTGCTTGCCTTCAGCACTCCTGTGTAAGGTCGCCATGAACTTGTGCTCCGATTCGAACGGTATGGCGTCGATACGTGGAAATACAGCTTGTTCAGCCTGCCGGTTCATGCCGAGTTTGATGGCGAATGGATAGAGGGCACCTTCCGTCGGGTCGCCTTCTACCTTCCACGTGCCATCCTGCTGGAACAGCTCTGCGTCGTTGCAGAGCAGGCAGACGCGCCCCATGAGTGTGAGCACTGGTTCATTCTCTGCGGGCGCTCCGTTCTTTCTGATCTCCCCGGTCGGCACATAGCCATCGCCGGTAACCTCGTAGGCTGACTCGGCCGTGACCGCCGATACCACCATCATTTCCATCAGCGTCAGCGTACCGGTCTTGTCGGAACAGATTCGCGATACTGAGCCGAGCGTCTCGACCGCGGGCAGCCGCCGGATGATGGCGTTGCGCTGGGCCATGCGCTGCACGCCGATGGCCAGCGTGATTGTGATCAGGGCGGGGAGTCCTTCCGGGATAACCGACACTGCGATGCCGACCACCGCCTGGAAGAGGGGTACAAAGTCCATCCCTTTCACCCATTTGCCGTAGGCGAAAATCAGGACACTGACGATTGCGATGACCGCAGTGATGGCGTAGCCGAATTTCTTGATTTGACGGAGGAGCGGAGTTTCGAGTGCACTGACGCCGGCGAGCAACTGGTTGATGCGTCCGAGTTCGGTCTCATTCCCAGTTGCAACAACTACGCCGCTTGCGCGTCCGGAAACGACCATGGTGCCGGAAAACGCCATGCTTTCACGATCTCCGACGGTTGCGTTTACGGGCACTGCATCGACAGCTTTTTCGGCGGGAACGGATTCGCCGGTGAGGGCGGCCTCCTCGGTACGGAGGTTCTTCGCTTCGATGATGCGCAGGTCAGCAGGAATCTTATCGCCGGACTCGAGCAGCACGACGTCGCCGGGAACGAGCTGCTCCGCTGGAATCATGCGGGTTTCACCGCTGCGCATCGTCCGGGCTTCAGCGGAGAGCATGTTGCGGATTGAATCCAGAGCCTTCTCGGCTTTTCCCTCCTGAATGAACCCGAGCAATGCATTGAGAACGACCACCGCAAAAATAATCCCTGCGTCGATCCATAGGCTCAGCATTAACTTGGTGAAGCCGGCGGCGAGCAGGACGTAGACCAAAACGTTGTTGAACTGTGCAAAGAACCTTGCGAATGGGCCCCGCTTTCTGCCTTCCGGCAGGCGGTTTGGTCCATATTTCTGGAGGCGGGCCGAGGCCTCTGAGAGATTAAGGCCCTGCTCAGAGTTGGTAACGAGACGCTTGACGACCTCGGCTTGAGACAAAGCATGCCAGGCCGCTAACTCGTTGACCGGGTTCGCATTCACGGTTGCGCTCATGCACGCTCTCGGTGGCTTCTAGATAACAGTAAGAGGAAGGCAAATCGGGTTCGGTTGCATCTTGTGCAGAGCAGCGCCATTATCCGCGGGGAAAGACAGAGCGGGTAAGACCGCGCCCATTCATGAGACCAGTTCCGGCCTGAGATTGGATTTGGCGCAACTCACGGCATAGATATTGACTCGACCGTTTACATGCGCCCCGTTCAGAGGTCGACTAGTCCGCGTGCGTAGGCGTCAGCGCGACCCCATCGGCCAGGAATACCCAACAGTTCTATCCATTCGATTTGTTTCGGCACGGCTGCGTCGACCAGCAGGCGATTACCGACCGGTTCCAAACCGAGGAGCGTGCGCAGAAACAACAACGGAGCGCCTGCGGACCAGGCTTGCGGGCTGCAGGCCGTCGGATATTCGACCGGAAAATCCGTTTGCGCTTTGTCGTAGCCTGCAAAAGCCTCCGGCAACCGATATTGGAAATACCGAGCGGCCTCGAGATTTGCCAGGGCTACCTTTGCGGCTTCCTTCTTAAAACCGTAATTTCGCAATCCCAGAGCGACTAGCGAGGTATCGAACGGCCACACTGTTCCTACGTGATAACCGATGGGATTGTAGCCGCCTTCGTTATCGGCCATGGTGCGAACGCCCCAGCCTGAGAAAAGATGCGGCCCAACCAGATGGCGCGCGCATGCCTCGGCCTTGTCCTCATCGACAATGCCACTCCACATCAGGTGGCCTATGTTGGAAGTTAGCGAATCGACTTTGCGTTTCTGACCATCGAGAGCCAGCGCGAAGAATTGCTTTTTGGGAATCCAGAAGTCATGATTAAACTTCTTTTTCAGTTCAGCAGCCTCCTTTTCCAGCCTGCTCGCCAGATCCGAATCGTGCCAGAACTCGCGTGCCAACCTTGCGCACCGGCGCTTGGCATCGTAAACATAGCCCTGGATCTCGCAAGTCGCAATTGGGTAGGACGCGAGCTTTCCGTCGTGGAAGAGAATGGAATCCCATGAATCTTTCCAGCACTGATTCTCGAGGCCGGTTTTCTTATTGCGCCGTTCATACTCGACGTAGCCGTCACCGTCGCGGTCGCCATATTCATCGATCCAGTTCAAAGCTGCTCTTGCTTCTGCTTCGAATTTTGTAACCAACTCGTGTTTTCCAGACCACCGCTCATACTCGTCCATGAGGACTAGGAACAATGGAGTTGCGTCGGAAGTCCCGAAGTAAGGTGAATGAGGACGTTCCTCGAAGGCAGTCATCTCACCCATGCGCGACTCATGCAGTATCTTTCCCGGCTCTTCATCGCGGAAATCATCACGCCGGGTACCTTGCCGCATGGCCAGTACTCGTATTGTGGCCGCGGCGAGTTCAGGCACGAACGGAAGCACCTGGAAGCTGGTGATGAGACTGTCTCTTCCGAAGAGAGCCATGAACCAGGGAAGTCCAGCAGCGGGTAACGCCTCTCCCGGTGCATAAGGCGAGAAGAACCGTAGTGCTGCCAAGTCGACCAATGCGCGTTCGTACGCTTTCTCGAGATCCGTCCAGGACGAATGAAGTTGGGGTGCACTGGCCATCCAACTTTGCAAGCTCATCCCAACGTTCGGGGTTGGAGTTTCGTGCACATCTTTGTATTTCGGCTTTCTCTTCATTGCCTCGGTGCCATCTACCGCCGCCAGCACATCTAGGCCCGTATGCCATTCACCGTGCGGCTCGAGGTGCACCCGGAAGCGAAATCCCTTCTCATCAATTTCAGCCGGGGCTGAAGAGGTTACCCAGGTTTCCCGCACGAACTTCTCTCTCTCATAGCCGAGAACAAGGCGATTGCCATCCACGCGCTTGTAGAACTTGCCCGCGCGTTTCAACTCCGCGTCTTTTACCTGGAAAAGATCAGCGAAATCGGCGTCGGCTTCGATCCTGATATCCAGATCAAGCGCCTTGGGCTTGTGATTGGTGACCTTGAGTTCTTCGTGAAATCCTCCGCCAACCGCGCGTTGCCGCACGATCGACATTGGAGAGTCCACGTAAACCGTGCCGGTTCCGGGAACAAGGAAGAATTGCGATGAGAAGTAATTCACGTCATCGGTTGAAAGTGGATTGGGGAGCGCTCCATTTACCGTCAAGACCCAACGGGACAGGAATCGCGTGTCTCCCTGAAACAAGCCCTGTGCCTCTTCAGGAGAAATGGCGATATCG
>Ga0126381_100009586_pt1 | contig 10871 bp, 10 predicted proteins | sample PanSoiMetPlot_28_FD_96465 | JGI IMG/M metagenome (GOLD analysis project Ga0126381, IMG submission 96465) | Tropical forest soil microbial communities from Panama - MetaG Plot_28 | ecosystem: Environmental > Terrestrial > Soil > Tropical forest > Bulk soil | place: Panama | collected 2016-02-17
ACGAAGTGCCAGGCATCCACGCCTTCAATTTCGTTTGCGAGCAGGCGCTCGGCGGCGGCGGCATGAAGTCCCTGCGCAACGATGCGCTCGGCAAAGGCATGGCGCAGATTCTCCTGGCAATGCCGGTGCGCATTCCGGTCGCCCTCCTGTCTCTCGTTCGCCCCGTCAATGGACCCAGCCAAGGAACAGGCCAATGAACACCTCGCCTCACGTCGTCTACCCCGATCAGATCGCCCCCTATTCTCCGGCCAATCACACGGGCACTTCGAATCGCCGTCTCATCAGCCGCGACACTGTTGGCGCGCGGCGCCTGGAAGTGCTGATCGGAACCATCTCCAAGGGACACGGCGCGCAGCGGCACGCCCATCCGTCCCTCGAACAGGCTTCCTATCTGCTGCGCGGCGCCGGCGTCAGCGAGGTATACGGGCAAGAGCGGCACATGAGTGCAGGCGACTGGGGTTTTAGCCCGAAGGGCGTGTTCCACTCCTTCACAGTCACCAGCGAAGAACCGGCGCAGGTGCTCGTCGTCTACGGGCCTCCTTACCAGGAGAACCCACGGGCCGTCGTCGTGCACAACCCGGCGGATCCGCAGCCGGAGCCTCGGCCCCCGGTAACGACTGCTGTCGCGCCGGTACCCGTCTTTTGGGAAGGCACCGAGGGCGCGCGGGTTGAGACTATCGTGGACACCGCGACCGAAGGCGCGCAGCAACTTGCGATCCATCGCGTCGTTGCGGTTGCCGGCGCCCACTGGCGCGCGAGGCAACTGGAGAACCAAGAGCGCGTACTCTACGTCCTCGAGGGCGCGCTCGAGGGGCAGGCGGATCAGCGCGCCTTCGAAGCGCGTGCCGGCGGCTTGGTTTTCATTCCGGAGGGGGCCGTCTGGCAGTGGCGATCCGGCCGGGCGGGCTCGACGTTCTTCGTGATCGATGGGTTTGCCGCCGACCCTCTACCGATCTGACCTGTAACCACTTTCCGCATGGCGTCAAATGATGCATGCCGATGCCTGCCGGATCAAATTGGAAGGATCAGGCCAATTCGTCCCACAGCCAACCGTCCCGCAGGATCGCGAGTCGTTGAGGTGTGCCAATGCAGGAAGAACTCCATCGGTGTCATTTTGATGGGTAGAGGCTGGAGGTCGTGACCGTACCCCAAATTGATGACCTGCGCGTATTTCAGCGGGAGCGTCAGAACACGTCCGTCCTTGCAACGATGTCCATCGCCGCTACGTAGCGACGCCTCCAATGCGGATGCGGCACGCCAGGCCGGAGCGGCTGTGCACCGAGTCATCCTCGGTCGGCTGGCGAGACGGACCACTGACAGCGATGTGCTCAGCAGCTTGGTAGTTCCGCAGCGAAATCCGCTGCCTCGCGCGCACAGGGACCTATCACGCCCGCACTCTGTTGGGCCCAGGCCAGGCGGCAGTTTTTTGAGTTGGCCGACATCGCCGCTAATGCAAGGCGCGACAAGAATGCCGCAGCGATCTCGCCGATCGCCCTGGAGGCGGTCAGGCGCATCGATGCGCTGTTCGATAGTGAGTGCGGCAGCAACGGCCAAAGCGCCGAGGAGCGTCCGCGGGCACGTAAAGAACAGAGCGCCCCGCTCTTAACGGCATTGGAAGCATGGCCGCGCGAGCAGCGCACTCGGCTATCGAACTCGTCATCGGTCGCCAAGCCCATCGACTACATGCTGCGTCGCTGGGACCGGTTCGCTCACTTCATCGAGGATGGGCGGATCTGCCTGACCGCCTCGATTTCTTTCCTCATATCTTTGGATCTAGCGTTAAGCATGGCTTCACATCCTGTTCGTAAAAAAACTATCCGCAAATCAGGATCCATCCCCAGGATTGCGGGAAAACATCGCGATTGCTGAAGGAAAGCACAATATGAAACACGCCCTCAAGAAAGAAGGCGACAAGTACGAGTGTAAGGGAAGCCGCACCTTCCATCGGATGCCATAGCAGTAGGCCCAGAGAAGTGAGGCCGCGGTGGTGCAAAGAACAGCGCAATCGTTCCAACGGCGCCACTGATCAGAAACAACCAGCCGGCATAGAGATCGACGGCTACACTGGAGATTTGAGGCCAGATGATCGCAGTAATTCCAAGGATGGTCATCACCACACCCTGAAACACAAACAGGTGCCGGTGCATGCTCACATTCTTTCTCAGGTCGCGCTGGATCGCGGTGAGTATTTGGTCCGGCTCCTTCGTGACGGAATTTTTGGCACAAGAATCCACAGTGACAGTCGGGCGCGCTCGCGCGCTGCCCGACTGCGATCGCCTGCTTCAGGCTGCGATCGCCTGCTTTGTCAGGTTCCAGGCGCGCTTCAACAGCTCCGAGCGCCGGCTGTAGTCGGCTTCCACCTGGTCGAGACCATGCGAGGGCGACCGGCTTTATTGAAATAGCATCCCGACCTGCGAAAACTGCGGCTAGCCAAAATCCAGCACCATCCGGCCGTCGATCTTGCCGGATTTCATTCGCTCGAAGATGGTGTTGATTTCGGCCAGTGGCGCCGTGGTGAATTCGGATCTCACCTTGCCGTCGGCGGCGAACGCGATCGCCTCGTCGAGGTCGTACCTCGTACCGACGATCGAGCCGCGCACGGTGATGCGCTTGAGTACGACGTCGAAGATTGGGGTCGGAAATTCGCCGGGAGGCAGGCCGACCAGGCTGACGGTCCCCTTTCGGCGCACCATGCGCAGCGCCTGCGCAAAGGCGGGCGCCGACACCGCGGTAACCAGCACGCCATGCGCTCCGCCGCCGGTCTCCGCCAGAACATTGTCGACGGCGTCTTTCGCAAGCCCGTTGACGGCGTGGTCGGCGCCGGTCTTCCGCGCCAATTCGAGCTTGTCCTCTGCGATATCGACGCCGACAACTTTGAGTCCCATCGCCTTCGCATATTGGATGGCGATGTGACCAAGGCCACCCACGCCGAAAATCACTACCCACTCGCCGGGCCTGACTTCGGTCTCCTTCAATCCCTTATAGGTGGTCACGCCCGCGCACAGGATCGGCGCGATCGCCGCAAAATCCACCCTTGCCGGCAGGCGCGCGGCAAAGGCGGCCGAAGCGATGACGTATTCGGCAAAGCCGCCATTGACGCTGTAGCCGGTGTTATGCTGGTGCTCGCATAGTGTCTCCCAGCCGGTCTCGCAATATTCGCACCGCATGCAGGCATCATGCAGCCAGGCGACGCCGACTGGATCGCCAACTTTCAGAGTGTCGACCCCCGGCCCGAGCGCAGCCACGATCCCGGCGGCCTCGTGACCCGGAATGAAGGGAAGCGCCGGCTTAACCGGCCAATCGCCGGAGGCGGCGTGCAGATCGGTGTGGCAGACGCCGCAGGCTCTTACCTTGACCAGGACCTCACCGGGCCCGGGCGTGGGAATCGGCACATCCTCGATCGCAAGCGGCTTGCCAAAGCTCCTTACAACGGCGGCTTTCATCGTAACCTGCATTGGTATGCTCCATTGTCTCGCCGAACCAAACTAACCGCCGCGTTTCCGGCCAGATTGACGGAGATCAAGCGCGCTAATCATCAGGACGCAGCTGCTGTCTAGCAAACTCGTGACCGGTGCGAACAGGATGTCCGCAAATGCCTTTGCTGGATGACGCACCCCGATGCGGGCGCCACGGTTGCATCATGCCGGCTTTAGTCCCGGGAGCAAACCAGAACGCGCCGTCTGGCGTATCGGCTGTAGACATAGTAGCAGCCGTCTGCGGAGGCGTAGCTGTCGCTGCCGTTACTGTAGCCGTAGCTGCCGTAGACAGACGCGCCGTAACGTCCCCATCGGCGCGTCCACCCGCCACGGTCGTAGCCGTAGCCGCTTGAGCGGCCCTCGGTGTAGCCTGCCGTCCGGCCTTGGAAATCGCGACCATTACCCTGAATAGCTCGATCAACACCGCGGAAACCTGAGGGGCCGCCGAGACGAGCAAAATCAGAAGGAGCGCCGAGCGGGCGAGGAGGAGTGCCACCAGGGCCGGGGGGACGAGGAAGACCACCCAGACCGAGTTGAGGAGGAGGGCCACCACCAGGCCCGGGAGGAGGGCCGCCAAGCCCGGGAGGGGGGCTGGCAGGCCCAGGGAGAGGAGGAGGGCCGGGTAACTGTGCTAGCGTAGCAGTTGGCGCGAATACACCAGTGGCGAGAATTGCGCTCGCGGAAAGGATCAGAAAAGCCTTTTTGACCATCGCATATCTCCTTCCATGCAGAACAGATTTCTTCAGCGTGGCATTGGTGAAAGGCGGACCGCTTGAAAGATTGACGCCTCGCTCCATCCTGCGCCCAGTTGGCGATGTGATGGTCATCGATTTGTTGCGTGTCGTCGCCTGTTCGTGGCACATGACCACGAGGGGAGAGCCGCGCCAATTGCCCAGGGGGGTGGTGGGATAATCAGATGGGAGAGAAATGTAAACCTTGGCCTAACTCACCATAGCTTTAGACTCTCAATCGCACGGGCAAACTGGCCAGAGGAGCAGAGCGCCGAGGACGAGCCGCAGCAAGCGGCGGATGCTCCAGTTTACCGCAGGTTATGATAATGTCGCAGGTCCAAGGGGCGTCAGAGGCAACTCTGCGTGACGAGACACGGCGGCGCGATCCACGCCTCTCGCGGGTTCCGTTTCTTTTGTGCAGGTCTTGTTGGCTATCGCCAAGCCCCAATGTACTGCTTTGTGCAGTGCACGTTCTACCTCATGAATGATATACTTCGCAAAAGCCGAAAAAGAGAGCCCGCCGTCCGGGCCTCGAGTGGGTCTACAGGGCGCATCTTTTGACGCCCGGCACATGCAATGGACCGAAATTTGAGTAAGATCAAAGTTAGCTGTACCGAAACCTGGAAATTGTGGCGACAGCGGCGTTTCCAGACATCGGCCGGCTTTGAGGGGCCAACATGAATCGGGCGCTCGAACGCGGTCCTTTGTCCGTTGCCCGCAGCGGACTGTGCCGTCGTCGGGTCGGGACGGTGGATGGCGACGCACAGGTATCATGGCAACACGACGAGCGAATCCTTTCCCGGTTGTCGCGCCGGGACTCTAACGGAGCCTGTACAACTAGCTCGCCGTCCTGCCTGCGGTGGAGCATCCACTGCCCGCCTGCACTCAAGGACCAATTGGACCCCGAGCGGGCCGGCCGGCCTGCCTGGGAGAATCATGAGTTCTCTTCACGCGGCTTCCCGGACTGGAGAGCCGAACGAACGGAGCGCTTGGGTTCAATGAGGAAGCTGTCGTGAGCATTTTTGGGGGCGTGCTTGGCACGCGGATTACGCAGAAGCGGAGACCCCGATTACCGGCCGCCGCCTCCCAGTTGCTCTTGGGTATCGCCGGGCTGGCATTGATCACTTTCGTCTGCTTTCAGCTCGGCTTTCACGTGGGGAGGACGGCCTTTGCTTATCTGATTCTGGTCGTGCTGCTTTCGCTGCTGGGCAGCTTTATCGCCTCGGTCGTTCTATCCATCATCACGACAGTTTGTCTGAACTTCTTCTTCGCGCCGCCATTGTTCGAGTTTCGCATTGATAGTGCGGACGATGCCGTGAGGCTCGCGATGTTCCTCACAACATCGCTGATCGTGACCGCGCTGACGGCGAAACTCAGGCGCGCGGAGCAAGAGTCAGGCGAGAGCAAGGCCAAGCTGGAAGAGGCGCAGCGGATTGCACACGTTGGTTGGTGGCAACGTGACTTGATTACCGGTCGCCTAATTGTTTCGGACGAGGTTGGCCGGATCCTGGGGGTGCGGCCTGTTGCGTCATGGCTGGAATTGATTCACCCCGAGGACAGGGCGAGAGCAGCTGATGCCGCTGGGGCCGCCCTACGCCCTGGGGGGCCACGCTATGACGTGGAATACAAGGTGCTGCGTCCTGATGGGGCCTTGCGAGTCGTTCACAGCCAGGGCGATGTCACCTGTGACGGCTCGGGGCGACCTCTGCGCCAGTTTGGCGTTCTACAGGACATCACGGAGCTGAGACAGGCGGAGCAGGAGCGGCGCGCGAGCGAGGCGCGCTTCCGCACCTTGGTGGACCACGCATCCGATGCGTTCTTTCTCTACAATGAGGCTGGGACCGTTCTCGATGTGAATCGCCAGGCGTGCGAAGGCTTGGGCTATCGCCGCGACGAACTGATCGGGATGACCGCGTTCGACTATGGTCCGGATCTGACACCGGCGCTTCTGCAACGCATCCGGGAGCGTCTCCGGGGTGGGAAAATCGTGACCTACGATGGTCGTCATCGCCGAAAGGATGGAACCGTGTTTCCCGTCGAGGTGCGCATCCGGGCGCTCTGGCATGAGGGCCAAATGCTGGCCCTTTCCCTGGACCGCGACATCACCGAGCGCAAGCGGGCAGAGGATGAGCTGCGCGCGAGCGAGGAGCGCTTTCGCACCCTCATACAATTCTCTTTCGACGTGTACTGGGAATCGGATGCGGAACATCGCTTCATTCGACAACAGTTTGCGGAAGGGCTCGCCGACGCGCCGGAACCGAACTTCGAAATCGGGAAGACCCGATGGGAGGTGCCGTACCTGGAGCCTGACGCGGAGGCCTGGCGGAAGCACCGGGAGACCCTCGATGCCCATCTGCCATTCCGAGACTTCGAACTCGCGCGGCCCGTGCCCGACGGCGGCATGCGTTACGTGTCCGTTTCTGGCCTGCCGATATTTGACAAGACCGGACGTTTTATTGGCTACCGCGGGGTCGGTCGGCACATCACCGAGCGCAAGAGGGCCGAGAGTGAGTTGCGTAACAGCCAGAAGAAACTGGAAGCGGCGCAGCGCATCGCGCATGTGGGTTGGTGGGAGCGGGACTTCATTACTAATCGCGTGTCTCTTTCAGACGAGGTGTGCCGGACGTTTGGAGTGCAGCCGGTCGACCTGCCAGATTGGCATGGGCGATGGCTGGATTTGATTCATCCGGAAGACCGTGCGAGAGCAGCTGAGGCTGCGGCGGACGCGTTGCGCGGTGGCCGACGATACGATCTTGAATACCGCGTGGTCCGCCCCGACGGCAGCATCCGGACAGTGCATAGCCAAGGCGACGTCACGTGGGACGAGTCCGGGCGGCCTGTGCGTCAGTTTGGTGTGCTGCAGGACATCACCGAACTTCGGCAAACCGAAAACGAGCTCCGCGGGAGTGAGGCGCGCTTTCGCAGTTTCGTCGATCACGCCACGGACGCCTTTTTCCTTCATGACGATCAGGGGATCATTCTCGATGTTAACCGCCAAGCGTGCGAAGGCCTGGGCTATTCCCGCGAGGAACTGATCGGCATGCATCCGCGCAACTTTGATGCCGGTTTGGACGCTCCGGCCCTCGACCGGGTGGCCGAGCAAGTTCGCTCGGGAGAAACGATAACCTTTGAGACCCTTCACCGGCGCAAGAACGGGGACATTTTTCCGGTCGAGATCCGGGTTCGCCGATTCCAACACGGCAACGCTCTCTTCGGTCTGGGCCTCGCGCGCGATATCACGGACCGCAAACGCGTCGAGCAACGCCTTGTCGTGCAACACAGGGTGGCACAGATACTCGCGAACGCCGCGACGTTTGAGGAGGCCAGGCCGAGAGTGCTCCAGGCACTATGTGAATGCCTCAATTGGGACATGAGCGCACTCTGGCGCGTCGACTTTGGAGCCGGGGTTCTGCGTTGCGAACAGTTCTGGCACAAGCCTTCGCTGGAGGCCACGCAATTCGAGGCCGCGACTCGGGCGAGCACCTTCGAACGCGGTGTCGGGCTCCCGGGCAAGGTCTGGGCCAGCCGGGCTGCGGCTTGCGTTGCTGACGTTGCCGATGACCCAGGCTTTCTCCGCGCAACCGTTGCGGCGCGCGAAGGCCTTCACGCAGCTTTCGCCTTTCCGATATTGCTGGAGGGGGAGGTCATTGGGGTAATCGATTTTGTCAACCGAGAGATCAGGGTACCGGACGAGGAGCTAATTCACGCAATGGCTACGATAGGCAGCCAGATCGGTCAATTCATCGAACGAGAGCGCGCCGAAAATGCGCTTCTCGTTGCGCAGGCGGAAATCGCTCATATTAGCCGCCTGACGACCATGGGCGAACTGACAGCCTCGATTGCGCACGAAATCAACCAGCCTTTGACCGGGGTGGTCAGTAGCGGAAATGCGTGTCTTCGCTATCTCGCGAACAACGTCTCGGACATTGAGGCGGCGCGCCGCGCGGTCGAACGAATCATAAGAGATGCGATGCGCGCCAACGAGGTGATCAAACGGATTCGCGCGCTCGCTACAAAATCGCCAGCAAAGAGGGTTCGGCTGGATATCAACGATGTTATCATTGAAACGGCATCGCTGATTCGTCCCGAGCTCCAGCGCCAGAACATCTTGTTGCACACCGAGCTCGCAAAGGGTTTGGCTCCGGTCATTGGAGACCAGATCGAGCTGCAGCAGGTGCTCCTGAATCTCGTCATGAATGCCAAAGAGGCAATGATCGCGGTCGACGATCATCTGCTCGAAGTGGCCATCAGGACCGAGCAGATTGCGCCGAACGAGGTTTTGGCAAGCGTCCGCGACACCGGGCCGGGGATTGACGAAGCCGAACTCGACAGGATTTTTGAGGCTTTTCATACGACCAAACCCACGGGCATGGGCATGGGGCTGCCGATCAGCCGGTCGATTATCGAGGCTCATGGCGGTCGGCTCTGGGCGAAGCCCAACCAGCCACGTGGCACGGTCTTTCAGTTTACCGTCCCTGTTTGGCAGGAAGAGAAACAATGAGTAACTGATTCAGTCGTGCCAAATCGAATCGTGACAATCACTGGCCTTCATGGGAATTCGTCAAATGACTGAACCCCAACCGATCGTATTCATTATCGACGACGACATTTCGGTGCGCGAGGGGATTTCGGATCTTCTCCGCTCGGTTGGACTTGGTGTCCAGACTTTCGCGTCGACCCAGGAATTTGTGAACAGCAAGCGCCCTGATGCGCCCGGTTGCATCATCCTCGACGTGAGGCTACCGGGACGCAGCGGATTGGAGCTCCAACAATCACTGGGGCAGCTTGGTATTCGACTTCCGGTGATCTTTATCAGTGCCCATGGCGATATTCCGATCTCGGTGCGGGCGATGAAATCGGGAGCGATGGAGTTCTTGACGAAGCCGATCCATGAGCAGGAACTGCTCGACGCCGTCCAGGCCGGAATCGAGCGCGACCGCGCCAATCGCCAGGACAACGCGCTCGCTACCGAACTTCGGGCCCGGTTCGACTCGCTGACGTCCCGGGAGCGTGAAATCATGAGCTTGGTCGTATCCGGCAATCTCAACAAGCAAATCGGCTTCCAGACCGGCCTCAGCGAGATGACCGTCAAGGTCCACCGCAGCCACGTGATGCAGAAAATGCAGGCAAAATCCCTGGTTGACCTGGTCCGAATGGCGGACAAGCTTGGCGTGTCCGCACCTAAAGCGAAAACTTAGCGCCTAAACCAAAGGCTTAGTGCGCTACGTCCTTCGGGCCAGCCGACTTGGCCGTTGGTAACATCCGCTTGCCGACCGGATAATAGATTTGCGCGACATGTGGTTTACCATCAGTCACCAGCCAGGACCAATAATAAATGGACAAGAAACCGGTTATCGCGATTGTGGATGACGACCAATCCGCCAGGGAGGGAATTGTAGACCTCGTCTCCTCAATGGGTTTCGAGGCTCAGGCATTCGAACGGGCCGAGGACTTTTTGCGTTCGCACCAGATTGCCTGCGCCGACTGTCTCATTACAGATGTGCGGATGCCCGGCATGAACGGGCTTGAGCTGCTCGATCGCTTGCTCGCGGCCGGCAAGCCCATTCCTGCGATCGTGCTGACCGCTTTTACGCAGGAGGCGGATCGTGTGCGTGCTCTGGGCGCGGGCGCCGTCTGCTATATGCCCAAACCTGTCCACGAAAGCGAGCTGATGCAATGTATCGCCGCGGCGCTTTCTTCCGGTAGTCTGTAAAGAAAACCAGCAGCACTCGCAATCATCGCACAATCACAGTGTCGCCCCTGGCCCAGCAAGCTCGTTCGCATGTGAAACGAGAATACTTGGGCCCAGCCACGTTGCACTTCTAGAAAGCGGCGTCGACCTCGCGACCTAAACCAAGGTATTAGCGCTTTACGTCCCCTGGCGAACCGACTTCGCGTTAGGCGAAAGCAGCTAACCGACCGCGCAATGGATTCGCGCGAGAGGTCCCATCTAGCATCTCTGCCATCAAAGCCGGGGCGTCTCACGCCAGGCTGATCTCAGTCGGTAATGCACTAGCTTCCGGTTCGAGACCCGGTTTGACGAGGAGGAGCAAGATGCGTTTTCCGTCCGTGTCGCTTGCGCCAACTCTGGCGATTGTCGTGTCCGTGCCCGTGTCGGCCGAGAACGTAGACTCGCCCGTCTGTAAACGCCCCGTTTCGAACACCCTGAGCCAGACAAGAGCAACGCTCAATATGCTCGCAAAGATGACCGGAGAGGAGAGGTGCGAAGCCTACCGACGTCAGTTGTTCGCTGTTGTCACGGCGCGCGACGTCCTTGCCACCTGCAACACCGGCCTTGATCGCGACAAGGAGGTCACGCAGATTTGATCAGGTTATCGAACAGGTCAACAGCGGCATCGCGGACAGTTGCCGATGAAACGACAGCTCAGGATGGCACCGCCTGGGGTCATTGCGTTGGAATAGTGTTCATCAGTTAGCCGCTACCCAGCGGGGGACTCCAATGGACGGATTCATTCATCGAGAGAATTTGCGGCTGTTCAGGAAGCGTCTTGAGAACCAGAGCCTCAGCGAGACCAAGCGAAAAATCACTATGAGGCTGTTGGCAGAAGAGCAAGCGAAGAAACCTCAGTCCTGTAGGGATGAGGGAAACAATGACTAGTACAATTCATTACTTACCGAAGCTCAACTGTTGAGGTTCGTGGCT
>Ga0126381_100009587_pt1 | contig 10870 bp, 12 predicted proteins | sample PanSoiMetPlot_28_FD_96465 | JGI IMG/M metagenome (GOLD analysis project Ga0126381, IMG submission 96465) | Tropical forest soil microbial communities from Panama - MetaG Plot_28 | ecosystem: Environmental > Terrestrial > Soil > Tropical forest > Bulk soil | place: Panama | collected 2016-02-17
AGATGACCGTTGACGTTGAGCCACCGGCTGAAGCCCTTGAGCGCCATCAGATAGGTCCGACACGTCCATTCCGTACGTCCCACCTCCTTCTGGTTGAGCTGCCATTCCACCAGCCGCTCGTAGGTGAGATCCTCGGCGACCTTGAGGCGCCAACCGAGGGCCCGCGCGCAGGCTGAGAAGGAGTTCCACCCCGTCTCGTAGGCGTCGACGGTGTTCTCCACTACGCCTCTTTCCACGCGCAATTGTGAAATGTATTTTCTCCAAAGGACTGACAGCGTCATGGGTCGTCCCCGACGCGGCCCAGCCCCACGCTGGCGTGCACGGTACTGGAGGCCGCGGCGTGAAGCAAGGGCCGCCATGGGATGTGCGGGCGCACTCGTGCGGATCTTGCCCATCAGCCGATCTCGACGTTCCTGGACGCGGAGTTCTTCTGGGGACATGGACCGGCAGAATCGGCACGCGCGCGGCTTGTGTTCACGCGCGCATTGTTGCTCGAAAGGGAGAAATAGACCTAGGGCTCGGACCTGCAGCTCTCATGAGAGTTGCTAGGAGCTCTTGTCAGCGGCGGAGCAGGTAGCGCTCGAGCGTTGCCGAAGGCGTGCTAAATCGTTTCGCGAGGATCGCGAGAGCAGCTTGGCCGTGGCGCCCCGTCGTGGGTGCCGCTCGGAGAACACCGCTCTCATTTCGTCTTCAGTCAGGAGAGGGAAGCGTATCAACAAGGCAAGCTGGTATTGGGGATCGCTCCCATCTCTCGATGAGCCCGCCTCTCGAATTTCGTCGAGAAGTGCTCGAAGCTCCTTATATCGCTGCCGGAGCCGTGGTTGCTCCTGTTTCGGAAGGCGGCCCCCAGGGAAGGCCGGTCGCAAGCCGAGCTCGGCGAGACGGCGATCCAAGGCCTTCTGCCTCTTGGCTCTTGCTGCTCCCCGGAGTACGAGAAGTGCGGTCGCCTTCGCTCGGACTTCAGCAAGGGTGAGGGTCGCGACGGTCGCGTTCGGCCGCCACGCGGCGGCCGCGCTCCAACCAGTCTAGCTCCCATTGATCCAGAACGCTGGTCTTGGGGAGGTTCAAGAAGCCCACGTGAACCCAATCCCCAGCGAGGGTTGGGTACCTTGCCCACAGATCCTGATAGTACTGTCGCCAGTCTGGAGGCTCGAAGCCAAGCAAACCGAGTAGCTCCTGGGCATCTGACCGGTCTCTCAGCATGAGAGCACCATCCTGCCAAGGCCCTGATGGATTCGGCAAGTTCGTGAAGTGTGTTTGTTGAGCCGTACATACTGGCGAGTAGCAACGTGGGACCGCCCAGTACCGCCGGGAGAATTCAAGGTCAATTCAAGGGGAATACTATTGGGAATCTGCTCAAGGTCTGCCGGGAATCTAGGTGGGCAACCAGACACCCAGTTAGAGGTCATCCTTGTGGTTGTCCCCTACCTAGGAGGTATCCAGATAGGTGTCCACGAGGTACACGCGAGGTATCCCCTGAGGTATCCCGCGAGGTATCCAGGTAGGTGTGTCCGAAGAGCAGGCGGAACGACTTGGAATCGTGCACCTGGATTTCGGAGCAGCAGCTGCAAAGTAGGTCGACGCGTTCATGGAGAACACCCGCTGGGAGAACGTCTTGCGGCTCCATCACACGCGCGCACGGTAGGGGAATCGGTTCTTACTTCGATTTATCGAACCTAGTCGCTTCTCTGGTTGACGTCTTCGGGGCGCCTTGTTACCGTGCGTCAACACTGCGTGGCCCGACGGGCTTAGCCCGAGGCCAAAAGGGGTCACATGAGCCCTTCCGTCGCAGTTTCCGAGGCGGGACACAGAGCGCGTTGCCGCATTCTGGTCGAAGGAGTTGTCCAGGGCGTTGGCTTTCGCCCGTTCGTCTACCGGCTCGCCGAGACGCATCAGCTGAGCGGCTCGGTTCGCAACGTGCCACACGGCGTGCAGATAGAAGCCGAGGGCAGTAGGGAAGCTGTTGCGCGGTTCCTGAACGAGTTGCAAGCGACCGCTCCCCCGTCCGCCCATCCTCGATGTGCCACGATCGCCTGGGCTTCACCCCACGATGATCTCCAAGGGTTCAGGATCGAAATAAGCTCGAGTGATGGCGAGCCTACGCTTTTTCCCGCGCCCGACCTGGCCGTCTGTCCGGCGTGTCTTTCCGAAATGCGCGATCCGGCCGCCCGACGGCACGCCTACCCGTTCCTCAACTGTACCGGGTGTGGACCGCGCTACACGATCGTTCGAACGCTGCCGTACAACCGCGAGCGAACGGCCATGGCCTCCTTCACGATGTGCGCCGTTTGTCGGGAAGAGTACGAGAGCGTTCGGGATCGCCGGTTCCATGCCGAGCCGATTGCCTGTCCGGCGTGCGGGCCTTCGCTTGCCTTCGTCGATGCACACGGCGAGAAGCTGGAGGTGACCAACCCCCTCCAAGGAGCCGTGGCTGCGCTCCGAGCGGGCCGGATCGTCGCGCTCAAGGGACTCGGCGGCTACCATCTGGCCTGTGATGCAACCGCGCCAGAAGTGGTGAATGAGCTCAGGCGCCGGAAGGCACGAGATGCGAAGCCACTGGCGGTGATGGTGGAGAGCCTCGAGGTGGCGCGGCAGCTCTGCATCGTCTCCCATGCGGAGGCGGGCCTGCTTCAGTCCGTGGCTCGGCCCATCGTGCTCCTGGAGCGGCGTGCACTTGACACCGGCGGGCGGATGCTGGCCGACAACGTGGCACCGAAACTCCGCCACCTCGGCCTGATGCTCCCGTACACGCCCCTCCAGCACCTTCTCCTCGAACGGATGGATCGCCCCCTCGTCATGACGAGCGGCAACCGCAGCGACGAACCCATCGCGTATGAGGACGGCGACGCCGTGATCCGCCTGGGTGGCATTGCCGATTTCTTCCTGGCCCACGATCGACCGATCGAGGTGCGCTGTGACGATTCGGTAGCGCGATGCATCGACGGTGCTCCTCTCGTCTTGCGCCGCGCACGAGGCTATGTCCCGCTGGCGATCTCCCTGGTTCACGGAGCGGAGGAACCGGTCCTGGCGTGCGGCGGAGAGCTCAAGAGCGTCTTTGGCCTGGTCCGCGGCCGCGATGTGTTCCTTAGCCAGCATCTGGGCGATCTCGGAGACGAGCGCGCCTACCGTGGCTGGCTGGAAGCCGTCGGCCACCTTATGCGCCTGCTCGATCTCGCCCCCCGCGTCGTCGCGCATGATCTCCATCCCGGGTATCGTTCGACGGCCTACGCACGAATGCTCCACGACGTGCGGCTCGTACCGGTCCAGCATCACCACGCGCACATCGCCAGCTGTCTGGCCGACAACGGGGTCGAAGCCCGCGTGATCGGCGTCTCGTGGGACGGCACAGGCTACGGCGCCGACGGGCATGTCTGGGGCGGCGAATTCCTGCTGGCGGATCTGGACGGGTTCGAGAGGGTCGGCTCCTTCCGGGAAGTGGCGATGCCGGGCGGAGAGGCCGCTGTCCGTGAGCCGTGGCGCATGGCGGCCGCTTTCCTGCAGGCCGCCTACGGCGAGGCGATGGATGGGCTCGACCTGGCGTTCATGCGGCGGCTTGACCGCACAGCATGGCGATTGCTAGGCCGTGCGGCGGAGCGGGGCCTCAATGCGCCACCCACATCGAGCGCTGGCCGGCTCTTCGATGCCGTGGCCAGCCTCCTGGGTCTCCGGGATCGCGTGGACTTCGAAGCTCAGGCGGCCATGGAGCTCGAGGCGCTGTCCGAAGGAGAGCCCGATCGAGTCTACGCGACGAACCTCCATGAAGAAGAGGGCAGAACCGTCGTCGAGACCCCGGACATCGTCCGAGCGGTGGTCGAGGACATCCTCGCCGGGACGAGTACGGAGCAAATAGGAACCCGCTTCCACGCGACAATGGCCGACGTCATTGTCAGAACATGCCGTCGTCTCCGTGTGCAGTCCGGACTCGAGCGAGTTGCCCTGAGCGGAGGTGTGTTTCAAAACGTTCTCCTCCTGCGGCTCGCGGTCGACGGGCTCCGTCGCGCCGGCTTTGACGTCTACACGCATCGGCAGGTCCCGCCCAATGACGGGGGCCTGGCTCTTGGGCAGGCGGCAATCGCGGCGCGGACGTGGGGCCATGGGGGTGGCGTCTGATGTGCCTAGCGATCCCCGGGAAGGTCATTGAGGTCTTCGAGGATCACGGCCTCCGCATGGGGCGCGTGGACTTCGGGGGCACGATCAAGAAGGCCTGCCTCGCGCAACTCCCCGAGGCATCCGTGGGCGACTACGTGCTCGTCCACGTGGGGTTCGCTCTCAGCCTGGTCGACCGTGCAGAGGCCGAGCGGACCTATCAACTCCTCGAGGAGATGGGCCTTCTCGAGGAGCTCAAGGTACCAGAGGGCCCAGCGTGAAATACCTCGACGAGTACCGGGATGGCCGAGTGGCCGCCAAGATCCTGTTGGAGATCAGGCGGGTAACCACGCGGCCCTGGACGCTGATGGAAGTCTGCGGAGGCCAGACCCACTCGATCGTGAAGCATGGGGTGGATCGCATGCTCCCGGCGGCGATCGAGCTCGTCCACGGGCCGGGTTGTCCCGTCTGTGTCACTCCGCTGGAACAGATCGACAAGGCCCTGGCCATCGCGAGCCGGCCCCACGTGACCTTTGCCTCCTTCGGAGACATGCTGCGGGTGCCTGGATCGCACACGGATCTTCTCCGCCTGAAATCGGAGGGAGCCGACGTGCGGATCGTCTACGCGCCGCTGGATGCCGTCCGCCTCGCGCAGCAGCATCCCGATCGGGAGGTCGTGTTTTTCGCGATCGGCTTCGAGACCACGGCGCCAGCCAACGCGCTGGCCGTGACGCGGGCCGCGGCGCTCGGCGTCACCAACTTCTCCGTGCTCGTGTCCCACGTCCTGGTACCTCCCGCCATTTCCTCGGTGCTCCAGTCGCCGGGCAACCGGGTCCAGGGCTTCCTCGGCCCAGGTCACGTCTGCACGGTGATGGGCTATCGCGAGTACGAAGCGCTGGCCGCCCACTACCGGGTTCCCATCGTGATCACGGGGTTCGAGCCCGTCGATCTGCTGGATGGTGTGCTCCGCACGGTCCGCCTTCTCGAGTCAGGTCCGGTCGGCGTCCAGAACCAGTACTCGCGCGTGGTGACCCGCACGGGCAATCTGGCGGCCCAGCGGCTGATGTGGTCGGCCTTCGAGGTGTGCGACCGCAAGTGGCGGGGGATCGGGACCATCCCCAAGAGTGGCCTGCGCCTCCGCTACGAGTTCCGGGACTACGATGCCGAACACAGGTTCGAGGTCGGCGCGTTGGAGACACGGGAGCCTGCCGCCTGCATCAGCGGGCAAATCCTCCGAGGTCTGAAGAAGCCCCACGACTGCCCGGCGTTTGGGAATGCCTGCACACCCGAGAGGCCACTGGGGGCGACCATGGTGTCGGCGGAGGGAGCGTGCGCCGCCTATTTCGCCTATGGCCGGCACCGCGAGGAGGCCGTCCGATGAAGGACGCGATCCTCCGCAAAGCCCGCGAGAGCGGTGACGTCAAGGAGCAGTTCTTCCGGGCCGAAGCTGACCGCATCGAGGCGCTGGTCCGGGCCATGGCCGCGCGTTTCTCGGGCGGCGGCCGCCTCTACGTCATGGGCAATGGCGGGAGCGCGACGGATGCTCAGCATATCGCCGTGGAGTTCTTCCACCCGATTATCGAGAAGCGGAAGCCACTGCCCGCCGTTGCGCTGGCCACCGATCCGGCCCTCCTGACCGCGATCTCCAACGACAGAGACTTCGCCAAGGTGTTTGCCGACCAGCTGCGCGTGCTCGCTCGCCCGGGGGATATGGCCCTGGCCGTGAGCACCAGCGGCAAGTCTCCCAATCTCGTGCAAGCGCTCGAGACCGCACGCGAGCTGGGTCTCCTCACCATCGCCTTCACGGGCAAAGATGGCGGCCGTCTCGCTGACCTCGCGGAGTACTGCTTCGTCGTGCCCTCCTTCAGCATCCACCGGATCCAGGAGACGCATGTGGCTCTCTACCACATCGTCTGGGATCTGGTGCATGTGGCGCTGGGAGAGGACGATGTCATCTAACGGCGAGCCCGACAGCTTCGCGCTGAGCTGCCCCGTGCCGCTTGCGACTACTGATCGCGTGCTTCTGGGTCACGGCAGCGGCGGCAAGATGACCGCGGACCTGATCGCGCGGTACTTCCTGCCTGCCTTCCGCAACGAATATCTCGACCGCATGGACGATCAGGCGGTCCTGAATGTCGAGGGTGGGCGACTGGCCTTCACGACGGACGCGCACGTGGTCACACCGCTCTTCTTCTCAGGCGGCGACATCGGAACGCTTGCCGTCAACGGGACGGTCAACGACCTCGCCATGGCGGGCGCCCGTCCCCTCTACCTGAGCGCAGCGTTCATCCTGGAGGAGGGATTTCCGCTCGCCCAGCTCGCGCGCATCGCGGAATCGATGAGCGTTGCCGCGAAGAGGGCAGACGTCCTGCTCGTGACCGGTGACACCAAGGTGGTCGATCGAGGCAAGGCCGACGGGTGCTTCATCACGACGAGCGGTGTGGGCGTGGTGACTCACCGTCAGGAGATCACGGCCGCTGCCGCGCGCCCTGGGGACCTCGTCATCCTGAGTGGAGCCATCGCCGAGCACGGCATGGCGATCATGACGACGAGAGCCGATCTCGAGCTGGAGTCCCCGATCGAGAGCGACTCGGCGCCACTTCACGAGCTGGTGCAGGCCATGCTGGAGTCGGGCGGGGTAATTCACTGCCTGCGGGATCCCACGAGGGGCGGAGTGGCCACCGCGCTGAACGAGATCGCGCACCAATCCTCCGTCGGGGTCGTGCTGGAAGAAGAGGCCATCCTCGTGAAGGAGCCCGTGCGGGGCATCTGCGAGCTCCTCGGGCTCGATCCTCTCTATGTCGCCAACGAGGGGAAGCTTCTCGCGGTCGTGGCGCCGGAGAGCGCCGATCGGGTCCTGGCCGCGATGCATCGGCGGGACGAGGGGCGCGACGCGCGTATCATTGGAGAAATCGTCCGAGACCCGGATCATCTGGTGGTCCTCAAGACCCGCGTGCGCGGGCGCCGGGTCGTCGACATGCTGCAGGGAGATCAGCTGCCGCGCATTTGCTAGCGCGGAGGCGGGAGCCGAGCCATGGCGATAGTGGAACGCGAAGTCCTCGAGGGCAAGGAGCCGGCGGCCCCGGAGACGCAGCCCGAACCTAGCCGCGAGCGATTGCCGCTCGGGCCGATCAAGACCATCCATGTTTACTGGCTCGCCGGCATGAGCTGCGACGGCTGCACGATCTCGGTGGCCGGCGCGACGAACCCCGGGATCGAGGGGCTCTTGGCCGGAACCGTCCCGGCAATGCCGAAAGTCATCCTCCATCACCCCGTGCTCTCCGTCGAGGCCGGAGCGGAGTTCGTGAAGTCTTTCGCGGAGGCATGGGAGGGCAAGCTCGGAGCTCCCTACGTGGTGGTCTTCGAGGGGTCGGTGGCGGACGAGCGGATCGCCGGGCGGACGGGAGGGTACTTCTCCGCCATGGGCGTTGAGAAGGTAGAGGGTGCCGAGCAACCACAGCCTGTACCGACGGCGACGTGGCTACGGAGACTCGCCCCTGGGGCCGCAGCCACCATCGCCATCGGGACCTGCTCTACGTGGGGCGGCGTCCCGTCCGCTGAGGGCAATCCCACCGGCGCCATGAGCCTCATGGACTTCCTCGGCAAGGACTACCGGAGCGCCTTCGGTTTGCCCGTGATCAACATCCCCGGATGCGCGCCGCAGGGGGACAACTTCACCGAGACGGTCTTCGCCGTGCTGCTCTTCCTCCAGGGACTTGGTCCGTTGCCCACCTTCGACGAGCTCGGACGGCCCGCGTGGCTCTTCCGCGAGACCGTCCATCACGGATGCAACCGAGCCGGATACTACGAGGAGGGCTTGTTCGCCGAGCACTACGGCGACCCGCAATGCCTCGTGGAGATCGGCTGCTGGGGCCCGATCGTCAATTGCAACATCGTCCAGCGCGGCGCCATCAATCACATGGGCGGCTGCATGCGGGCGGGCGGCGTGTGCATCGGATGCACGATGCCCGGCTTCCCCGACAAGTTCAGTCCGTTCTACAAGACGCCCCCCGGCGCTGCCCTTTCCACCCTTGCCGCCAAGGGCGTGGGCGGGGTTGTCCGGCGCCTCCGGCGGCTCTCTAACCGCGAAGCCAACCGCGAGCACCGTTGGGATGTGACGGGTGAGGTGCCGAGCGGCTGGGCCCACGTCCAGGCACAGACAGCCACGGACCGGGCGATGAAGTTCTTCTACAACGTGTGGCAGCACTTGGGAGCCAAGAAGCCCGGCCGACCACCCTCCGAGAGGGAACGGTTCTGGGGCGGAGACCGCCCGGGATACCGGAGCGACTACCACGACGACAGCGCAGCTCGGGAGGACACCGATGGGCGACGCTGAGCTCTGGGCGGCCTGGCGACTCTGGATGGGGGTGGCCGTCGTCGTGATCCTCGTGGCGGCGGCCTTGCTCGTGACGATCTGGCTTACCGCGCGAAGCATCGCGGGTCACGCCGGGCGGGCGATCGTCGCTCTCCAGGCCATTCGCGATAACACGCGGGTGATCTGGGGACTCCAAACCACGAACGAGATGGCCGAGGGGCTCCGCGACACCGTGCGCGACATCGAAGCGAAGGCAACTGCCCTAGCCGAGGCGCTCCAGGGCCACACCGCGGCCGGCGGCCGCAGGTAGGTGACGGACATGCCACGGGTCAGCCTCGAGACCGTCCAGCAGATGTGGGTCACGACCCTCGTCATTTACATGGTCGTACTGGTCGTCGTTGCCGTGCTGCTGACCCTCGTCTTGCGCGCCGCCCGAGAGGTCCGAGAAGGCGTGTCGACCATATGGACCATCGGCCAGCAGGTCGCGAACAACACCATTCATATCGCCCTGCTGGATACGACCAACCACGTCGCCGCGGAGATCCTCGGATCCGCGAAGGGCGTTGTGGCCGCGACCGGGGCGATGGGGGCCCACGCCGCGCAGTGTCCGGGATGTCCCGACTGCGTATTGGGTGGGGGAGCGACGCGATGAACGCCATGGTCGCGCTGGCGGTGGTCTCGCTGGTCGGGGCAGCAGCGCTCTTCGTGGCTCTTGCGCGGTTCCTACGCGCAATCGTCAGGGAGCTGGAGACGATCGGAGGACCGGCCACCCGCTACGTCGCGCCCGTGAACTATCTGTCGAAGATCCGCCTCGGGGTGCGTGCCATCGAGCGGCAGACTGATGCCCTGGCGCCTCAGGTGGGCCGGCTCAACGAAGGCCTCAGCGCGACACGCGACGGATTGAAGGCCATCGACGGCAATCTGGGCGCGCTGATCGCGTCCGTCTCCCGGCAGCAGCGGCCATGAGCTCGCCCGTCGTTCCCGCCGCTGTCTACACGATCTGGTGCATTGGCCTGATCATCACGCTCGTCATCCTGGTGCCGCTGGCCGTCTATCTGCTGCACCGGACGTGGCGTTCGGCACGGTCGATCCAGCGCTACGCCGCGGAGACGCTGCAGGCGGCGGGTGGCATCGCGCGCAACACCGCGAACATCGCGGCGCTGGATGCCACCATCGGCGTGGCCGGCGACATGCTCGTAGCGGCGGGATCCGCCGAGCGCAAGCTTGATACGGTCGCGTCAGTGCTGGAGGAACGCTCCCGATGAGGAGGCCGGCATGCTGCTGATCCTGACGTTGATCACCGTGGCTCTCGTGGTGCTGGCCCTCGCCAGCTATCTCGTCGCCATCGCCTGGGCGCTCCTCGATACGAAGAAGAGCGTCGCCGCCATCGCCGATGGGCTCGAGGCGGTGCGGGGCCACACGGCGCCGCTTCCTGAAAAGCTCACCACCATCAATGGTGCGCTCGGCGCGCTGCTGGGCGGCCTCGAGGCCGCCGATCGACACGTTGGGCGGGCGGCCAGGGTATTCCGACTCTAGTGACACGGCGGGGATCCCATGTGCTTTAAGAACCTTCCCATCGAGTTCGACGCGCAGGGCAAGCCGTTTCTCCGCGCCGGCGTGGCCAACCCATACGGTCCCGCGGAGGCGACCCCACGGGGAGCGCCGGCCCAGCTGACGGCGGAGCGGATCGAGGAACTGCTCAAGCGGAATGGCTACATCAAGGACCTCGACTTCGACCCGGTGACGCGAGTGGCGGGAGCCCTCGCCTTCCACACCGTGGCCGACTTCCAGGGCCGCAAGGTCCTCGAGGCGCGGTCGATGGCGACGCTGTTCCGCGGCTACGAGGTCATCATGATCGGGCGCGACCCGCGCGACGCCGTCTTCATCACGAGCCGGGCTTGCGGGGTTTGTGGGGGCGTGCATTCCGTGACGTCGGCCATGGCGATCGAGATGGCCATCGGGTGCGTTCCGCCGCCCCTCGGCGTGCTCATCCGCAACCTCGCGCTGGCTCTCGAGTTCCTCTACGACCATCCGCTGCACTTGCACCTGCTCGCCGGCCCCGACTACTCCGCGGCGATGGTCGGGCCCACCAATCCGTCGATCCTGGAACGGGCTCGAAGGAGCGAAGCGCCCCACGCGGAGGTCCACGGGTTCCGCACCATGGGCGACCTCATGGACGATCTCAATCCGCTGACCGGCAAGCTCTACCTGGAGGCGCTCCAGATGACGCGGGTCGCGCGGGAAGCCTATGTGCTGATCTGCGGCAAGTACCCGCATCCCCAGACGATCGTGCCGGGGGGCATGAGCTCGACGATCAACCTGACCGTGATGAACGAGATGTTCACGCGCCTCGCCCAGTTCTTCGACTACTCGAAGAAACTCGCGGCCATCTGGGATGACCTCACGGAGTTCTTCTACGAGGCCAATCCCGCGTACAAGCAGGTCGGGGCCCGGCGGGCGAACCTCATC
>Ga0126381_100009588_pt1 | contig 10870 bp, 9 predicted proteins | sample PanSoiMetPlot_28_FD_96465 | JGI IMG/M metagenome (GOLD analysis project Ga0126381, IMG submission 96465) | Tropical forest soil microbial communities from Panama - MetaG Plot_28 | ecosystem: Environmental > Terrestrial > Soil > Tropical forest > Bulk soil | place: Panama | collected 2016-02-17
CAGGATGAAGGGCCGCTTGATCAAGGCATACACGACCAACAGGGGCGTACCACTACTTTTAGAACCGGTCGAGTAGTGGCGCAGTTTTACCAAGTCACCCTCGTAGATGACCTCGAACGGTGTCGCACCGCAAGGTTCATCGTCCAGGGGATAGGGATCGCGCAGCATTCGCAAGGTTGCTTCCGCCGCCTGTGACGTTCCCTCTAGCCAGTAATTTGCCAACTGATGGAATACTTCAACCATTGGTTTACTCGTTGTTGAGGATCGGTCGATACGTCATCCGCGCGACAGAAACCGCTATGCGGCCTTAATTCCGTTAGGGTGGACGCTGCCTTTTGCTACGTTCAATCTGGCGGTTATGCCGCGGACTTCCTGGCGCAAGCGGACTACGGAAGCGCGTAGTTCCACTAGTTCGTCGGCGGGCTCGCCCACTTTGCCGTACGGCGTGGCAGGCGTTAGAGATTCAATGAAATCCCTGGCCACGCGCTGCAACTGCACCCAATTCCTGACGTAACCAACCATCAACCCCGCGAATCGCTCTGACTCGAAAGCACGTTCGAGAGTTTGATTGGCGAAATTCGTCCAAGCCTGGAAAGCCTTCAGCACAGCATGTTCAACTTCGCGGTTGTCCGAACTCATGCCGAACACCCAGTTCTGAAGGGCCAACGGAAATTCCACAGAGACCTCAATGAGGCCTCGCAAAGCTCCATAATCTTTTGTTTCCATTTGAGGTGTCCCTTGGAGCGGTGTTGCTCTGGATGCGAAAACTAAAAGCGCGGTATTGCTCTTTCCACGTCAGACCGATGATCGTTTCCAGAAGCGCCGCGCAACCACATTACCGGGGGCGCACATGTCAGTCACAAAAACAGATCGTTACGAGCCGCTGATCGCAGCATTCAGGTGCTGTGCCAGAAGCGGCGCTGCTATTGATCCGTCTCAGCGCGATGGAGAAGCAGCCTACATGCCAGCCAAACACTCCACATTTATCCGCTCACGCTTTGTGCTTGTACCAAAAGAAGCGGCGAGTCCCTGATTCCGTTGCCTCACACTTCGGCAGCATCGCGCCCGATTCTAATGCGCGACATCACCTTCATGCGTCTTGCGCATTCAGGTAATAAGCGGAAGGACTGGTGCGATCCTGAGAGAGTTTTGTGTTATTTTTCGAGATGATCCTCCTTGGGAGTCCGCACTCGAATATTCCTAGAATCGTCACGCGAACGTTCACGCAACGAAAGGGAAATAGAACCCTTACGGCACCACACAAGGACTTCCATCAGCTCTGCGTGCAGTGCGCGCATTCCAGTGGGGTGACGTACCCGGCGGGAGATCCGCAGGGCGAAGACGAGTTCTGGTGGCGCCCAGGTGCGCGGTGCCACACTTCGTTATTGAATCGGCGCCCGGTTTGATCGACAAACGCAATTCATCACGCCGCTGTTGGGTCGAAAACACGTTTTCAGTTCTGCCAAAGCGCAGGCAGTGTTAAGTTGGAGGCCGCGTCCAGCGAGCGACGACGATCGTCGACAGCGCACGAAGTCTAATTGCAACCGGCGCGGTTTGATCTTATCGAGCCGTCTCAGTCCTTTCGAGTATCAATATGAACAATCTCGACTTGATGCTGGAACGTAACAAAGTCTTTGCTGCTCAGCAGTCTGCGTCAGGCACGCTCATGCCATCACTTCCTCGGGCGCTGCCGAATGTGATGGCGGTTATCATTGGCTGCGCTGATATGCGAGTGGATCCTTCTCATGTGCTTGGAATCAAACCAGGCGAGGCCGTCGTCATGCGAAACATCGGCGGTCGAGTCACACCGGGTCTGTTGGAATCCACACATGGCGGTGTCGCTCGACGTTGCAGTGCTCAGGGCGATTCCGGCACTGCCTGACAAGTGGCTTATTTCCGGCCTCGTTTATGACGTCTCGACAGGACTTGTTGAGACTGTCGTATCTCCAGCGCGGATTCGTGGCGCTTAAATTTGCGGATGATCAAGGTTGGGTAAGCTCGGCTCGCGTCGGCAAAAGATATTGGGACCGCAGCGGTCGTCACCGGTTCCTTACAGGCCCATGCGCGAGAGCCACACGATTATTATTGTGCCAATTACCGCCCAACGCGGTCCCGCTCGACTTCCTCACCGAGAACTGCTGCAGCAAAGAGTTCGGCTAGCCGATCCGAAGGTCGTGCTGCGGAATTAAGCGCCAAAGCCGCGCTCTTTGAGCGGCGGCGACCGCCTCGGCATTAACGTCGCTTCCAGAACTCGCGCAGGCTATCCGCCGAGGCCTTACCCTGCCCGACTCCCGCGCTCGCCGCGTCCCTCCTCCGTCGGATCCACCGGGGTCAGCCCGAACGCTTCAACGCACGCGGGATCAGCTCCCCTCGTGCTCCACGGCCGCCGCGCCAGGCACCGAGCTTACGATTCCTCCTCCGGCCGCCACGAAAACCCTGCGAAGGTAATCGGCCAGATTGTGGAACTTGACAAGAATGCGTTTCCTATGGTTATGTAAGCAATCGCTTAATTATTATGTCTGCGAATGCCCGCCAAGTCAGACCCATTTCGAGCGATCGCTGATCCGACCCGGCGAGCTATCCTAGATCGCCTACGTGCGGGGCCGGCCAACGCGGGCGCGCTTGCGGCGGACTTTAGATCAAGCAGACCGGCGATTTCCCAGCATTTAAAGGTACTACGTGAGGCGCGGCTGGTCGTCGATGAACGGATCGGCCGGGAACGGATCTATACGGTCAACCCGCTGCCGCTGCAAGGCGTTGTTGGTTGGCTCGAAGGGTATCGGGCCTTTTGGCAAGTTAGTTTGACGAACCTGAAACGTAAGCTGGAGGCAAAATGAGTGCGATCAAGATGCGCGCAGGCGCTACTGCGGAATTGATCAATGGTCCCAGATCATCGCCTCAGTCGACATCGCCGCCTCCAGAGCGGACTTTCCGAGCTTTGGCCTCGCAAGAGATCGTGGATTGGTGTTGGTCAATCCCGGCGTCTTCGACACCAGAGAATGGGCGGGCGAAGTCAGTGTCGGTGGATGGTGGCGAGCCTGCGGCATAGCGCGCGGCGAGCCCTACACACTTGAGGGAGAATTCCTCGAAGTCGACCCGCCACGAAAGCTCGTGCATACCTGGCATAGGGTCGGGGTCCCTGGCGGTCCGTCGGTGGTGACCTACCTTTTAGGACCGATTCCCGGGGGCACGCGTCTCACAGTAAACCACTCGGGCATCATCTCGCCTGAACAACGCGATAATACGACTGCCAGTTGGCAGTCTAGCTTCGGTCGGCTGGCTGAGATCTTATCTTCGCAAGTCAGATAGCGCTCATGGCCTTTCGACGAAAAGACCAGAATCGCACTGTGCGCCTAGTTTTGATGCCCTTGTGTGACCCAATTTGGCCCAGCACTGACATCGGTCGGTGTCGTCCGATGGTTACCGGTGCCATCGTGGTGAAGTTGAGTGATTGTGACCCGCAGCTGCATTATGCTTTCCTCATCTCACACCAACCTAAGAGAGGAACATATCAGCATGACCCCTCCAATACGACGTCTTGCCGAGCAACAACGGCTTGCTGAAGCAAACGAAGGTGCTGTTCCATGGCGCAAGTGGGGCCCGTATCTAAGCGAGCGACAATGGGGAACGGTGCGCGAAGATTATAGTGCAAACGGCGATGCGTGGGACTACTTTACCCACGATCAAGCCCGCTCGCGTGCCTACAGGTGGGGTGAGGATGGACTGGCAGGACTTTCCGATGACAAGCAATTTCTTTGCTTCGCTATAGCGCTCTGGAACGGTGTTGATCCAATCCTGAAGGAGAGACTGTTTGGGCTGACAAATAGCGAAGGCAATCATGGCGAAGATGTCAAGGAATACTACTTTTATCTGGACAGTACACCCACTCATTCATACATGAAGTGGCTCTACAAGTATCCGCAGCGCGCCTACCCATACCTGGACCTGATTGAGACGAACAAGCGACGCAGTCGCACGGACTTCGAGTACGAACTTATCGATACCGGCATCTTCAATGATGACTGCTACTACGACGTGTTTACCGAATACGCGAAGGAATCGCCGCAAGAAATACTCATCAAGATCACGGTGTGGAATCGTGGACCCGACCCCGCGACCCTTCATCTTCTACCTCATTTCTGGTTTCGCAACCAATGGCGTTGGGAAGAAGAGAATACCAAACCGGAAATGCACGCGCTTGGCGCAGGCAAGGCGGTGAGCTCGATTGAGGCTACTCATCAGTATTTGGGACGACGGTACCTGCATGCTTATGACGCTCCATCACTCCTATTTACCGACAATGAAACCAATGATCAAAGAATCTTCGGACAGCCCAATCCGTTCCCGTTCGTCAAAGACGGGATCAACGACTACGTGGTTGAGGGTAAACGCGAGGCCGTTGATCCGCGGCAAACGGGGACCAAAGCCGCCGCCCATTATCTATTGGAGATTCCCGCGAGACAATCGCGTGAGGTTCGACTGCGTATATCAGAGAAAGGCGAAATCAGCGATGAGCAATTTGGCAAGATCTTTGAGAACACCTTTGCCGCTCGCAAGGTAGAGGCCGACGAGTTCTACGCATCAATCACGCCTCCCAACATAAGCGAAGACGTCCGCAACGTCATGCGGCAGGCATTTGCGGGCATGCTGTGGTCGAAGCAGTATTATTATTTTGATCTTCAGCGGTGGATAGAGGAGCATGAGCTATTCGAGCACCACGGTGCCCCTACTCGTAACACCAGCTGGGTGCACATGGTGAACGATGACATAATCTCGCTGCCCGACAAGTGGGAGTATCCATGGTACGCTGCTTGGGATCTCGCCTTTCATACCCGCACATTGTCGCTGGTTGATCCCGAGTTTGCGAAGTCTCAACTTCAACTGATGCTGCAGGAGATGTATCTACATCCAAACGGCCAATTGCCAGCCTACGAATGGAACTTTAGCGACGTAAACCCTCCAGTACACGCCTGGGCGGCTTACCAATTGTACAGGGCGGGCAGGACCTCCGACGGAAGGGACGACACCGCTTTTGTACAGCAGATCTTTGCAAAACTCCTCCTGAACTTCACATGGTGGGTCAATCGAAAGGATGTGGCGGACAACAATGTCTTCGAAGGAGGTTTCCTTGGACTAGATAATATTTGTGTTTTCGATCGGAGCCAGCCGCTGCCTACTGGGGGGTATCTCGAGCAAGCAGACGGAACCACGTGGATGGCATTCTTCTGTCTAAACATGTTGATGATCGCTCTCGAGCTTGAGAAGCGCGACCGGAATTACGGAGGATTTGTGGTTCGGTTCGCCGAACACTTCTTCCGGATTGCGGGTGCAATGGATCGGATCGGCGTCAACGAAGACGAACTCTGGGACGAGGAGGACGGGTTTTTTTACGATCTCCTTAGGTTGCCCGACGGACGATCTGAGCGCTTGAAGGTGCGGTCGATTGTCGGCTTGTTGCCGCTCTTCGCGACAGCCGTCATTGAGGAGGAGCAGATCAATCGAATTCCTGAAGTGGCGCGGCGCGTGGAGCGCTTCATGCGGCGTAACCCGGAGCTGCTGGCAAATCTTGCAGATTTCGGCAGACCGGGTCAGCATGGGCGACGTTTGCTTTCCGTATTGAATGAAAGCAAGTTGCGCAGGGTCTTGGCCAGAATGCTCGACGAGAATGAATTTCTCAGTGACTATGGTATCCGGTCCCTCTCGCGCCATCATTTGGAACACCCCTTCATTATGGACGCGGGCGGCCGGCAATTCCGTGTTCAGTATGTTCCAGCCGAGTCCGACAGCGGACTTTTTGGAGGCAACTCGAACTGGCGTGGACCGATCTGGATGCCGGTGAATCTTCTATTGTTGCGCGGACTTGAATCGCTTCACACCTACTATGGTGAAGATTTCAAAGTCGAATGTCCGACCGGTTCCGGAAGGCTAATGAATTTATTTGAAGTAATGCAGGAAATTGCTCGGCGGTTGATGCGTATCTTTCTCCGCGACAAGAAAGACCAAAGGGCAGTCTACGGCGGCACGTCCAAGTTTCAGACCGATCCGCATTGGAAAGATCTGATACTGTTCTACGAGTATTTTCATGGTGACAATGGAGCAGGGGTTGGTGCGAGCCATCAAACGGGATGGACTGGCACGATAGCAATGATAGTTGAGATGTTCGGAGGTCATTTCAATCCGGCGGATCTGATGTCTTTGTCGGGCAGCCAGCGCGTGGGGTCTCCGCAAGAAAAGACAGCCGATTGAGAAAACAGGCTCAGAGCCTCGTCGGATATCGTTTTGCCGAACTGAAGTGCTCGTTACGGTGGGGGTTGCGATCAGATGGATCCGCACCAGAACTATGCCTATGGGTATTTCTCCAAACCCGCCACCAATCCGTCAGCCCGGAGAACTCGATCGCGGAAGTCAGCAATACGTTGACCAGCAAGGGGCTGGTGACGAGCCTTGGTGTTGGCAACACTTCGATCACCGCAACCTTAAACGGGATACATGGCTCGGCGACCGTAAACGTAACGGCCGCCACGTTGGTCACGATTGCAATCACACCATCAGATCTCAGTGTGTCTGGGAAAGTGAAAGCAGTTCAGATGACTGCAGCCGGCACTTTCTCTGACGGCACGACTCAGGATCTGACCCAGGAGGTCGATTGGATTTCTTCGGACACCAGTGTTGCGAGGATTCTCACCACCTCATCGCAAGTCCATGGGCGACTAGTGCCGCGGAAGCCGGGCACTACGACCATAACAGCAACACTCGATGGTCTTCAGGGTTCGACTGTGGTTACCGTGACCCCATAGTTCTGTTCGTCCGTATGTCGGCAAAAAACTGGTCGGCCAGTTTGAGGCCTGAATCAATAGAATGCTGCGTTCATCATGTTGTCCGCATACATCGGCGAAATTGGATTCGTATGCAGCGTCTCGCCGGATCGCCCCCTGGTATCGGCTGTATCGGTAGGGTTCTCTCAGGAACGAGGAAAATCGAAGGGTCCACATTCCGATAATACGACCGGAAGCTGCGCGAAAAATTAAACAAAGCGTCGCCCCATCGCTGGCGGTTTGGGACCTCAACGCCCAAGCTACCAGATGTCGTCTTCTTCTTTCGGTCGCTCACTGGGTACTCGTGCGGCGAGACGGATTAGGCCCCATCCGAGGATAAAGGAGATAACGGCTCCAATCGCGACGCGGTCCCAGTGGATGTTTCTCGGCTTGTGGCCGTGAACGAAAATGCCGTAGCCGAAAATCGCGTACCACGCCAGCGCACTAAGCAGGCCAACGAGGAGAGCGATTCGGCCGGCCCAACCTTTCTGCATGAAAGCCCCTCTGTCGTTCTAGATACAAGGTTATCTTCACTACCGCCACGCCGGCGCGTTTTCCGTCGTTCTGGCAGCCCTACAACGCCGGCCTCTACTCTTCAATCCTCGGGTCCCCCTGATCCCAATGGACATGAGATCAAAGACCATGCCGCCGGCGACGAATTCCATCCATCCTGAATGCAATCACGGTGGTCAAAGCTAAGACTGTAATCCGGTGGCACCGCCGCGGCTTCCGAGCTTATTGGCACAGGAGGTCTCGACGGCCAAGGCTTAATCGAGGAATCCAAGACCTGATCTGCCCCATGAGTCGAGAGAACCCGTTGTGGTGGCGCTGGTTGACAGATGAACAGTATTTATAGTACAAACGTACACATGCTGTTCAAGCGCGAAACTGAGGCGACGGAACCGCGACGTACTGAAATCCTGGAAGCCGCGCTGCGAATCGTAGCCGCTGGTGGCCCCGACGCGATCACGTTTCGCCGCGTGGCTGAGCGCGCCGGCGTCCCGCTCGGCTCGCTCACCTATTACTTCGAATCGCGCGAGGACCTTCTGCGTGAAGCGTTTCGTCTCTACCTCGCGCAAGCAATCGCGTTCGTTCGCGACGTCGAGGAAGGGAGCCGCCCGCATACTCCATCGCAAATCATCGAGATGGTGATGGCGATCATGCGCCGCGAATTCTCTGATGATCCCGCCATGGTTCGAGTTGAATATGAACTCATTCTCTATGCGGTCCGCGAACCCGAATTGGCGCGCGAGTTCAATGCGTACGAGCGCTGGATGGAAACTAAGCTCGCGGCCTCCCTGGAAGAGACCGGAGCGCCGCGGCCAATCGACGCGGCCCGCACTATCATCGACGTGGCGCGCGGCTTCGAGATCGAGCGGCTGACCCATGCGGGCGCGCGGCTCGAAGATTTGCAGCGTAGACTGAGTTTGATAGTCGAGGCACTCATCAACGAAAGCCCCCCTGCATCTCGCAACCTGTCGCGGTTACCTGCCCGGAAAGCTGCCCGAAGAAGGAGGTCCGCACCATGAGTATCCCGCATTTGAAAGCAGACGCTTCGCGCGAAGAGGTGTTGGCCGCAATAGAAACCGCCGGCGGCGTAGTTGTCGATCGTCCCGTCTCGCCGGATTTCATGGACGAGATCGCCGCCGAACTTCGCCCATGGATAGAAAAAACCCCCACAGGCACCGATGAATTCGAAGGCCGGCGGACCCGGCGCACGGGCGGCCTGATCGTCCGCTCGTCGAAGAGCCGCGAGCTCATCATGCATCCGCTGGTGCTCGCCATCAGCAAACCGATACTCAGCCGTGCCACGAGCATGCAGCTGAACGCGACGCAGGTGATCACCATCGGACCCGGAGAACCGGCGCAAGCGATTCATCGCGATCAATGGGCTTTCGACATGTATCCCTTCGCGAAAGGCTACCAGGTGATCTTCAATACGATATGGGCGATGAGCGACTTCACCGAGCGGAACGGCGCCACCCGCGTAGTTGCCGGAAGCCACACGTTCGAAGACAAGCTGAGGTTCACCGAAGCCGACACGGAACCCGTGGAGATGACCAAGGGCTCGGTGTTTATGTATTCGGGGACCACTTACCACGGCGGCGGTGCAAACCGCTCCGATACAAATCGAACCGGCCTCGCTCTCAGTTACAGCGCCTCATGGTTGCGCCAGGAAGAAAATCAATACCTGGCGGTGCCGGTTGAGATCGCCCGTACCTTGCCGGAAGAGCTGCTGCGTTTGATTGGCTATCAGCGTGGAGCTTACGCCCTCGGATATGTGGACGACCTGCGTGATCCGATGGAATTTGTTCGGCCGGATCTTGCCAGGCGGGGCATGGCCGTTAAATCAGAATTCATTGAGAACTGACGGAGATAGCAATGGAAATCCAACACCTGGCGAATACTGTAACCGGAGAACAGCTGGCAGAAGCCATCACCCGCGACGGGGCGGTGATCGTTGATAACCTGCTGGTCCACGACGAGCTCGACGAGGCGATGGCGGAGCTGCGTACCTGGATCGAAAATACTAGGGCGGGTTCCGACACCTTCGCCGGACGCAATACCCGGCGTACCGGAGCTTTGATTGCGCGATCGGCCAAATGCCGCGAGCTGGTGATGCATCCCCTCGCGCTTGCCACCTGCGCCAAGTTTCTCGGTCACGCGACCAGCTACCAACTTCACCTGACGCAGGTTATCTCGATCGGCCCAGGCGAGCCCGCGCAGCAGATTCATCGCGATCAATGGGCATTCGATTTCTTCAGCTTCCCGAAGGGCTACGAGGTCCAGTGCAACACGATCTGGGCTATGACCGATTTCACCGAGCGCAACGGCGCGACACGGGTGATTCCCGGCAGTAATCGATTCGATGACAAGCTGCGCTTCACGGAGGCGGATACGATTCCCGCAGAGATGAGCAAAGGCTCGGTGCTATTTTACAGCGGCAGCGTTTACCACGGCGGCGGTGCGAATCACTCCGACGCCACGCGGGTCGGAATCAACATCACATACAATCTGTCGTGGCTGCGGCAGGAGGAAAATCAGTATCTCGCGGTGCCGCCGGAAGTCGCCAGGACGCTGCCGGTCGAGTTGCTGCGATTGATGGGCTATCAGCTGGGAGCGTATGCGCTCGGGTATGTGGGTGACACGATGGATCCGATTCAGGTGGTGCGGCCCGATGTCACGAAGTTCGGTTGGGGGTATCTGGAAGGCACCGTCGAGAAACTGAAAGAACAGAAGAACGAATCCTGGGCGCAGAAGCACGAGTAATGCTATGCGCCCTCGTGCGCGCACAGCATGGACGATTCATCACGGAGACTTCAAAAAGAGGTAAACTCAATGAGCACAGCGAATCGATATGCGATGCCCGTTGATGGACTCGAATGGATTGTCCCCGAATCCTTCGAGAGCTGCTTCAAATGGGAATACGAGGACGGCAGCGCCTCGCTTCATCGCCTGTACGAGAAAGGCAAAAAGCAGCAATGGAACGCCAGCGATCGGATCGACTGGTCGCTCGACCTCGACCCGGAAAATCCCGAAGAACTGCCTGACGAGTATATTTCGATCTTCGGCTCGCCGGTGTGGGACCGGATGACAAACAAGGAACGCGCCGATCTGCGGAGGCATTCGCAGGCCAATGACCTTTCGCAGTTTCTCCACGGCGAACAGGGCGCGCTCATCTGCACCGCTAAGATCGTGCAGCAAGTCCCCGATGTCGAAGCAAAGTTCTACGCTGCCACGCAGGTGATGGACGAGGCGCGCCACGTCGAAGTGTACAAGCGCCTGCTGCATGAGAAATTCGATCTCGCCTATCCGATTACGCCCCCGCTGCAGAGCTTGCTGGATGGTATTTTGCGCGATTCGCGATGGGACATGACGTACCTCGGGATGCAGGTGCTGATCGAGGGGCTCGCGCTGGCCGCTTTCGCGGGTATCCGCGACATGGCGAAAAACCCGCTCGCGGCTGCGGTGAATGCATACGTGATGCAGGATGAGGCGCGCCACGTCGCGTTCGGCCGCCTGGCGCTGCGCGAATACTATCCGCACCTGAGCCA
>Ga0126381_100009589_pt1 | contig 10870 bp, 8 predicted proteins | sample PanSoiMetPlot_28_FD_96465 | JGI IMG/M metagenome (GOLD analysis project Ga0126381, IMG submission 96465) | Tropical forest soil microbial communities from Panama - MetaG Plot_28 | ecosystem: Environmental > Terrestrial > Soil > Tropical forest > Bulk soil | place: Panama | collected 2016-02-17
AGGAATCGAATGCGGCCGAGCGGAATTTCTGCTTTCCTGGCACGCGCATCCCGTCGGGAGTCACATCGATGTCGATGCCCATGCGTTTGAAGTTCTCGGCCACCGTAGCGATGCGGTCAGTCTCTTTGATGCGCAATTCCTGCGCGTCCTTTACGACCAATCCCTCTTCCGAAGCGGCCCCCAAAACCGCAAGGACCGGAATTTCGTCGATCAATCCCGCCGCCAGATCTTTTTCGATCACGCCGCCCCGAATGGGCGCATGCTTCACCTGGATGTCCCCGATCGGCTCGCCATTCGCCGATTCGATTCGCAACACCTCAATCGAAGCGCCCATCAAAATCAGAAAATCAAGCAGCGAAGATCGTGTGGGATTAAGCCCGACGCCCCGAATGACCAGTTTCGAGCCCGGCACCAGCAACCCTGCGACCAGAAAGAAAGCCGCCGACGAAAGGTCGCTCGGCACAACCAGGTCGCGCCCCGTGAGCGTCGGACGCCCCTGGAGCCGAATTGTCCGGCCCGTGGTTTTGAGATCCGCGCCGAACTCCCGCAGTGCGATTTCCGAGTGATCGCGCGATCGTATCGGCTCGTTCACGACGGTCTCGCCCTCGGCGAAAAGCCCGCCAAACAATACGCACGTCTTCACCTGCGCGCTTGCAACGGGCAACGTGTATTCGATCGGATTCAGGCGCTTGCCGCGAATCGTCAGGGGCGGGAAGTGCCCGTCGCGCGCGTCGATTTCGGCGCCCATCCGGGCGAGCGGCTTCATGATGCGGTCCATCGGGCGCCGCGACAGCGATTCGTCCCCGAAAATCCTGCTTTCGAATGCCTGTCCGGCCAATAGTCCTGACATCATGCGAATCGTCGATCCCGAATTGCCTGCGTCAAGATCGCCCGAAGGCCTTTTCCAGCCGTCCAGGCCTTTTCCGTGAATGGTGACTGTGGTTCCTTCTTCTTCGACCGGAATTCCCAGCGCCTTCACGCATCCGAGAGTCGAATGACAATCCGCCCCGGTCGAATAATTCTGAATTTTTGAAATCCCCTCCGCGAGAGACGCAATCATTGCGTAACGATGCGAGATAGACTTATCTCCCGGCAGAGTAATGCCGCCGGATAACTGCCGCGCAGGGCGGATGATTTGGCGCATGAAGTCCCATTGTATGAGCGGCATCGCATTGATTCGCCGCCGCCGGAAATGAGCCTGCCGCGCCGCTTCGGCCTGCGCGATCGGGATGAGCATATACTGGATGATTCCGATTCGGTTGAGCGACTCCGCACGCCGGACCCGCGGAACAGCTTTTTTAAATCATCCGGCAATAACTACATTCGGAGCGCTTGGGAAATTACAGTCGATGGGACATAATATCGGTTTGGCCGAAATTACTCTTCTGACAGCGATGGGCTGCGCGGATTGTGGTGTGCCCCATCGCGGAGCGGGAGCGCGATAGCGATACCGCAATGGCACAGATATTCAAGCCAACCACAAATTCACTGGCGCGGACAAGCATTGTAATCGGAGCGCTCGTTGTAGTCACGCTCGGCGTTCTCACATTTGAATTGATCGCGGATTCCCGGTACGCCACGCGGCAAGGCGATATGCGTGAGCAGCCGATTCCGTTCAGCCACACGCACCACGTGGGTTCGATGGGCATCGATTGCCGTTACTGCCACACCGGCGTCGACAACTCTCCTCATGCGATGGTCCCTCCCACGAAGACCTGCATGAATTGTCACTCGCAGATCTGGATTAATAGCGCGACGCTCGAGCCGGTGCGCGAGAGCTATCGGACCAACCAGTCCATTCGATGGACGAAGGTTCACGATCTGCCGGATTTCGTTTACTTCAACCACAGCATCCACGTTGCGAAGGGAGTCGGCTGCGAGACCTGCCACGGGCGGGTCGATCAGATGTCGCTGATGTCCCAGCAGTCGAACCTGCAGATGCGGTGGTGCCTCGATTGTCATCGCGCTCCCGAAAAGTACGTCCGGCCCCGGGAATTTGTGACGACCATGGGCTACGAGCCTTCCGAGCCGCAGGAGACGCTCGGTCCGAAGCTCGTAAAGGAGTACCACATTCAGAAGTTGGAGACCTGCTGGACCTGCCACAGATAGCACGATGAGTGAACAAAACTCTTTTAATCTGGAATTTATTCAGAAAGGTCTGGAGCGGGCCAAAGGCGCCGGATACTGGCGCAGTCTCGATGAGCTGTTTTCGACGGATGGATTTAAGGAATACCTGCATCGCGAATTTCCCCGCCAGGCAAGCGAATGGATCGACGATGAGGGCCGCCGCAATTTCCTGAAGATCATGGGCGCTTCGCTGGCGCTCGCCGGGCTTTCCGCATGCACCAAGCAGCCCACGGAAGAAATTCTGCCTTACGTCGAGGCGCCGGAAAAGCTGATTCCGGGTAAGCCGCTCTATTACGCGACCGCGTTCCCCGCCAGCGGAGTGGCCAACCCGGTTCTTGTCGAGACGCATGAGTTTCGGCCCACCAAAGTGGAGGGAAACCCGCAGCATCCCGCCAGCAACGGCGGAGCGGACGTTCCCACGCAGGCTTCAATCCTCGGCCTTTATGACCCGGATCGTCTGCAGACCGTCAACTACATCGGCGAAGTTCGCTCCTATCCTGCCTTCCTGCTGGCCTTAACGAACGCGCTCCAGAAGCAAACTGCGAAAAACGGCGCGGGCATTCGGATTCTGACCGAAACAGTCACTTCGCCCACGCTGTATGCGCAGATTCAGGAAGTGCAGAAGCTTTATCCGGGCGTGAAGTGGTATCAGTGGGAACCCGCCGGCCACGGACGCCGGGACGGTTCTCAGCTAGCGTTCGGCCAGTACGTCAACACCGTCTACAAGTTCGACCAGGCGGATGTTGTTCTTTCGATTGACGCGAATTTCCTCGGCTCGGGGCCGGGCGGCGTTCGCTACGCGCGGGACTTCGCTTCGAAGCGCATTGTGCGCGGCGGCGCCCAGACGCAGAGCCGGTTCTATGCGGTTGAGTCGACGCCGACCTCGAGCGGCAGCAAAGCGGACCACCGGCTGCCCCTGAAACCTTCCGAAATCACGCCGTTTGTGCGCTCGCTTGCCGGCGCAGTAGGCGGCGGATCTGCGGGCGGATCGAAGTTCCTTCAGACCGTCGTTCAGGACCTGCAGGCGGCTAAGGGCAAATCGATCGTGATCGCCGGCGAGGATCAATCCGCCGAGGTTCACGCGCTGGTCCATTACATCAACCAGACGCTGGGCAACAACGGCGCGACGGTGACTTTGACGGCTTCGCTCGAATCGAAGCCCGTTGATCAGAACGCTGATCTTCAGTCGCTGGTTCAGGATCTCAATTCCAATCAGGTCGATCTGCTGCTGGTCCTCGGAGGCAATCCGGTGCTTACCGCGCCTCCTGAACTGAACTTCCGCGGGGCAATCCAGAAGGCGAAGATGCGGGTTCGCCTCGGTCAGTACACAGACGACACGTCTGACCTTTGTCAGTGGGTGGTTCCCGAGGCGCACGCGTACGAGATGTGGAGCGATGCTCCGGCGTACGACGGAACTATGACGATCATGCAGCCGATGATCTCGCCGCTCTACGGGGGCAAGTCCGCGCATGACATCCTGATCGCCTTTACCGAAACCCCGGAAAAATCGGGATATCAGATCGTTCGGGATTACTGGAACGGCAAGCATACCGCAGCCGACTTCGACACCTGGTGGCGGCGTTCCGTCCACGACGGATTTATCAAGGACACCACCGCTGCCGCGGTTAACGCGACGGCCAAGATGCCCGCCACGCAGGCCACTCCTGCCGCGGGTTCAGGCTACGAGGTTTCGTTCCATTTCGATCCTTACATCGCCGATGGTCGCTATGCGAATAACGCCTGGCTGATGGAACTGCCGCGCCCGGTCACGCGGCTCACCTGGGACAACGCCGTCGTCATGAGTAAGAAGACGGCGGACGATCTCAAGTTGACCGACGAAGATCGCGTGGAAGTGAGCGTGAACGGCGCCAGCGTCTGGGGCGCTGTGTGGCGTGTTCCCGGCCAACCCGACGGAGCAATTGCGCTGAGTCTCGGATACGGTCAGACACAGTTGGGCCGCGCCGCCAACGGCGCCGGATTCGACGCCTACCCGCTCCGCCGCCTGGCCAATGCGCAGTATGCGCCTGGCGCTCAGGTTCGGAAATTGGGCGAGCGATTCCGCCTCGCCGCCGTGCAGCACCACTTCCTGATGGAAGGCCGCGAGCCGGTCAAGGCAGGCTCGCTCGAAGAGTATAAGAAGGACCCGATCTTCGCCCAGAAAGAGAGCGAAATCCCGCCGAAGGGCCTCACCATATTCCCGCAGGAATGGAGGTACGAAGGCTATGCGTGGGGCATGGCGATCGACCTCACGGCGTGTGTCGGATGTAACGCATGCGTAGTTGCCTGCCAGGCGGAAAACAACATCGCGGTGGTTGGTAAAGAGCAGGTTCTAAACACCCGCGAGATGCACTGGATCCGCATCGACCGCTATTACAAGGGTTCCGAAGATAATCCCGAAGCGTTCTTCCAGCCAGTCGCCTGCCAGCACTGCGAATCGGCTCCCTGCGAGTTGGTTTGCCCGGTCGCCGCGACGGAACACGACGCGGAAGGGCTGAACAATATGGTGTACAACCGTTGCATCGGTACCCGTTATTGTTCGAACAACTGTCCTTATAAGGTCCGCCGCTTCAACTTCCTGCTCTTCAGCGATTGGGAAACCGAAAGCTATAAGCTTCAGCGTAATCCCGATGTCAGCGTGCGCAGCCGCGGCGTCATGGAGAAGTGCTCCTTCTGCGTGCAGCGCATCAACTACGCGAAGATCACCGCTGAAAAGCAGGACCGCAAGGTTCAGGACGGCGAAATCGTTCCCGCATGCGCGGCCACTTGCCCGTCAGAGGCGATCATGTTCGGCGATCTGAACGACCCGAACAGCAGGGTCACGCAGTGGAAGAAGGAGAAGACGAACTATTCGCTCCTCGGCGAACTCAATACAAGGCCTCGCACAACGTATCTGGCGGAGGTTCGCAATCCGAATCCCGCACTGGGGGAGGCATAAGAGTCTGAATGTCGCAACCGGTTGAACTGCCCGATAAGATTTACGTCGGCCCGGTAATCGACGAAGGCCACAGCCTCGCGTCGGTTTCCGATAAGGTCGGCGGCATTGTCCTCAAGCGGAAAATCACTCTGGGGTGGGTCTTTGGACTCCTCCTCGCATTTGCGGTGCTGCAGAATCTTATGGCTGGCGCCACTTGGCTTTTTGTCAAAGGCGTCGGTGTCTGGGGCATCAACATCCCAATTGGTTGGGGCTTCGCGATCGTCAACTTCGTCTGGTGGATCGGTATCGGCCACGCCGGAACGCTGATCTCGGCGATTCTTCTGCTCCTCAATCAGTCCTGGCGCAACGCCATTAACCGATTCGCTGAAGCCATGACGCTGTTCGCCGTCATGTGCGCCGGCATGTTCCCGGTGTTGCATACCGGCCGCCCGTGGCTCGCTTACTGGATGTTCCCGTATCCGAACACGATGGATCTCTGGCCGCAGTTCCGCAGCCCGCTGCTCTGGGACGTATTCGCGGTCTCGACGTATTTCACGATTTCCGCAGTGTTCTGGTATGTCGGTCTGATCCCCGACCTTGCGACGCTGCGCGACACGGCCAAAACCCGGTTCACGCAAGTCGTTTACGGCGCCCTGGCTATGGGGTGGCGCAGTTCGGCGCGGCACTGGCAGCGATACGAGAAGGCTTCGCTGCTGCTCGCAGGACTCGCAACGCCTCTGGTCGTCTCGGTGCACACGGTCGTCAGCTTCGACTTCGCAGTTTCGATTCTGCCTGGCTGGCACACGACGATCTTTCCGCCTTACTTCGTCGCCGGCGCCATCTATTCCGGGTTTGCCATGGTGCTGACCCTGATGATCCCGGTTCGCAAGTTCTACGGTCTCGACGACATCATCACCATTCGCCACCTGAACAATATGGCGAAGGTCACGCTCGCCACGGGCATGATCGTCGGATACGGTTACATGTTCGAAGCGTTCTTCGGCTACTTCAGCGCCGACACTTATGAGCGCTTCATGATCTGGAACCGTATGACGGGTCCCTACGCGATCTTCTACTGGTGTCTGATCTTCTGCAACATTGTCACGCCGCAGTTCCTGTGGTTCAAGAAGCTCCGAACCAGCCCCGGCCTTCTCTGGATTATTTCGATCGTTGTCAACATCGGCATGTGGCTGGAACGGTTCGTCATCGTCATCACCAGCCTGCATCGGGACTTCCTGCCGTCGAGCTGGGGTATGTACTGGCCGACTATCTGGGACTGGGCCGTGTTCACCGGGACATTGGGCTTCTTCATGACAGCGATCCTGTTGTTTGTCCGCGTCCTGCCGATGATTACGATCTTTGAGTTGCGCATGCTGCTCCCGGCTGCGCGCGTTAAGGAGCCGGTAGCCCAATGAGCGGCCATACCGTTGAGCATCTTCACCCGCTGTACGGCCTGATGGCGGAGTTCGAAACGCCAACCGACCTCGTCGAGGCCGCGCGCCGTACGCGAGAGGCGGGGTTCAAAAAATTCGACGCGTTTTCGCCTTACCCGATCCACGAGCTCGACGATGCGATGGATCTTCACGACAACCGCGTTTCGCTGGCCACGCTGATCGGCGGGCTGCTGGGCTGCGCCGGCGGATTCGGCCTTTGTTCCTGGGTCTCGGGCGTCGCGTTGCCGCTCAATATCGCCGGGCGTCCGCCGATCAGCGTGCCCATGTTCATTCCCATCACCTTCGAGTGCACGATTCTGCTGGGCGGTCTGACCGCAGCCATAAGCATGATCCTGATGAACGGACTTCCCGCTCCGTATCACCCGGTGTTCAACGTGGAACGTTTTGCGGGCGCTTCACGCAGCAAATTTTTCATCTGCATCGAATCGGACGATCCCAAATTCGACCGCGATCGTACCGCCGGGTTCCTCGCTGAACTGGGGGCCGAAGAAGTTTCGGAAGTGGCCCGATGAGCAAATTCAACGGCATTCTGCTGGCCGCTGCCGCCTTCTCGCTTGCGGGATGCTCGCGGCTTGACATGCAGGATCAGCCGAAATATAAGCCGCAGCGGGGCAGTGACTTCTTCGCCGATGCCCGCAGCGGACGTCCCGAAGTGGATGGAACCATCGCGCGCGGGTCACTCGAAGAAGACACGGCCTACTACCAAGGGAAGGACGCGAACGGCGACGATGTTGACACCTTTCCGATCGCCGTGGACAAAGCCTTCATTGAACGCGGGCAGTCGCGTTATAACGCGTATTGTTCGCCCTGCCACGGAGCCATCGGTAACGGTCTTGGGATGATCGTCCGGCGCGGCTTTAAACAGCCTCCGTCCTATCACATCGATCGCCTCCGGAACGCGCCCGTCGGCCATTTCTACGACGTAATCACCAACGGTTATGGCGCAATGCTGAATTATGCCCAGCAGATTCAGGTGCGTGACCGATGGGCCATCGTCGCCTATATCCGCGCGCTGCAGTACAGCCAGAATGCGAACGTGAACGATCTTTCCGCCGAGGCTCGCGCGAAAGTCCCCAACGCGAATCAGCCCCTGTCGGCTGAGCAGAAGGCGGTTCAGGCGAACATGCCCATCGTTCCGAAGGACACGGACTTCAACAACTTCCCGGCTGTTCCGGCGACGCCGGCCGGAGTTCCTGGCGCGCATGGAGCCGGAGCCGCGAAATCGAACCAGCCAGAGAGAAAATGACGACGACCGAACAGAGTTACGCAACCGCCCCGCAACTGAACGATACGTTTCGGCGGTATTCGTCTATCGCGGCATTCATCGGCCTGGTTGGTCTTGCGGCGACAATCGCGGGGATTTTCCTGCCCGGCGGCGGGCTCACGCAGTTCCTCCGTTCTTATCTCGTTGGATTCTGGATGTGGCTGGGCGCGGGCGCTGGCTGTCTGCTGATTCTGATGACGCAGTATCTGACCGGCGGCGCGTGGGGAATCGTGATTCGCCGGCCGCTCGAAGCCGGAGCCAAAACGCTGTACCTGATGGTTCTGCTCTTCCTTCCGCTGTTGATTTTCCACGAGAAGCTCTACTGGTGGACAACGCCGGAAGGGCTGGCCGACAAAGTCATTCACGCCAAGCGCCTTTATCTGAACATTCCGTTTCTATGGATCCGGTGGGTTATCGCATCGGCGTTCCTTGTCGGCTTTACCTGGCTTCTGTCGGGATGGTCAAAGAACGAAGACGAGACCGCCTCGCTGGCGATCTCTTCGAAATTGGAAAAGCTCAGTGGGCCGGGTGTCCCGCTGTACTTCTTCCTGATGACGTTTCTGTCGATCGACTATCTGATGGCGCTTGAGCCCTACTGGTACTCAACCATGTACGGCTTCATCATCGTGATGGGCCAGTGTCTGACCGCGATGTCCATCGTTGTGGCCACGCTCGTTCTTACAGCAAACTTCGCCCCGATGGATCACGCGCTCACCAAGCGCCACCTGCATGACCTCGGGAAGTTGCTCCTCGCGCTGGTGATGTTGTGGGCCTATACGAATTTCGGGCAACTGCTCATCACCTGGTCGGGAAACCTGCCATCGGAAATCATCTGGTACATCAAACGGTGGAACGGTGGTTGGGGATGGATAGGGATCATCCTTTTGGTCGGGCATTTCTGTCTTCCTTTCCTGCTGCTGCTCTCGCAGGACCTGAAGAAGAACCCGAAGACGATCGCCGCGATCTGCATCTATCTGGTGATCGTTCATGTGGTCGATGTAGTCCAGTTGGTCGAGCCGAATTTCAGCACGACTCTGAAAGAGCTGAAGCCGCAGTTCACGGCCTCCTGGCTCGACATAACCGCGCCGATCGGATTCGGCGGACTCTGGTTTGCGATGTACTTCCGTAATCTGCCCGGCATGCCTCTGTTGCCGCTGGGCGCACCCGATCTGAAGAAAGCTTTGAACCATGGCAGACACCACTAACGACCCCAACAATCACGGACATCGTCATGCCAACCCGCACGTCTCGCACGAGCGCGGGGACGTCAATGTTTTCCAGATCACGGGCTTCGGTATCGGTCTGGTCATCGCTTGTATCGTAGTCGTCTTCGCGATGTGGGCGATGTTCGCCTATCTTGCCAACCGAGAGGACAAGAAGAACGCTCCGATTCCGGCTTCTTTGGCGCAGGAGCGGCCGACGGTTCCTCCTGAGCCGCGCCTTTCGGGGATGGCTCTCGAAGCGAATGGTCAGGTTTCGCCACACCCCGTTTATCCCCGAATCGAACTGAAGGAACTTCGGGAAGACGAAGAAGCCATCCTGAACAACTATGCCTGGGTCGATCCGGATCACGGGACCGTCCGGATTCCGATCGATCAGGCAATCGATATTGTCGCCCGCAAGGGTCTGCCGTCGAAGCCGAGCCCGGCAGGGTCGGATAACGACGGTTACCGGATGATTCCGGCTGCATCGAGCAGCGGGCGGACACTCGAGAAGATCGCGAGATGAAGTTGTTGAAGTACATTGCCGGAATGGTTGCGGTCGCTGCGACAGTCTTTGCGCAGCAGCCCCCGCGTATTTCCGAGCCCGATCCTGGCGTCGCGATCAAAGCCGCGACGGCTGGCCAGCTCGATCCGATCAACATGCGGGGTACGGATCCAGCCGGGCCGCTCTCTCGCGTGTCGATTGAACAGCGTCTGGATTCGCAGTTGCCTCTGGACGCGGAGTTTCGCGATGAGGCCGGCAAAACGGTCAAACTGGGCGACTACTTCGGCAAGCGCCCTGTGATTCTCGCGCTCGTCTATTACCAGTGCCCGATGCTGTGCACTCAGATCCTGAACGGCGTGGTTCGCGCCGCCAAGGTTCTGACGTTCACGCCGGGACAGGAATATGACGTAATCGCCCTGAGCTTCGACGCTCGGGAGGGTCCTGCTGATGCGGCAGGCAAGAAAGCCGTTTATATGCGCGACTTCGGTCATCCGGAAACCGCTCCCGCCTGGCATTTTCTGACGGGGAAGGTCGATCAGATCAAGCGCGTCACCGAGGCGGTCGGCTTCAACTACGTCTGGGACGTCCACACCGCTCAGTTCGCCCACGCCAGTGCGGTCTACATTCTGACGCCGCAGGGCAAACTCTCGAAGTACTTCTACGGCATCGATTATTCGCCGAAAGATATGCGACTGGCCCTCGTGGAGGCGTCGCAAAACAAGATCGGGAATCCGGTCGATCGTATCCTGCTGTATTGCTACCACTTCGATCCGCACGCGGCGAAGTATACGCCTTACGCACTGGCCCTGCTGCGCACGGCCGGCGCGGTTACAGTTCTGATTTTTGGGGGGTTCGTGTTTATTTCGTTGCGGCGGGAGCGCCGGCAGAAAGGGAGCCGGTCCGCTAGCTAACCATGATGGAAGCCAAGAGTTTTCAGCTCTTTCCCGACCAGGCCTCGACCATCGCCGGCCACGTTGACGCGCTTTACGCGTTTCTCGTTCTGGTCAGCGCCTTTTTCTCGCTGCTGATCGCGTTTCTCGTCGTGTACCTGGCGGTCAAGTACCGGCATCGTCCCGAAACCGGACCTCCTGTCCCTCACGAATCCGGGGGACACGGCGCGGGCGGTATGATCCTCGAAATCGTGTGGACGATCATTCCGCTGGGCATCTCCATGATCATGTTCGCGTGGGGCGTAAGCATCTACTTCACCGAATCACGTCCGCCTGCAGACTCCATGGAAATCTACGTCACGGGTAAGCAGTGGATGTGGAAGATCCAGCACATGGAAGGCGCGCGCGAGATCAATGAACTCCACATTCCGATCAACCGGGACATCAAACTCACGATGACGTCGGAGGATGTCATCCACGACTTTTACGTCCCCGCCTTCCGTACCAAGTCCGA
>Ga0126381_100009590_pt1 | contig 10869 bp, 10 predicted proteins | sample PanSoiMetPlot_28_FD_96465 | JGI IMG/M metagenome (GOLD analysis project Ga0126381, IMG submission 96465) | Tropical forest soil microbial communities from Panama - MetaG Plot_28 | ecosystem: Environmental > Terrestrial > Soil > Tropical forest > Bulk soil | place: Panama | collected 2016-02-17
ATCTTCCGCGCGCTGCAGGGCCTGGGCGCTGGTGCGATCCAGCCGATGAGCCTGACTATCGCCGGTGACATCTACACGCTGGAGGAGCGCGGCCGTGTCCAGGGCTATCTGGCCAGCGTCTGGGGTGTTTCCGCGGTCGTCGGCCCGACCCTCGGCGGCGTGTTCTCCCAGTACCTAACCTGGCGGTGGATCTTCTTCGTCAACATTCCGCTGTGTGTCGTCGCGGCCGTGGCGCTGATCCGCAACTTCCGTGAACAGGTCAGCAAGAAGCCGCACAAGATCGACTATGCCGGCTCCGTGCTTCTGGCGCTGGGATGCAGCTTGCTCATACTCGGGTTGCTCGAGGGCGGCCAGGCCTGGCCATGGATCTCGGCGCCCGGCATCGGCGTCATGGTCTCGGGGGTGGCGCTCATGGTCCTGTTCGTCGTTGTGCAACGCCGGGCCGCTGAGCCGGTCTTGCCTTCCTGGGTGCTGCGCCGCCGCATCCTGATCGCCGGCAACCTGGCGGCGATGGGCGTCGGCGCGGTGGTAATAGGGCTGACGTCGTACATCCCGACCTACGCACAGCGCGTGCTTGGCACCACGCCGCTGGTGGCCGGCTTCGCGCTCGCGGCACTGACCGTCGGATGGCCGATCACCGGCAGCCAGTCAAGCAAGGTATACCTGCGCGTCGGCTTCCGGTCGACGGCGCTGATCGGCAGCTCGGTAACCGTGCTCGGCACCGGGCTCACCATCCTGCTTGGCGCTCAGTCAACCGTGCTGCTCGTCGGCGTCTCCTGCTTCATCATCGGCGCCGGGCTCGGATTCGTCGCTGCCCCTGTCCTGATCGCCGCCCAGAGCACGGTCGGCTGGGACGAGCGAGGCGTCGTCACCGCTGCCAACATGTTCAGCCGGTCCATCGGCAGCGCACTCGGCGTGGCGTTCTTCGGAGCGATCGCCAACGCGTCGCTCAGCTCCGCAGCGCCTTCGGCCCCGTCACTCGCACACGCGGCACACAACGTGTTCATCGGCGCGACGGTCGTGGCCATCCTGATGGGTCTCGCGACGGCTTTGATGCCGCGCGCATCGAAGCAGCAGGACGCCGTCGCTGTGCTCGCGCCGGACGCCGCTGAGGTGGGAACGTCAGATATCCGGTGACGGGAGCTAGAGTTATGCCGGGAGGAAGGTCTATGACCGGCGATGCGGTTTGCGAGCTGCTCAAGCCACTTATCGGCAAGTCCGGGTCGATTTCCATTGTCGTTGCCAAGATCGGCCAGATCGGCTTGATTACGGCCGATAACAAGAAGCTGACTGGCGCCGAGGTCCGTTCGGACGGCTTGGTCCTGCTTGAGCGTGAGACCGGCTGGGTCGTCATCGATCCCGCCGAGGTCATCGCGGTCGCGTGGAGCGGCGATACGGAGAAGTCCGTAGGCCAATTCCTGTGAGCCGCGAACCCAACACCTGGGTAAAGAACAGGTGAAGGGAACCACTGCAGTGTGAGAGCGGCAGGAGCCGGTCATGGGGTCATTCGATACCGAAGTCGCCGAGAAGCCAGCTATGACCATGTTCGACTCGGAAGTCGACGAAGCCGCGCGATGGTTCGGCGGTCCTCGATTCGAGAACGTCACGCGTCTGTACTCCGCACGTCAAGTGGTTGAGCAACGGGGAACGATCCCCGCCGACTACACCGTGGCGAGGATCGCTGCTGAGCAGTTTTACGAGCGGCTGAAGCAGCTCTTCGCCGAGGGCCAGCAGATCACCACATTTGGCCCATATTCTCCCGGACAGGCCGTAGCCCTGAAGCGGACGGGCATCGAAGGCATCTACCTGGGCGGCTGGGCGACGTCAGCGAAAGGATCGGTCACCGAGGACCCAGGACCTGATCTAGCCAGCTATCCGCTCTCGCAGGTGCCAGACGAGGCCGCGCCGATCGTACGCGCCTTGCTCACAGCGGACCGGAATCAGCGCTTCGCCCGCTCGCGCCTGACCGAAGCGCAGCGTGCTGCCTCCCGCGAGATCGACTACCGGCCGTTCATCATCGCTGACGCCGACACCGGACACGGCGGCGACGCGCACGTCAGAAACCTCGTCCGCCGTTTCGTCGAGGTCGGCGTGCCCGGTTACCACATCGAGGACCAGAAGCCAGGCACCAAGAAGTGCGGGCACCAAGGGGGAAAGGTGCTCGTCGGCGTGGACGAGCAAATCAAGCGGCTCAACGCCGCGCGGCTCCAGCTCGACATCATGAGGGTACCCGGCCTCATCGTCGCCAGAACCGACGCCGAGGCAGCGACATTCCTGGAGGGCCGAGGGGACGAGCGTGATCATCCCTTCCTGCTCGGCGCCACCAACGCTGAGCTTCCGACTTACAAGGTCGGCTACATCACCATGCTGGGTAAGCTCCGCGAGCTCGGCGTCGACGACGCGCGCGGTCATCTGCTGTTCAAGATCTCTGCCGCGGAGTACGAGGAGGCGAGCGACTGGCTGACCAGGACGGGCGTGATGCGCGTGCTGGAGGCCAGCGCGCAGGCCTTCAATGGCGCCAATGGCGCGCAGGTCGACGAGCTGCTGGAGAGCGTCGAGACGCACTACCTAGATGCCTGGCTGTCCGAGGCCAATCTGAAGAGCTATCCACAGGCGATCGCGGACGAGATCGAGTTCCGCACCAGCGAGGGTGAGTCCTTCGATATGACCGCGGGGGAGTGGCTGGAATACGCGAACCAGACGTCATTCCACGCCGCCAGGTCCAGGGCCCGGTCAATGGGCATCGACGTCACGTGGGACTGCGAGGTCTCCAAGACGCCAGAGGGCTACTACCAGGTCCAAGGCGGAATCGACTACGCGATCGCCAGATCGCTGGCTGTTGCCCCGTTCGCCGACCTGTTGTGGATGGAGACCAAGACCGCTGACCTGGCGGACGCACGGCGGTTCGCCGAGGCCATCCACGCCGAGTTCCCCTCCAAGATGCTCGCGTACAACCTGTCGCCGTCGTTCAACTGGGACACGACCGGGATGAGCGACGAGGAAATGCGCCGATTCCCTGACGAGCTCGGCAAGCTCGGGTTCGTATTCAACTTCATTACCTACGGCGGACATCAGATCGACGGCCTCGCGGCGGAGGAGTTCGGCACCGCGCTCAAGCAGGACGGCATGCTCGCGCTGGCCCGGCTGCAGCGAAAGCTCCGGCTGCTCGAGTCGCCCTACCGGACGCCCCAGACCCTTGTGGGCGGGCCGCGGTCTGATGCGGCGCTCATGGCCGCCTCCGGTGGCACCGCGGCCACCAAGGCCATGGGCAAGGGCTCGACCCAGCACCAGCACCTGGTACAGACCGAGGTGCCGACCAAGCTGCTCGAGGATTGGCTCGCCATATGGGCAAGGCACCACCAGATTCCCGACTCCCTACGCGTCGGCCTGCGACCGCACACGGCGGGCTCTGAGCTGCTTGAGCTCTCGTTGTCCAACCCAGATGGAGAAAAGGTCGCGAACGTCATCTTCACCGTGATCGTGGATCGCCGCGGGCGCAGCATCCTGTCGGTTCGAGACCAGAACACCTTCCACAGCGCGCTGCGCAAGAAACGGCTGATGACGCTCAATCACCTGTTCCTGGTCCACCGTTACAAGATCTGGGCAGTGCACTACGTCAGCCCCACTGACGACAATCGCTATCAGGCGCAGAAGATGAAGACGCATGGCCTTTTCAGCGACGTTCACGACGAGGTTGGTCACATCATCGTCGCGGACGTCAGCGCCGCGGGCGTCAAGGCACTGCTCGCCCCGGACGGGGAGCGCCTGAATGCCTTGATCGAACGGAAGTACCCGCCCGTTACGACGGGCTGACCTGCTTGCTGACGATCCACGCGTGCTTGCCGACCTGCCGGGCACGGGTGAACCCATACTGCTCGAAGAGCTCGACGGTCGCGCTGAACAGGAAGCGCCCGTGAGCCTCGCGGCCGGCGGTCACCTCGGAGATGGCCTCGACGCGGCCGCCTCCGGCCTGCGCGATCTGGTCGAGAGCGCCCCCAAGCGCCACCCGGGCGATGCCCTGGCCGCGATGCTTCTTGTCGACCCAGAAGCATGTGATCCGCCAGTTCGGCAGCGGCGGCGCGTCTTTGTCGTACTCGCGCCTGTGCTTGATACCCGGAAGCTCCTCGGGACTGCCGTACTGACACCACCCCTGCGCGAGGCCGTCCCCGTCGAAGACCAGCGCCGCGTGCGCGCGGTCCTCCCGCACCCTCGCCTCCTTCGCCGCACGATAGTTGATGGTGCCTCTCTCGCCCGGCCGCAAGTGAAACCCGATGCACCAGCATCCTCCGAAGATGCCGTTGTTGCGCTCGACAAGTTCAGCGAAGGCGTCCCACGTCGACGCGTCGAGAGGGCGGACGGTGTACTCGCTCATGCCAGTACGGTACAGCCAGTTCAGGACGATTTGGTTCCGGTTTGAGCCCGGTTCACGCAGGGGCGCGGTCTGCCAGCACACCCCTCAGATCCTGCATCGACTCGCGGATAATCTGCGGCAAGTCTGGCTGATCGGGTTCGCTGATCCAGCGCGCGAAGGCAACCTTGAAGACAGCCACCCCGGTCTCGGCGGCCAGGCTCGCAGCCGGTTCGGCGATGCCGCGTTCGCGCAGCGCGGCGGCCACAGCCAAGCCGATCGCGGCGAGCTTTATCAGCTCACGCTCCCGCAGTTCCGCGCTCGTGGACACGACCGCGTCCCGCAGCCTGACCCTTTCTGGGTTCTCACCGAGCGCGGTGCCCAAGGCCTCGAGCGCCGCGCCGACGGCGTCCATAGGCGCCGCATCGGCAGGCGCCTCAGCGACGGCGCTGGCAAGCATGTCCCGCGCCCTATCCATGCCGTAGAACAGCACCTCGCGCTTGTCGGCGAAGTGCCGGAAGAACGTTCGCTCGGTCAGCCCGGCCCGCGCGGCGATCTCGGCGACCGTGGTCTGCTCGAAGCCTTGCGCGGCGTAGAGCGTCAGCGCTGCCCGTGCCAGCCGGTCGCGCGCGTTCGGCTCCCATCGGCCCATGGCATGATGATACGTGATGACAGTCGCTGTCATCAGGGTGCTAAACTGATGACAGTCACTGACATCAAGGAGGTTCCCATGCGGCTATTCGTCACAGGCGCGTCCGGCTGGATCGGCTCAGCCGTCGTCCCCGAACTCATCGGCGCAGGTCACCAGGTCATCGGGCTTGCCCGGTCGGACGCCTCGGCCGCGGTTGTTGCCACGGCGGGCGCTGAGGTGCTCCGCGGTGACCTGGACGACCTTGACGCGCTACGCGCGGGAGCGGCGAGCTCCGACGGGGTCATCCACCTCGCTTTCATCCACGACTTCACCCAGTTCGAGTACTCGGTAAGCGCCGACCGTCGCGCCATCGAGACGATTGGTGCAGCGCTCGAGGGATCAGGCAAGCCCCTGGTCATCGCCTCGGGGACGCCAGCCGTGCCCGGACAGGTGGCGACCGAGGGGGACGAAATCGCCCCCGGGTCGCCCGTGGCAGGCCGCGCCGACAACGCCCGCGCGGCGGCCGGCATGGCCGCTCGCGGCGTCCGCTCGTCGGTCGTGGGGCTGCCCCGGACGGTGCATGGCGACGGCGATCGTCACGGCTTCATCGCCCGCATGGTCAGCTTCGCCCGCGACAAGGGTGTCTCCGGCTACGTTGGCGACGGCTCAAGCCGCTGGCCCGCGGTGCACGTACTGGATGCCGCGCACCTTTTCCGTCTGGCGGTCGAGCAGGCGCCGCCAGGATCGAGGCTGCACGCGGTCGGCGACGAGGGGGTGCCAACCCGCGACATCGCCGCTGTCATCGGCCGCCATCTGGACCTGCCCACCGCGCCGGTGCCGGTTGAGGAGTTCGGCTTCATTGGGCACATACTCTCGGTCGACCAGCCGGCCTCCAGCGCTCTGACCCGCGAGCTGCTCGGGTGGCGGCCGGTCCAGCCGGGGCTCATCGACGACCTGGACAAGGGCCACTACTTCGGCTGACATGTAGCGTGAACCCGGCCTTGAGCCAGACGGGCCAGCGGACCCTCAGGCGAATTATGGGCCCAGATAAGCTGCGCTCGCGTTGCAGGTAGCCGGCGGTCATCCCGCCGTCTACTAGGAGCGTCGTCCCGGTGATGAACCCGGCGTCGTCGCTGGCATAGAACACCGCCGCGGCGGCGACGTCGCGCGCTTGGCCGACCCGGCCAATCGGCGGCACCGGCCAGGCGCCGCTGTCCTCGGCGCGGCCCTCTTCGCCGGGCAGTCCAAGGTGCCGCATGCCAGGCCAGATGTCGCCCGGGCACAGCACGTTCGAGCGAACGCCGTCTGGGCCGCCATCCAGTGCGAGCATCTTGCCGAGCATGACGACGGCGGCCTTGGTCACGGAGTACAGCCCGATCGCTTGCTCGCCCCAGATGCCGGCGTCCGAGGCGATGTGGATCATGCATCCCCGGTGCCTGGCCAGGTGCGGGTAGGCATGCTGCGCATACAGCATGTAGCCGCGGACGTTGACGTTCATGACCCGGTCGTAATCGGGCAGCGGAGTGTCGATCAGCCGCGCGGTTACTCCGACGCCTGCGTTGTTGACCAGCACGTCCAGTCCGCCGAGGTGGTCCACGGCCGCGTTCACTGACCAGGCGACCGCATCTGGGTCGGCTGCGTCAGCGGCGATGAACCGGGCGCCGGATCCCAGCGTCTGCTCCGCGTGCTCGCCCAGTTCGCGATCGCGGCCTGTGATCACCACCAGTGCGCCCTCGGTCAGGAACAGATCGGCGACCGCCAGCCCGAGGCCGGTGGTGCCCCCGGTGACCAACGCTCGTTTTCCCGCCAGCCTGCCCATCGCGTCAGTGTAGAAGCCAGGAAACTGACTACTCGCCGCTGGCCCGCATCGCCCGGTACTGAGAAATGATGGGCGTGACGTCCCGGGCGCTGAGCTCGATGAACTCGATCTGGCCGTCAGGATCGCGGATCGGCTCGGCCACTGCCGACCAGTAGCGCTCCACGAACACCCCGGGGTTATCCGGGTCTTCCACGTCATACCTGAACAGCCGATTCGCCTCGAGCTTTCCTGACGTCATGGCCGCCTCCACCGGCGTCCATATCGCTTGGCCGCCCGCATCTTCGGGCATCTTGGGCGCTACCTCGAAGATGTTGTGGCCGATCACCTCGTCGAGCGGGCGGCCGAGATTGGCCTGGAACTCGTCATTGACGTCAATGATTTCCAGGTCAGGCGTCAGCAGAGCCATCGCCGTCGGCCTGATCTTGTAAATCCTGTAGAAGTCGATCTCTTGCCCCAGCATGAACCCCCTGCCCTTCGCCTGAAAGTCACACGGGGGTAGCACCAACCTACGCTCGCTGGCACCTGCGACTACGTCTCAGGCACGCGGTACGGTCGCCATCCCCACCTATGTGACCTGAATCGCCCTCTGTGACGAAAGTCACCTTCTTGATCTTTTAGCATCCTTACGGCGGTTTCTGATGCATTGTGGTGCGTGACAGCACCTGGCGTGCGTGATTGCCCACTCAACGTGACAGCCTCGCCCTGACCTCGCGATATCCCGCCCGCCACCGACCGCGGATCCTCAGTCTCGCCTCCTGCGGTTGACGTCAGGTGACCACCGAGCGCGGCATTCGCACCGACCATAGGCCTGGATTGTCAAGGACATCGCACCATCGCAAGCAGTCTCCCTTCGTAAGCCGGAGTTTCGGCGCACATCGCAAGCGTCGGGGGAGCAAGCGTTCTAACCGGCTGATCCTGGGCGCAGCAGTGGCCTGCACGGTGCTCGCGGGCGCCGGGCTGGCCAGGCTTTTCACCCACGATGCGCTGATCCCCGGTCAGTCGGCCGCGCTGAACCGCGCGCAGGACACCGGACCGTCACCCTCGGTCAGCGCCAGCCCGCCCCAGCCGAGTCACTCTCAGCAGAGTCACCCCCAGCCGGCGCCATCGCCGCGGCACACCGCACACGCGGCGACAACGTCAGGGACGGCGTTCGGCTACGCCAATCCGCTGCGCGCGATCAAGAACCTGATGCCGCAGCGGATCGACATGGGGGTGGACTTCGGCGGCACAGGGCCGATCTATGCCCTAGGTCCTGCGGTCATCACCAATGCGATCGGCAACTCCGCTGGCTGGCCCGGAGGCGGCTGGATCACCTACCGCCTCACGAAAGGCCGGGCCAAGGGCCTGATGGTCTACGTTGCCGAAGACGTCACCCCGGCAGTTCATGACGGCCAGGTGGTGAACTCCTCCACCGTCATCGCCCACATGTACAACGGCGGCGCCGGCATCGAGACGGGTTGGGCGATGCCTGATGGCAGCTCGGCCGAGTCACAGCTGCCCGAAGCCGGCGGCATAAGCGGCGGCGGGCCGTTCCCGGTCAAGGTCGGCATCAACTTCGAAGAACTGCTGCAAGCGCTTGGCGTGCCACCGTCGCCTTTCGACCGCTACGTCGCGCCGTCAGGACTACTGCCGGCTGGATACCCGGCCTGGCCCAGCCCGGGGCGTGGGACTAGCAAGTGACGCTGATCCGCGATGGACTGCTGTTAGCCGCGTACCTTCGATCCGGCCGCGTAGACGGAACGGATGTTGGCCTTGAGCTTCGCGAGATCGAAGGGGTCGCCTGCCAGCACGACCAGGTCGGCCCGCTTGCCCGGCATGATCGTGCCGGTCTCGTCGCCGATCCCCAGTAGCTCAGCCGCGGACTTTGTGGTCGCCGTCAGCACCTGAGCAGGCGTCATCCCGCCGGCTGCCATCAGCGGTAGCTCGTCCAGGTTGCTGCCATGCGGCCCGACCCCGCTGTCCGTGCCCATGGCGATCTTGACCCCGGCTGCTGCCGCGCGTGTGAACGCGCTGGCATGCGCGGCGATGACGTCCTGAGCTTTGGCCACAACGCCGTCGGGCAGCTGGCTGCCTGCGCTAGCCGCCTGCAGGACAGCGTGCGGAGCCACCAAGGTGGGCACCAGCCAGATACCGGCGCGCAGCATCATCTCGATGGCCTCGTCGTCCAGGTAGATCCCGTGCTCGATCGACCTGACCCCTGCTCGCAGGGCGTTCTTGATTCCGTCGGTCGCCTGCGCGTGCGCCATCACCGGCAGCCCGGCAGCCGTCGCCTCGGCCATGAGCGCGGCGAGTTCGTCCGGCCTGAACTGGGCATGCTGCGGCTTGTCGCGCGGCGAAAGCACGCCGCCAGAGGTGTGCACCTTGATGACGTTGGCGCCTGCCCGGATGATCTCCCGCACCCGCTTGCGCATCTCCTCTGGCCCGTCGGCCAGGCCCTGCGGCCGCCCCGGGTGCGGTGACATGAGAAACGTGGTTATCCCAGATGGCAGCCAGCCATCACCGTGGCCACCGGTCTGGCTGAGCGCGCTGATCGCGATCTGCATCCGCGGCCCGTCGATGAGGCCGTCTTCTACGGCGCGCTGTACCCCGAGGTCCGCGCCTCCCGCGTCGCGCACGGTCGTGATGCCGCAATCGAGCGTTGCCGAGAGGTTCCGCGCCGCGAGGAAAAACTGGTAGGAGAACGGACGCTGCAGCCGCCGCAGCAGGTCGATCCCCGACACCATCACGTGCACGTGGCAGTCAAAGAAACCCGGCAGGACGGTCAGGCCTCCCACGTCGACTTGCTCGTCCCCGTCCAGCCCGATGCCAACGTCGACGATCTTCCCATCGGAGATGACGACGTCAGCATCGGCAACGGCACTGCCCGTGCCGTCAAAGACTCGCCCGCCGCTCAGGACCGTCCTCGCCATAGCCATAGACCGCCTCCGCTCTGCACGTAATGCCATCATTGCGCATTTTGCGTGCTCTCGCGGGTGACTAGTTCTGTGCTCGGGGAATGAGTGCCTGGGTGGTCGGCCACTACGACGGCTCCGTTGCGCGGACCTGCGCGCGATCAGCAGCGTGGGACCCTAGCTGTCGCTGGCGTGCTGGCGGCGGGGACAGCGTGGCCTCGTTGATGCTGTCCTGGCGACAGCGTGGGATAGTTGCTGCTGCTGGCCGGCGATGGCCTAGAGCAGCGGGGGATGGTTGCTGTCGCTCGTGCTCAAGATCAGCTTAGCTGAGTGACATGGCGCCAGGGCACGGTTGGGAGAGGCGATGAATAGCGACCGGGTGGCAACCATGCTGGTCGAGTGCGGTGCAATAGAGTTTCGGACCGACCCGCTATTTCGCTTTACTTCCGGAGTGACAAGTCCTGTATACGTCGACAACCGCCTTCTGCTCGGTTTCGTTGACGTGCGTCGGGAACTTGTTGAAGGTCTCGGTGCTGTCGCCAGGGATGATGGTGGCGCGCAAGTCGCCGATGCCGTCGCCGGAACGGCTACAGCCGGAATTCCGTGGGCGGCGTGGCTGGCTGAGCTCTGGGATGTCCCTCTGCTCTACGTGAGGTCGGGTGCCAAGGAGTGGGGTCGCCAGAAGAGCATCGAAGGACTGATTGGCGATGGCTGGCGCACTGTTGTGGTGGAGGACCTCATCTTTAGCGGCGGGAGTGCACGTAGGACCGTTGCCACATTGCGAGAAGCAGGACTCCACGTCGACAAGTGCGCCTGCATCGTTACCTACCAAGCGCCTGAAAGCCGTCGCCTCGCCGATGACGGCGTCACGGTAACGGCCCTGACGACAGTGGATCAAGCGCTTGTCGCGGCTGTTCGCCTCGGTAAGCTGTCGGCGTCCGATCGGGAAGTCGTAGCGGAATGGCTCAGCCAAATCAGGAATGCCTGACCGCGGCTACAAGCGGCATCGCCTGGTCAGGCTCGGCCATCGCTAGCTTTCGCCATCGGCGGTGCCGTACGCGTCGTGCCACCTCCACCAGCCATACGGCGAGGTCTGCGGGTAGCCCTCTGGCGAGTCCTCCCACTCCTCTTGGCGCCCGAGCGCGGTGATGTCGAGGTAGCTCCAGGTGCTTCCCATTGC
>Ga0126381_100009591_pt1 | contig 10869 bp, 7 predicted proteins | sample PanSoiMetPlot_28_FD_96465 | JGI IMG/M metagenome (GOLD analysis project Ga0126381, IMG submission 96465) | Tropical forest soil microbial communities from Panama - MetaG Plot_28 | ecosystem: Environmental > Terrestrial > Soil > Tropical forest > Bulk soil | place: Panama | collected 2016-02-17
CGGCCAACGCAACCTCGCACCACATTCGTACTTCAACCTGATATCTTCGGAGCCCCCCATCATCCACGTCACCAGTAGCCAGCGGCGGGGCCGGCTGAAAGACACGGCGCGCAATATCAGGGAGACCGGGGAGTTTGTGGTGAACGTGGTGAGCCGTGCGCAGGTCGAGCTCATGAACCACACCAGCGCCGAATGGCCTCCGGAGGAGGACGAATGGACGCGCGCCGGCGTCACCGGCCTGCCGAGCCGACACGTGGCCCCCGAACGGGTGCTGGGCGCTCCCGCCGCATTGGAATGCCGCCTGGTTGAGACCCTGGCCCTGGGCAACGGCACCATGTTCTTCGGCCAGATCGTGTGGTTCCACGTGGACCCGCGCGTGATGAACGGAGGCCGGGTGAACGTTTGGGCGCTTGACCCGGTGGCGCGGCTCGGGGGCCCGCTTTACACGCCGCTCGGTGACGTCTTCCAGCTAGCCCGGCCCCACTGGGAGCAGCTCAGCAAGGGGGCCGCCGCACCGGCCGTATGCCCGGCCGCGGCCACGGCGCCGTGTTCATAGATGTCACCGGGGCCCAACATGCCCAGCGCTCCGCGGCCGCAGTACCCGATTGAGTCGGTCGACAACGCGCTGCGGCTCCTCCTGATGTTCCGTGACCGCAGCGAGATCAGGCTGTCGGAGGCGGGCGAGGCGCTTGGTGTCGCTCATTCCACGGCGCACAGGCTGCTGGCCATGCTCGCCTACTATCAGTTCGTCCGGCAGGATCCAGCGTCGCGCGCCTACCGGGCGGGGCCTGCCCTGATCGAGGTCGGTCTGAGCGTCGTCCGGGCCATGGATATACGCGCCGTCGCCAGGCCTTTCCTCGAGTCGCTGGCGCGGACGGTCGGCGAGACGGTGCATCTAGCCGTGCTCGAAGGAACATCAGCCCGCTTCCTTGACGCCGTGGAAAGCGAGCGTGCCTTGCGGGTGGCCGCGCGGACCGGCCGGGTGCTTCCGGCGCACGCAACAAGCGTCGGGAAGGCAATGCTTGCCGCGCTGCCCGGCGAGGAACTTGACCGCCTCTACCCTGGCCAGACGCTGCCGGCCCAGACTGCCCGCACGATCACCACCAAGCCGGTCCTGCTTGCAGAGCTGAAGAAGGTACGCAAGCACGGCTACGCCAGCAACGCGGGCGAAAGCGAGGACGGCGTCAGCTCCATCGGCGTCGCCGTTCTCGATACGAACGGCCGGCCGGTCGCCGCGGTCAGCGTGGCCGCTCCGGTCAGCAGAATGCCCGCAATGACCGCGCGGCAGATGGCTGGGCCGCTGACCGCCGTTGCCCGCCAGATAGCTAACCAGATGATCAAGTGATGCTGATCTGAGCCTGCCTGCCCTTGAGCTGGATTTGTGAAACTTCGCAGTGGCGACCTGCTCAGCTTTCACCGGGGGTGAGCTCTCGAATCGATACCCGGGTGGCCACCGCTCGTAGCAGCGGCGCGAACCTGCCTGGATCACCGCGGGCCAATTCATTCTCCAGCGCGATAGCCGCGGTCACATTCCCCTCCGCGTCAGTCACCGGAGCCGCGACGCTGGCGTATCCATACCGGAACTCCTCATACTCGGTGCCGTAGCCTTGGCTACGGATCCGGCCCAGTTCGCTACGCAGCAGGCCGGCGCCGACGATAGTCGCGCGGGTGTAGCGGGGCAGCCCGGTCGCCGCGATCCGGTCAATCGTCGGACGCCCGCTGTAGGCGAGCAGGACCTTCCCGATCGCGGTGCAGTGCACCGGTATGCGCTGCCCGTCGCGCAGGGCGGTGGACGGCGAGCGGCTGATTGCCGCCTCGAGCAAGTAGAGGACCTCATCACGATCGAGCACGCCAAGTACCACCGTGCAGTCGGTTCGCTCGCGCAGTTCCCGTAGGAACGGGCGGATACGGTTGCGGACCGAGCGCAGCCGGGGCACGCGCTCACCGAGCTCGAAAAGCTGCGGTCCCAGCCGGTACCGGCCGTTGCTGTGGTCGAGCACTCGCCGGCTCACCAGCTCCCCAGCCAGGCGGTAGACGGTGGTACGGGGTATCCCTGTCAGCGCCGTAAGCTCGCCGAGGGTTAGCTCCGGCTGGTCCAGGGTGAAGACGCAGAGCAGCCGGAAGGTGCGGTCCAGGACGGAATGGGTGCCGCCCGCCTGACCCGGCAGGGGCGCCATTGCCTGCACCGCCGTGGGACCGTCCTCCGACGGTCGCCGCACCGAGGATGTCATCGCTCTCCAGTACTCGCCTCGCCGCGGGAGAGCTGTTCGCTCCAGTACCGACGTTACCGCTGGCCTGCGCGGGCCATGAGAGGTCACGGGCTCGTCCAGATGCCTACGGCGATCCCCATGCCAGCCCTATAGAACGGCACGTAGTGCAAGAAGTCGGGAATCGCTCCGGTGCGGAGCATGCCAGCTAGCACGATGGTCTGCCGCAGCTCGACCTGACCGTTGTCGAGCAGGTCCTGGGAGCTCAGCTCGGCCAGCCGTTCCTGGTCACCGGCCCGCAGCCGAGCGACGATTTCTTGGTCGAACTCAACGCTGATTGATCCCAGTGTGTGTGGCCCGTGATAGTGCCGCCACGGGTAGCCGGCGGCGAAGTGGGAGAACCCGCCGGATGAATAGACGAGGATGCGTTTGCCTGGCGCGTAGGTCTCGATGGCGACGCGCAGCGCCCGGCCCAGATCGTAGCACCGGCGCGGTGTCGGCCCCGGGTGGTGGATCGAGTTCAAGAACACCGGCACTACCGGGATCCCGCCCTGCGGGTCGATGAACCGGAGCGGTTCGTGGTGGGCGTGGTCGAGCAGGCGGTCCTCCGGGAGCCGTTCGGTCCAGGCCATGTCGAAGCCTGCCTCGACGGTGGTTAGCAGCATCCAGTGCGCCAACTCGTTGTCCACCTGGTAGCCGACCGCGCTCTGGCCGGCGCCGATCGTGAAATGGGCACCGGTGAACAAGGCGAACTGAGGCCGCAGCAGGTCAGTGAAGTTCTCATTCTGGTCGTCGCCGATGAGGACGATGACATCGGGCCGTTCGTTCTGGACGAGATCGCGGATGGCTTGGAAACCGTCCCGGATGGCCTTGTGACGGGACAGATTATCGGTCAGCGTCTCGGCCTGGAACTCGGGCGATTCCGGCGGCGGCGGCTTGTCCTGCAACCGCTGGTAATTGTCGCGGGTGAGTGTGCGGCGCGCGTCCCACTGGGCTGGGCTGAGGAACGCGTACGCGTGTGACGACACCACCCCGGCCATCATGTTCGGCATGGCTGATCCCTCAGCTGCCTGCCGGGCACGCCGGGCGGGCGCTGCGCTTGGCCAGGTACTCGCGTGCGTCGGCCCCGGCCGGGATGACCTCGGCGATCACCTGGAGGTCGGGGAAGCCCCCGCGGACTGGGTCCCGGGCAGCATGGGGCGGGGCGCCGCCGTCCTGGAGGGTACGGATCGCCTTGAGCATGGATCGGCGGATCGCCACCACGGACCGGTCGGAGCTGCCCAGATGCTCCTTGTGCCGATCTTGGCGTGCGCCGCTCGACTCGCAGATGACGGCATCGTGGATCTCAAAGCCGAGGCCCAGGCCGTTGATCCCGGGATGGATCGTCATGATCGCGCGGTCCTGGAGGTGGTGGTTCGCGCGTGTCCGGACCATGTGATAGCCGGCGTCCAGCTCATCCTTGCCGAGCAGGCCCGCCTCGATCATGTCCTTGTCGAGCGGCTGGCCGCGCTGAAAGACCAGGACGAACTTCCAGTGCGTGTCGTCGTCGACGGGGACGTGCCAGTGGACTTGGTAGCCATCCCGGCCCTGGACGATGCCTGGGAACAGCGCGATGTTAGGCAGGACGAACGACTGGACCTTCAAATAGCGGCCCTCGGGGGCGGTGCGCTCGGTGAGCTCCCGGAATCCGTAGCTGGTCAGCTCCAGGTCGATCCGCGGTGCGAGGTCTGCGGAGGTGAGCTCGACCGGGGACTTTGAACCACCCGGCGCCGCGGCCTTGAGGGTCTCATGGTCGGTGTCTTTCGGGGGCAGCCGGTGCAAGAACCCGAGGTGGCTCTGATCAAGGTTGCCCTCGTTCGCCTGAAGGTAGTTGCATTCGTGGAAGACCTTCGTGACGTAGGTCGACTCCTCCTGGTAGGAGAGGAACTCATAGTCGGGGAACGGCGGCGGCTCGCCCGCGCCGAGATAGGCGAAGATCAGCCCGGCTCGTTCCGTTACCGGGTACGAGCGCGTCTTGATGCGCGCGGCGAAGCTGCTCGCCGCTGGCTCGGCCGGCTGCTCAAGGCACTGACCGTTCACCGCGAACTTCCAGCCGTGATAAATGCACCTCAGACCGTCCGCCTCGCACAGGCCATAGCTGAGATCGGCGCCGCGGTGCGGACAATACCGGTCGAGCAGCCCGGCCGACCCGGCTGAGTTGCGGAACAGCACCAAAGGCTCACCGAGGATGGCCAGCTGGACGGGGGCGTGATTGGCGCGCACCTCGCTTGACAGCGCGACCGGCTGCCAGTAGCTGCGCATCAACGTCCCACAGGGCGTGTCCGGGCCGGCCGGGAGGAGCAGGTCCATGACCTCATCAGCAAACATCGACCACCACCTCCATGTCGTGCAGCGGGGCTTCGCCGCCGCGGGATATCTCAAGGTCGAGCAGCAGCCCGCACCCCGGGCAGGCGTACTGCCGGGCGACGAGCTCCTGGTGCAGCCGAATGCCGGCACCGAGGTCCGCCGCCTCAGCGTCGTTAGCGCACGCGCAGTCCTTCCAGTTCGCCGCGGCCGGCCCGAGCAGGTGACCGCAGCGGCAGGCCGTGTACGCACCGTCGTCGGTGGCCACAATCCGCAGCGCGTCACCGAGCGGGGCGAGCACCGCGCCCGCGGCAAGCGGAGGACGGCCGGGCTCGGGTTCGGGGTGCGGCCACCCCCGGCGGCACCGCCGGATCTCTTCGCGTAGCCGCCGGGTGGCCTGTTCGTCAGCGATGCCCCCGGCGGAAATGACGACACCGTAAACCCGTTCCGCCGTGGCCGGTGAGATGACCGCCCCCGTCAGGTCCCTGGCGACCTCCGCTGGGTCCCGCTCGAGCGGGTCGCCCCAGCCTCCGCCAGCCTGTGGCAGCCAGAACAGCACGTCGTTGACCTGCAGCATGAAGTTTGCCGCCTTGGCTGCAGTGTGCTCGACCGTGCCGCTGAGCTGCTGGCGAGCGCTCGGTACCCGGCCGGCTTCGATCTGGCTCCAGAAGTCGCTGCCGCGCACGACGGTGCGCTCGTTGCACCGGGCCGGGTAGCCGCCGAAGATGCCGGCCGCGGTAGGCGACTCGAACCCGTGCCCGCCGACCGCGGCGCGCAGCCAGTGCGCGTGGTGGGGGGTCATCGCCGCCGACGCGCTCTGCCCGCCCTGCCGCCGTCCCGCCCCGGGTGAGTCGGTGATCAGGCGCCGGTACAGCCAGAGCAACGGGGCGATCTGTTCCTGAGACTCGACGTTGGGCACGCGGCACTTGGTGATGCAGTGGTGTCCTTGCGGGCTCAGCCCATCGCGATGGATGTACGCGCCGCCGCCAGTTTGCATCTGATCCAGCAGGATCCACCCGGAGTAATCGCCGTATTGGTCGATGCCCGACGGGTTGAACAGGTCGACCCCGCCTGCCGGTGATGCCTGTGCCTCCGTGAGGTAGTGGGGATGCGTGGCAAGCAGCTTGGAGACCGCCTCGATGGCCGCGATCTCGGCGAGCCAGATGCCGCCGAGCGGTCCCTGGCTGCACGGCGTGGGCGGCTCGGCGGTCAGCAGCGTACGGGGCGGGCAGGTGATCGTGATCCTCCGGAAGACCCCGCCGTTCCACGGCATGTCGTACGCCAGGTGTGGCAGTACGGCGGCGTAGACGCCGGCGATCAGCCCGGTTCGCGTGCAGTTGACGAAGCCGCGGGCCTCGGGCCCGGTGCCGGTGAAGTCGAAGTCCAGCAGGTCGCCCCGCTTGGTCAAGGTGAGCTGCACGGTATGCAGCGTGTTCTCGTGCCCGTCATGGTCCAGGTACCTCCTGGCTCGGAACCGGCCGTCGGGAAGCTCGGCGAGGCGGCTGCGCATCCGCGCCTCGGACAGATCCAGTAGCTGGGCCATGACGGCCATGACCACGTCCAGGCCGTAGCGGGAGATCAGCCCAGCGAGCTCCTCGGCACCGACCCGGTTGGCTGCGATCATGCCGCGCAGGTTGAGGCTGAGCACCTCGGGGAGCCGGCTCATCCCGGTGATCATCGCCCATACGTCACTACGGATCCGGCCGGCGTCGACGAGCTTGACCGGGGGGATGAGCAGGCCTTCCTGGTAGATATCGCGGGCCTGCGGCATGAACCCGCCGTGCTCCATCCCACCGATATCCATCTGATGGGCGCAGGCGCCGGTCCAGGCAATCAGCTGGTCCGCGTGAAAGATCGGGTGCAGAATTGCAAAGTCGGGGGCATGCAGCGCGCCCTTGTGCGGGCTGTTAAGCACGAAGCTGTCACCTGGGCCGATGCCCGGATCCGGCCCGCAGTCAGCGATCACGTGCTTGACCATCTCCGACATGGACGAGGCGTTGTAGATGACGGTGCGGCCCATCGCGACCAGCTCGCCGTCGGGCAGGTAGAGCCCGGTGTTGTAGTCGTCGGCCTCGCTGACGATCGGCGATCCGGAGACCGCCTTCAGCGCAACCGCCTGCTCCTCGTTGATGGACTGCAGGCGATGACGGATGACCTCGAAGGTGACCGGGTCAATGGCGGAGCCAGCCCGTGCGGTTGATGCCGTTGTCATGATCGTCCCTCTTCGGTGGATGGTCGTGCGGCCGGGATGGTAAGCGTGAGGTTGCCGAACTCGTCCATCTCAGCCTGCTGATCGGGCCCTACGACGGCGGTCGTGCCCGGGTACTCGATGATCGCCGGGCCGGTCACCAGTTGCCTGGCGGCCAGGTCGCGTGCGTGGTAGATCGCGGTGTCGAGGGTCTGGCCGATTTCGAAGTAGAACACCTTGCGCACCGATACCGGCGATCCGGGCTTCGCTGGTGCGGTCCGCCTCCACTCCAGGTCCAGGCCGCTGGCCGACCCGTCGACCCGCACCGTGGTCAGCTCGATTCCCGAGCCGCGCAGCGCCGTACCGGCCCCGTAGCGGGCCTCGTACTGCTCGACGAAGCGGCTCACCAGGTCGTCGAGCCCGGCCTCGATGATCTCTTCCGACGGCAGTGGTACGAACAGCTCATGCACCTGGAGCCGGAAGCGCATGCCTACATAGCGTGTGGTGTGTACGTCCTCGCCAAGCGCCGTTTTGCAGCGCTCTTCGAGATCGCGGAGGGCCTGCTCTAGGGCCGCTGGCTGTACGTGGTCGGCCAGCCGGGCGAAGCCGGCCGGCGTGTGCTGCCCGAACGCCCGCGAGAAGGACCTGCGGCGATCGGCCAGCACGCATCCGAGCGCTGAGTGAGCGGTCGCGGTGCTTGGCACAATGATGCGGGACATGCCGGCCGCGGCGGCGTATCGGTAGGCGTGTGTGGGACCGGCCCCGCCGAAGGCGAAGACGGTAAAGTCGCGCGGGTCACGCCCAGCCCGCAACGTGGTGCTCCGCAGCACGTCGGCCATCTGGTTGTCGGCCACCTCGCGTATGCCGGCCGCGGCGGTCAGCAGGTCCATGCCGAGCGGGTCAGCCACATGCTCGGTGATGGCTTTGGCTGCGAGCTCAGGGTGCAGGGTCATCTGGCCGCCGAGGAAGTAGTCGGGGTCGATGATGCCGAGAATGATGTCAGCGTCGGTAACGGTGGGCAGGTCACCGCCCCTCCCGTAGCACGCCGGGCCGGGAATGGCGCCCGCGCTGTGCGGACCAACGCTGAGGTGCCCGTGCTGGACCCGGGCGATCGACCCGCCGCCCGAGCCGATCGTCTCGATCCGGATACCGGTGAGGGCGAGGTGGAAGCGGCCGATCTCACGCGCGTGTTCGACGACCGGCTCGCCACCCAGGATGAGGCCGACGTCGAAGCTGGTGCCGCCCATGTCGGTGGTCACCACGTCGGTCAGCCCGAGCCGCCCGGCGAGCTTGGCGGAGGCGAGCACGCCGCCCGCCGGGCCCGAGGTGAGCAAGCTGGCGGCGCGCCGCGCGGCTTCGGCGGACGGCTGCACGCCGCCACCGGAGTCGAGGATCGTGACCGGCTCACGCAGTCCCGCCTCGCGCAGGACGTCGTCCAGTTTGGCGAGGTAACGGTGCATGACCGGGCCGAGGTAGGAATTGATGGCGGTGGTGGAGGTGCGCTCGTACTCGCCGAGAATGGGGATCAGGTCGCTCGACAGCGTGACATATGCGTCCGGCAGTTCCGCATGGATAAGAGCGGCAAGCATCTGTTCATGACTCGGGTTGCGGAACGACCAAAGCAGGCTCACCGCGAACGACCTGATGCCTTTCTCTGCCAGCCAGCTGATGCTTTCCCTGGCGCTGTCCTTGTTCAGCGGAACCAGCACCGAGCCGCTGTAATCGACCCGCTCGTCCACCTCGGCGACGTCGGCCTGGTCGATAATCGGCTCGGGCATCGTACGAGCGGAATAGTGCGACGCTGCCGCGGCCGAGAGTCCCGCCCAGCTCCCCATTGACCGCTGCAACCGCAGCACGTCCGCGAAGCCGCGGGTCGTGATCAACGCGGTCCGGGCGCCGCGCCGCTCGAGGAAGGCGTTGGTCGCCGCTGTGGTGCCGTGCGCGAAGTAGGTCGTGGCACCGAGCAGCCCGCCAAGGCCGCGGTCCACGTCGGTTGCGCCCAGCCGAAGCGCGTCAAGCATGCCCGTCGTGCGGTCGGCGGGCGTGGTCGAGGCCTTGCGTACCTGGATCTCGCCGCTTTCCGTTAGCAGCACAAGATCGGTGAACGTGCCACCGACATCAGTCCCTATTCGATAGGTCACGAAGTCCTCCTGCCGTCGCGGCTCCTGAACGATCTACGTGCGAAACATGACGGGGAGACCGGCATGCGGCCATGATGCCCAGCCGCTGGCCGGATGGGAGCGACCCAAGTTCCATCAGGCGGTACTGTGCGGCGGCGCGGTAACCATGGCTGCCACCCGGATGCGCCGCCCCAGGCGAGGCCGTACGCCACGGTTCAGATGCGTCGCGTGGGCCTTGAGCCGACGCCAGCAGATGATGGCGCAGCCGAGGCTGAGGAAGGCTTCGTGGATGTCGTCGCAGCATCTATGGCCATCCGGCGACGTCAGCAGCGCCCAACAGGCTGGCCTCGGCGGCCAGGCAGGTCGGCGCAGTGCTTTGGCTGGCTTTCCGGCTGACGCGGGCAGCGTTAAATTGCCGGTGGTCTTCCGGCCTTCTTCCTGGCCGGCCGCCTCTGGCGGCGCTAGTTTCGGCCCTAATGCAGCCAAGAGCACGCCTCGCCGTTGCCGCGGCCGAACCGGGCAAAGCCGTCCTAGCCTCAACAGGGAAAAAGGAGACCGACTGTGATGGACGTGGCCACCCAGACGCTGCCGGTGGCGCGAGGACCCTACCGCTTGTATGCGGAGGTGGTGCCCGGGCCCGGGGTGCCAGTGGTGCTGATGCACGGCTTCCCCGACAACACCCACCTGTATGACCGGCTCGTGCCGCATCTGGCCGGCCGCCGGCCGGTGGTCCGCTTTGACTTCCTCGGCTGGGGCCGCTCGGACAAGCCGGCGGGCTACCCATACACGGCAGCCAACCAGGCCGGCGACCTTGCTGTCGTCGCCGACGCGGTCCAAGAGCACTTTGGCGCCGGCCCGCTGGTGCTGGTGGCGCACGACGCCTCCGGTCTGCCGGCGATCGACTGGGCGCTGGCCAACCCGGACCGTGTCGCGATGCTGGTGCTGCTCAACACCTACTACCACTGGACCGCTGGCCTGCGCCGCCCGCCCAGGATCGCGGTGTTCTCCACGCCCATCATCCGCGCCGCCGCCCGGGCGATCGTCCGGCGCTGGCCCGGCCTGGACCGGCGCTTCTTCACCTGGCAGGTCGGCGGGTTCATTACCGACCCCGCCGTCCGGGACGAGCTCGTCCCGGAGCTGTATGAGCAGTCCCTGCCCGCCCGCCCGGCGTTCTGGCGGCTCAACGACGACCTGCTCACCGCGGTGGCCTCCCGCCGGCGGCGGATCGGCGATATGCGCCGCTTCGCCCCGCCGGTCCGGGTGATCTTCGGCGCCCGCGACCGCTACCTCAACCCGCGGGTCGCCCGCAACTTCGCCGCGCTGTTCCCCCACAGCGAGCTGCACCTGCTCGACGGCGCCGGGCACTACGTCCAGGTCGACCAGCCCGAGCGGGTCGCCGACCTCATCGCCAGCGAATAGCCAGCCGCGCCCAGCCGTAGCCCTGCTGGCCCTTGGACCGTGCCCGGCCGGGGCGGTCTGCCAGGCCGTCGCGGGGGCCAGCCGGGCGGCGTGATCGACGCGGATCTTCTGCCCGGGGAATTGGCAGGACACCGAGCTGGTGTTCACGACCCATCTCGGCATCGCCATCGACGTTTCACCTACTTGAGCCAGCCCAGGTGAGCACCCTGATCACGGCTCAGCTCGATCGCGACAGGACAATAGAGAACGGGCGAAACTGACATATAGGGCACGTCAAGTGCGGGTGGAGCAAAGCCCTAATTCAACACTCACGCCGAATGCCGGGGGCCTAGGGTGGCCGCCATGGCTGATCACCTTATTCCTCCGTACGGTGGTGCCCTGGCCGACGTCGTGGTGGATGACGAGCGCGCCTCCGAGCTGCGCAAGGCGTCCACCTACTGGCCGTCGTGGGATCTCGCGCCACGCCATCTGTGCGACCTTGAGCTGTTGTTGTCCGGTGCGTTCTCGCCGTTGCGCGGGTTCCTCGGTAGCGCCGACGTGGCGTCGGTCTGTGCTGATATGCGTCTGTCCGACGGAACGCTGTGGCCCATAC
>Ga0126381_100009592_pt1 | contig 10869 bp, 8 predicted proteins | sample PanSoiMetPlot_28_FD_96465 | JGI IMG/M metagenome (GOLD analysis project Ga0126381, IMG submission 96465) | Tropical forest soil microbial communities from Panama - MetaG Plot_28 | ecosystem: Environmental > Terrestrial > Soil > Tropical forest > Bulk soil | place: Panama | collected 2016-02-17
ACCGACATGTTCGGCGCCGCCGTGGTGGCCGGGTTGAAGGTGTCGACGTCATCGATGGACCGCACGGTCACGGTCCCGCCCGAGCCGGACACGGGTTTGCCCCCCGTCGGCCCGGATGATCCTGACGACGAGCTCGTGCAGGAAGCGGTAAGGGCGATCAGGGCAAGAACAGCCGGCATCGCAATCATGCGGCGAGCAGGCCAGGTTCGCCGGTCGCGCCGGGGTCGCGCGGGATACCTCATCGTGGATGCCTCCTCGTTCAGCCAGGCGGCAGCCTGCCTGGCGGCTGGATGGTGACTGCAGACGACGCGGACGCGGCAGTGCGGTCAGCTGGGGCGGCCGGATCGAGTTCCCAGCCCGCCGCGGTCTTGATCAGAGCTACTCCATATGTCTCGGTTGCGGCGCCGGGCGTGACCCAGCCCTCGGTGACGTCGGCGAGCACCCGGAGCGGATCCCGGTCAAGCGGGTCGCCGTATCCGCCACCGCCCGCCTCGCTGCCACGCAGCCATTCGCCCGGTTGCAAGGTGATGTCGCCGATCGACGGCAACGGATGCTCAGAACCGTCAGCCGCAATATGCGTCACGCTGGCGACGCTGCCAGGCATGCCGCCCCAGACTCCCTGCGCCGGGTTCGCGGCGAAGTCAGCGAAGAAGTAGACGGTGACCGGCCCGAACCGCGGCCCGTAGTCCACCTCGGTGGCAGGGGCGCCGCGGAACTCGCCGGGCCCGCCGCTATCGGGCTTGAGTCTGACCGAGCGGACGAGGATCGGATACCGCTGCTCGATGACTTCGACGCTGTCGGTGTAGACGACCATGGCGGCGTCCGGCATGCAGTACGTGATCCAGCCGTCGCAGCTTGGGGTCCCAGGTCCGCCGTTGCTGCCCATGATCAGCTGGTTGATGAACGGGCGGTTGCCGGCTCGCGGATCGGTGCCGCTGATCACGCCGAAGCCGGTGCTGCTAGCCCCGCCACCCTCGGCCAGCCCGGCACCGCGGCCAAGCTGGGCGAACGCGGCCTGGACCGGATTGATGACCCGTTCGAGAACGTTGGTGGTTGCCAGTGAGGCGCAGGCCGGGAACGTTGGGATTCCGACGACGCAGCCCTCCCTGAGCAGGACATCGATCCGGCGGAACGTACCCGAGTTACGCGGCAGATCCTCCGGCAGCGCGTTCAGCACGCCGATCACCGCGCCGCTTGTAGATGCCGCCTCGGACAGGTTGAATCCGGCAGGCACGCAATCGGGGTTGTCCCGCAAGTCGACAGTGATCCGCCCGGCGGCCGGCTCGATGTCAATCGTGACCTTGATCGGGATGCCATCCTCGATGCCCGGAAGCGCGTCGTGCGTGCTCGTCGCCGTCAGCCGGCCGGCCGGAAGCCGCGCGATGGCCGCTGCGGCGAGCCGCTCCGAGTAGCTGAGCCAGGCTGTCACGAACCTGCGCAGGGTATCCATGCCGTACCGGTCCGCGAGCTCATGCAGGCGGCGCTCGCCGATCCGGGCCGCGCCGAGCGATGCAAGGTAGTCGCCGTACCAGATCTCTGGCACCCGGATCCTGCGCTGGCACATCCTGATGATGTCGGCGACATCGGCGCGACCCCGCTGGATCCTGACGCAGGGGAAGTTCAGGCCGCCTTCCTCATACAGATCCCTGGCGAACGCCATGTAGGTGGTGGGCTCGGCGTTGCCGCAGTCCGCCTGATGTGCCTTCGCCGACGTGGTGAACACGTGCTCGCCGTCGACGTACACCGGAACGAGCAGGGTGTGGTCGGCCGTGTGGGTGTTGCCCAGATACGGATCGTTGTGCAGGTACGCGTCCCCGTCGGCCATGTCGGGGTGCAGCCGGCGCAGCCATCGGGTCTGCAGTCCGGCGCCGAGCACGTGCACCTGCAGTCCCTCGGCCGCCGCGAGCAGTTCGTCGTCGCCAGTCACGATGCTGCAGGAGAAGTCGCGTGCCATGTTGAGCACGGAAGACCGGCTGGTGCGGAACAGAGTGTTGCTCATCTCCCGCACGATGGTGTCGAACCGGCTGGCCAGGACCGCCATCAGAACGGGATCAAGGCCCGCCTCCGTGGCGACGTCACGGGTCAGCGAGGCGACTGGCTTGCCTTCGGCCGGGCTGGCCATCATGACGTGCCTCGCCGCAGCAGGTAATTGCCAAGCCCGGTGACCGTGAGCGTCCAGCCCGGCGGCACGACAACTGTGGTCGTCGGTTCGCGGACGAGCAGCGGACCTGCCAGTGAGGTTCCCGGCTGCAGGTCAGCGCCCCGGTAGCCAGGCGTCGGCACTGCGCCCACTCGGGGGAAGTGCGCCTGGCCCACGACCGGCTCGCGCGCAGCGGAAGCCACGCCGGCTGCCGGATCGGGCGCTGCCATCGCGGGCTTGTCGAGCACGCCCCTGACCCGCACCTTCCAGGCAAGAAACTCGACATGACCGGTGGGGTCGTCAACCGCGAACACGCGCCGGTGCTCAGCGTGGAAGAGCTCGAGGAGGCCGGCTGCATCGCCGACCGCGGCAAGATTCGGCCGGGGTCCGAACGGTATCTCGATGTCCCAGACCTGCTGGCGGTACCGGCTCTCGACCACGTGATCAAGCTCGAACCGCTTCATGCCCTGACCACGGAGAACCGAGGTGAACTCGTCGGCCTGCCTGGCGAGCTCGGCGAGGGCTGCACGCACGCCCGCCGTATCGAACTCTTCGGTATCGGTGAACTGGCTGACCGTGAACTCGGCGAGTACGTCCGACCACTGGCCCCCGGCCGCGGACAGCGCCCCGGCGGTGCGTGGCAGCAGGATCTGCTGGCAGCCAATCGATTCGACGATCGAGCATATGGTCAGCCCCGCCGCACCACCTCCAGCCACGACGAGGCTGTCGCGGGGATCCACGCCCTCATTGATCGTGATCTCGCGGATCGCGTCGGCCATGTGCTCGCCGGCCACCACGAGAACTGCCTGCGCGGCGTCAGGAAGGCTCATGTCCAGCCGGTCTGCGAGCGGTCGCAGCACCGCCTCCGCAGCCGCCGGGTCGAGCTTGACGCGTCCGCCAAGGAACGAGTCAGAAGCCAGGTAGCCGAGCACGACCGCGGCGTCGGTGACCGTGGGCTCGGCACCGCCCCGGCCGTAGCAGGCTGGTCCTGGCTCAGATCCCGCGCTCGCCGGGCCGACATGCAATAGCCCGCCGTCGTCCACGAAGGCGATCGAACCGCCGCCGGCCCCCACGCTGCGCACGTCCCGCGACGCGAGCCCGGTGAGATGCCCTGTGTACGGCTCGCCGAGCCAGGTCTCGCGGGTGAACACCGGACGGCCGGCCCGGATCAAGCTGACGTCAAAGCTCGTGCCGCCGGTGTCGCAGACAATGACATCCTGCGCGCCGGTCTCGGTGGCCGCGTATGCCTGCCCGGCCACAGGGGCGAGCGAGGGTCCTGAGCGCGCCGAGTGAATTGGCCGGGAGATGAGGTCGTCGATGAACATCACGCCGCCCGACGAGGTCGCGGCGACCACCGGACCGTGGTATCCGCTGCTCCTGAGCCAGGCCTCGACATCCCGCAGATGCTGCTGCATCAGCGGCTTGAGCGAGGCGTCAATGGCAGCCGATGAGGCCCTGCGGTACTCGCGGATGATCGGGTTGATCTGGTGCGACAGAGTGAGGGGAAGGCCGGGCAGCACCTCGTTGATCAGCTCGGCAACTCGCAGCTCGTGGCGCGGGTTGGCAACGGACCAGAGCAGGCACACGGCTATCGCGGCGACTCCGCGGGCCGGCAGGCCTGCGAGAACCGCCCGGACGCCTGGCTCGTCAAGCGCGAGCACCACCTCACCTTCGGCCGTGACGCGCTCGCTGATCTCGAAGGTGAGGCTGCGCGGGATGTACGGCTCAGCGGGAGGGCGGGTGAAGTCGTATGGCGCCAGCCGGCCGCCTTCGCGGCGGACCAGCACATCAGCGAAGCCAGCAGTCACCAGGAGCGCTGTTGTGGCGGTCGCGCCTTCGATGATGGCATTGGTGGCCCTGGTGGTGGAGTAGAGGAACAGGTCCGTGTTCGCGAGTACGTCTGCGCTAGTGAGGCCAAGCTGCCCAACAGCGTCGCCGAGTGCCTCTTCCAGGCCGGCCTGTGGCTGGATCCGCGTGGTCATGGCCTTGCCCAGGGTCAGTGCGCCGCTGTCGCTCGCTAGCACGACATCGGTGCACGTGCCGCCGATGTCGACGGAGACGCGGAAGCTCATCGCACCATGCGGAAAGGCTGGGGGGCACCGGTCGACTTAGACATGATTGGATCCCATCTCGACTGGCCTGGTTGATCTTACTGGCATTTCCGCCTCTGGTCTAGGTTCTTCTGGTACTAATTGGATCCAGTTGTTCATCAGCGGCGCCGGTCAGCAAGGCCGCAAGCTGACCGATCAGATGAGGGTCGGCCAGCGCCGTGGGATCAGTCACCTGGCTGCCAGAGGCCAGGTCGCGTAGCAGCCCGCGCATGATCTTGCCGGACTTCGTACGCGGCAGTCCCGGTACAAGCAGCACCCGGCTAGGGCGGAAGGCGGCACCCAGCCTGCACGCCACCAGCTCGCGCAACTCTCCTGGCAGGTCCGGGTCGTCCAGACCGACCGTGACCGGCACGACGGTGCACCACAGCACCTCGCCCTTCAAGGCGTCGGGCTGGCCGAAGGCCGCCGCCTCGGCGACCTCGGCATGGCCGAGCAGCGTGGTCTCGACCTCGGCCGGCCCGGTGCGTTTGCCGGCCAGGTTCATGGTCTCGTCCGACCGACTGTGCACGTACCAGGCGCCATCGGTATCCCGGCTGGCCCAATCGCCGTGCGCCCACACGCGCGGCCAGCGCCGCCAGTAGCTGTCCAGGTAACGCTCCGGCGCCCCGAGCAGGCCGCGGGTCATGGACGGCCATGGCGCCCGGCAGATTAGTTCCCCCCGCACGCCGCTGCCGACCGGCTTTCCGGCGCTGTCCACGATGTCGACGTCCATGCCCAGCGCCGGGCCGCCCACCGAGCAGGGGCTCAGTGGGCGCACCGGCAGCGGAGCGAGGAAGGCGGCGCCAACCTCAGTCCCGCCTGAGATGTTCATCACCGGACACCGCCGCTCGCCGAGCACCGTGAACAGGAAATTCCAGGAATCGGGGTCGGACGGCTCGCCCGTGCTGGTGATTGTGCGCAGGGACGCCCAGCTGCCCGCTGGCGGGCGGCTTCCGCTGCGCAGCAACGACCGGGCCAACGTCGGCCCGCAGCCGAATACGGTCACGTGGTGCCCGGTCAACGTTCGCCAGAGCTGGTCAGGGCCTGGGTAGCCGGGCAGTCCCTCCAGCAGCAGCAAGGTAGCGCCGACCGCGCCGGCTGCCAGGACTTGCCAGGGCCCCATGATCCAGCCGGGGTCGGCCGGCCAGCAAAGGACGTCGTCGGATCGCAGGTCGATATGGTAAGCGGCGTCTCTGGCCACCCCGAGCAGCAGCCCGGCCTGGGTGAGCACCGCTCCCTTCGGCTGGCCCGTGGTCCCGCTGGTATAGGCAAGCAGGAACGGATGCTCGCTCGGGAAGGCCGGCCCCGGCTCGGTGCTGGTATCGGGGCCCCGACCGGGCAGCCAGTATCGCCAGCCGGGCAGCCCCTGCCAGTCACCATCGAGGGAGTCCACGAGGGCCGGCTTATCCGAGCCTGGCCGGCCGATGACCAGTACCGAGGTGAGCATGCCGCCCTGGGCGGCGGCGGCCGCCAGCACCGGCGCGAGCGGACTTGGCTCTCCGCGCCTGGTGGTCCCGGCCATCGTGACTGCGGCCCGTGCGCCCGCGTCACGCAGCCGCACGACGATGGCGTCGGCCCCGAACCCGGTGAACAGCGGAAGCGCGACCGCACCAATCTCGGCGCACGCGTACAACGTCGCCACGTACGCCGGGGTCAGCGGCAGGAACACTGCCACCACATCGCCGGGCGCTACGCCGTCCCGGCGCAGCTGACCCGCGATCTGGCTCACCAGCAAGGCGAGCTCTGCCCACGATAGAGCCGACTCGTTTCCGGCCTCGTCGACACCGATGACAGCGGGCTTCGTCGGCTGGGAGTGTGCCCAGCGCCGCACGCAGCTGTCTGTGAGCGCGAACATGCCGTCGGTGAACCAGGTCGACCACTCCGGGCCGCGGCTGTCATCGAGCACGGCGGTGTACGGGACGCGGAAGCGAAAGCCGAGGTCGGCAACGACGGCATCCCAGAACCAGCGCGGGACGTCCCTCGCCCTGGCGATCAGCTCGTCGATGTTGGCGAGGCCGTGATTGCGGCCAAGCCGCGTTACCGCCGCGGCCTCGATCCTCTCCTGGCTCGGCCACCAGACAGCCATGGGCGCGCCCGCTTGTCAGCCGGCGTCGGGGACGAACGCGACGGCGTCCACCTCGACCGACGCGCCCACCAGCAAGCCGGCGACCTGGACCGCAGAGCTGGCGGGAAGATTGACGCCGAACCGCTCGGCCCGTGCGGCCGAGAACGCGGCATAGTCCGTTAGATCGGTGAGATACGCGGTGATCCGAACCACGTGCTCAAGGCCGGCTCCCGCGCGAGCAAGCACCGCCTCGATGTGATCGAAGCAGCCATGCGCTTGTTCACCGACCGAGCCGTGCACCTCCCCGTTGCTGTCAAATGCGACTTGCCCGGCGACATGAAGCCAGCGGCCAGGGCCGCTGACGCTCACGACGTCGCTGAAACTCCAGCCGGTCGCGGCCGGCGTGCGCTCTATCGCCAACGGTTGCACTTCCCTTCATTTAGATGACGGCGGCAATGTCGTCGATTGCCAGGCAGAGGCGTCGCTCAGTCTCGATCAGCACCTCGTCAGAGAGAACCGTGGGTACCGCCGCCTCGCCGCCGTCGCCGAACAGCACCCCTCGGTTGACAGCGGCGAGCTGAAACAGGGCAGACAGCGCGGCATCATCCCGCGGGCCTGTCGCCGAGGGCAGGCTCTCGCTCAGGTAGACGCCAAAGGTGCTGCCGGCCCCGCTGGTGACGAGCGGGACGCCCGCTCGGGCGGCGTACCGCTCCAGCGTGTCGCGCATGCTGGCGGTGCGGCGGTCCATGGCGATGATCCGCTCCGAGGTCAGGTGCTCGACCGCCACCTTTCCGCACGCAGTGCCGAGTACGTTTCCGTTGAATGAGCCGCCGTGATACAGCCGGTCTGACCGCCGCGGGTCGAAGAGCGACAGCAACGACTCTTTGCCGACAACCGCGCCGACCGGCGTGCCGCCGCCAATGAACTTCCCGAGTACGGTCAGATCGGCCTGGAAGCCGTACTTGCCCGCCGACCCGCAGGCATCCAGGCGGAACATCAGGCAGTCGTCGAGCACGAACAAGGCACCGTACTCGTGCGCGAGATCTACCAGCGCCGCCAAGAACCCCTCAGGTGCCGGAGTGACCACGCCGGTGAACATGACTGGCTCCATCACGACCGCGGCGATCTCTCCGGCGTGCGCGCGCAGTACCCGGCGGAAGGAATCAAGATCACCGAATTCGCCCAGCCATACCCGGCCGTCGATCGCGCCCTGGCCGTGCAGGCCGGCTTCGAGATCGTCATAGGAACCGTGATAGGCAGCCCACGCTTTCAGTACGCCGTGGCGCCCGGTGGCTCGCCTGGCCAGCTTCACCGCCAGCATCGCGGCTTCGGTCCCGGTGTTAGCGAACCTCATCAGCTCCCCGCCAGGTATCCGCTGGCACAGGATTTCGGCGAATTCGATTTGCTGCACCGATGCGCCCGACCAGGCCGTCCCGCGCGCGAGCACCGCCTCCGCGGCTTCGCGCAGTGGCGGATAGCAGTGACCATGGATCAGGCTCAGCCCGTTGCCGAACAGGTCCACGTAGTCGTGCCCGTCGACGTCGTAGAGGAAAGCACCATCACCATGGTCGAATACCACCGGATAGGGCGCAAACCACCCGACGGTTCTGGTGCTGCCACCGGGCATGACCGCCGCCGCGCGAGTCATGAGGACCTCGGACATCGGCGTGCGGCCAAGGTAAGTCTCGGCGATCAGTGCTCGCATGGTCTTCATCGATCACCGGTTACTGCCTGCTGGCCGCCTCGCGCCCGTCGACGGCCTGGCCCAGGCGAACCCTCCCCGGCGGTCGCATCAAGGCCAGTGAAGATCTCCGGCCGGTCCGCCAGGCCCTCCCTGGTGCGCCGGGTATGCAGCCGGTGGATCGCCGCGGCATCATCGGGCGCGCGACGCTCGAAGGCGTCCACGAGCAGCCGGTGCTCAGCATGCGAGATCGTCAGCCGGTCGGGCAGGAACGAGTACACCCGCCGGTACTGGGTGGTTGTATCGGCCAGGCTGTCTACCACCTTGCGCAGCCGCGGCAGCTCAGCCGCGGCGAAGGTGAGCTCATGGAACCGCCGGTCAAGGTCGAGGAAACCGACCATGTCCCCAGCCGCCGCGCGTCGCTCGCCCTCTTCGGCGAGCTTGAACAGCTCGGCCACCGCTTCGTCTGGCAGCAGCGCAACGCTGGCAGCCACGGCGATCGGCTCAAGCGCTTCCCGCATCAGGTAGACCTCGTGCAGCTCGGCGGCGTTGAGCTGGGCGACCCGGGCGCCGACGTCAGGCGCCAGGGTGACCAAGCCCTCGCTGGCCAGATCCCTGAGCGCCTCGCGCACCGGGATCCGGCTCGTGCCGTACCGCCTCGCGACGCTGTCCTGCACGATCCGCTCGCCAGGCCGCAGCCGACCACTCACAATGTCATCGCGGATCCCCAACCGGACCTGCTCGGTCAGGGGGACGTCAGACGGGACGTCGGGCGGGACCGCTGGATCAGGCATCTGGATCCACCTTCATAGCTAAAGCTCCTCCAGGTCGCCATTTAGAGCACTGTACGACCTGGATTGGATCCAATCAGTGCACACGTCGTCCGTCAAGAGCTAACTACTCATCGAGCTGGCGATCACATGCTCAAGCACCAGCGCATGTCTGCAGCAAACAGTTGGACCTTGCCGGGCAGACCAAGACCTAGTTCATCGGACCACGTGTTTCGTCTGACTGTAGTGCTCTGCATCACTCTTCGATCCAGAAACGCTACAGTCTGATACATGGTTGACGGCGATATCGGCAGCTTCGACACCCGGTATGAGCGGCTGACTGGGCACTACCGGGACCTGATCATGCGGGGCGAGCTGAAACCGGGTGATCGGTTTCCGTCTGCCCGGGAGCTGACCGAGATGCACGGGGTGGGGCGGACGACGTCGGGCCGGGTGCACGGGACGTTGATCTCGTTGGGATTGATTGAGCACCGGCCAGGGATCGGGACCTTCGTGGTCGGGCCCGCAAGTGTTGCCGAGGCATCTTCGCTAGAAACTGCTGCGCGCCGAGTAGTTGAAGCATTTGACGGCTGGAAGGCCAAGACCAAGCCTCACGCGCTGGCCGATGCCATAGACGAGTTGCGGTCCGCGCTGCACTAATCGCCGTTAGCCGACTGGGCTGATGCGGCCGACCTTCATCAGCCCGTTAATGTAGCCCGGCCAGTCCGCAGTCAGTTGGTCGGTGAGGGCCTCGCGAACGACGTCGCGCTCATAACCGACCTGGTCGAAGCCACTGCCCTCGTCAACCTGCGCATGGCCGGTGGCCGAGTCGCAGATGATCAAGTGGGCGCGCTCGTTGATGGTCAGGAACATGGCCAGGTGTGGGCCTTCTTTGAGCTCGCGCAAGGCTGCTCGCCAATCGACGCCTAGGGCCGCCCAGGATTGGCCCGCGGTCGCGAACATGCGGGTCAGGTCGGAGAAGAACACCACGCGGGCGCCGTTCTTGCGCGCGTACAGGTCGGAGCAGCCGAGAACTTGGTATGCGTCGTCCTGCGGCGGTCGCGGCGAAGGTGACGGCGCGCCAGGGTGCGCCGGGCTGATCTTACTGGGACCATGTCGCGGTCACCCACCCCCCGCGGCGCCCGCGCCGAGCAGGACCCTCCGATCCACCGCCCGCCAGCCGTTCCCTCGTATCGGTCTGTCTGACCGGCGCGTGAAAGCCGCAGTCACCTAGCGCCACGAACCGCGCAACGTTGGGCGCATGCCAAGGGCTCGTCCTGTGCTCCTTCGAGAGCCGAATCGAACTTATGCAAAATGCTCATAATAGGCGTTATGCGCATCGCCCGTGGCATCGTGCAATAGACCCTCGCGCCACCGGCTTGGACCATCATCACCACCCATGACCAAGGTCGATCCATGACGCCCAAAGACGTTGCGCTTCTTGCTCGCGCGACACTGAGGCCATCTCTTTCCTCATTGGGCGCCTTGGCGCTTCACCGATGGGCGCCGCAGCGTTGACCGGGGCCGAGGGCAAAGCCGCAGCCGACGCGCTCCGGACACTAGACGATCAATGGAGATGCCGGCAGGAACTCGGCGAGCTCCGTGAGCGCCCGCCGACGGCATACCAGCGACACACGTCCGCGATCGTTCTCTTTCTCCGTGTACTTGATCCGTGAGCCGCCGTCACTTGGCCGAGCTCCTTGTCGAGCTGGGTGGCAAGGACCTCACCGCGCCGGGCTGAGGCCGGCAGCGGTGAGCAGGTAGGAGTCCTGGTCTTCGGCGCGGCTGGTGGCAATGTCGGCGATCGCGGTGCCCACCTGCTGTGGGGTGAGCGCCGGGCCGAGGCCGTCAAGAAAGGTGGGGATGTCGAGGCCCTGCCTGGCGGCGTAGGCGGCGACTGCGGCCGCGCCCAGGTCTGTTCCTGGGGTGAGCTGCGGCAGCACGGAGGTGAACCTGATGCCCAGCGCATTCCGGCCGGACTCGGCGGCGGCATAGGACGCAATGAACCGGATGGTGGCCTTGGCCCCGGCGTAGCCACCGGAAAGTGGCGAGCCGTTGACCGCGGCCCCGCTGGAGAAGGCGATGACCACGCTGCCTGGCTCCAGCGGAAGCAGCAGCGCCTC
>Ga0126381_100009593_pt1 | contig 10868 bp, 7 predicted proteins | sample PanSoiMetPlot_28_FD_96465 | JGI IMG/M metagenome (GOLD analysis project Ga0126381, IMG submission 96465) | Tropical forest soil microbial communities from Panama - MetaG Plot_28 | ecosystem: Environmental > Terrestrial > Soil > Tropical forest > Bulk soil | place: Panama | collected 2016-02-17
CGGCCAGCACACCGCCCTCCACTTCAGGACGTGGTGCATGGTCCCCGCCCATGGCGTCAACGGCGATGGTGATCATGGGATTTTGCTCGCAGAATCAGCGAAACGAAAAAGCCTAAGTCGACGCTTTTACTGCCTTACCTTTATAGTAGCCGCAATAGGGACACGCCTGGTGCGGCAGTTTCATTTCCTGGCAATTCGGACATTTGCCGAGCCCGGGCTTAGCCAGAAAATCGTGTGCCCGCCGCGTGCTGGTCCTTCTCTTAGAATGCCTCCGTTTTGGGTTAGGCATAACACTACACCTCGTTCCCGCCGCACTGCGCGGATTATATAGGGCTTTCGCCCTCGAAAAGCTATTGTTTTTTCAGCCAGTCCTGCTTGAGACGCGCGAGAGAAGCCAAACGCGGATCCGTCGAGTGGGTCTCGCACCGGCACTGTTCGTGGTTCAGGTTGGCGCCGCAATTCGGGCACAGCCCCCGGCAATTGCTTTGGCAAATGGCCTTGATGGGAAGCGCCAAAAGAACCTGCTCCTTCAACACGTCCGCCAAGAAAAGGCCATCTCCTTCGTAGAAGCCGATTTCCGTGTCGTCATCCTTCAACCGATCTTCCCGATGCTTGGTGAGGCTGGCACTCTTGGGAAGCGGTGCATAAAAAAGGTCAAACGACCGGCTCACTTCCTCGGCGACCGGTTCAAGACAGCGCGCGCAAACCAGTTCCACCTTGGTTTCGAAGCTGCCCTCGATGCGAATTTGGCCTTCCAGCAACTCCGCGGTGGCAGTTACTTCCAGCGGCTCAATCTGCTTGATTTCCGCCGAATGAAAGTCGATGCTGCCCGGCGCATAGGCCTTGTGGATGCGGAGCTTGCGGGCGGCTAATTCCTTGACGTCCAGGAACATCGGTTCAGCGCCTCCGGCGCACGCTCATGCTTTTACCATTATTCAGAGGGGTTACGGCCAAGTCAAGGAAGCCGCGCACGACTTGCAATTTCTTGCCCTTCTTGTCAACTTTGAGGTTCCCCACTCACTCGCTATTGCTATCGGCCGCCTTCGCTTGAAGGTAGGCGCAATGCGCTGTTAGCGGACAGATTTCACACTTCGGCTTGGAGCGCTTGCAAATCTCCTGGCCGTGCTTCTTCAGCAGCAGGTAACCGCGCTGCCGCGCTTCGAACGTCTTGGGCAATCCCGTGTCCAGGACCTCTCTCGCCGCTCGGTAATCGGCGGCATAGTTCTTTCCTGGTTCACCTACAAACAGCCGTATAGGGACTCCCACGAACGCGGACGGCACGGCGGCAACGGGCGCCAGCCCGGAAAACAGCAGGATCTTTTCTGCGCTGGGCTCTCCGATCGTCGGAAATTCCTGGAGCAGTTTCTTCGCGGGGTTGAGATTGTTCTCTCGAGAACCGGTCCCTGGCTTGCCCTGGTCCTCGATCCGTTTTTCGAGGGCTGCCGTAAGGTCTCCGTCGAGGTGGTTCTTTACTCTTCCGGCGATATCCTTGAGCCGCGCTGCACAGACTGCGGGCAGGATTACGCTTGGCCGCATAACCTTTGCAAGTTTGGCCTTGGCAGCGGCCAAGAGCTGCTTGGGCTCGACGCCGACCTCACGCTTTAGTGCGTCAAAGCCCTTCGTACATGCCCCGTCGCTTGCGGGGTAGCCGCAGTTCAAGAACACGATCATCTCGTACGGGTCGGTCGGGCCGGCCAGCTTTTGCGGCCCGTAGGTCTGTTCCAGGATTCCCAGAATTTGCCCGAGCTTTGAGGCCATCGCGGGTCATTCTACGACATCCCGGCGGTGTTCCGTGACCCTGGTTGTCTCAAACTGCCGGCGAACAAAAACGCGGCCAAATCTCCAAGCGGCAACCACTTGTTGACAATCAGGCGGCAAGGTGCGAGGTGCGAGACCAGGGGAACGGTATGAAAGAAGAATTGACTTCGGAATTATAACTCCCCTGCAATCATCAAGTTACAACCCCAAGGAAGCGGAGAGTAACCCTCTCGAATCCGCTGCCCTTTTCCAAGTCGACGTTTCAGACAAAAACCGGGCATCCACTTCCGTGCCGCGGGCGGATGCCCGGTAACACTATTCTTGTACAGCGCTCGCGGGAACGGCGCGAATTAGAACTTGAGCTGCAAAGACAGCTGAAGGATGCGCGGAGCCGACACCGTGCTGGTCATCTGCCCAAAGGTTGTTCAGTTGACGTTTACGTTGGCGGTGCTTCCATTGGGCAAAATCCCCATCAAGAAAACCGGGTGGTTCAGCACATTGAAGGCTTCCGTGCGGAAGGTTAGCTTCAGCTTCTCGGTGAGGGCGAAATCCTTCCTGGCGGACACGTCCCAATCGAAGTACGCGGGACCGTTAAAAGCATCCAGTTGCAAGTTGCCGACTTGACCGGGTTGGGGATTGCAGAACCCACCGGCAACGGCCGGCGCGCAACTCAACTGCGGCTGGCTTGGAATGCCGGTCCCATCCGGACTGATGAGTTTAGGATTAATCCCGTATACGATGCCGCCGGGCTGAACAAACACGCCCAGGTCACCGCTGATCTGCTGATGCGTGAGAGTCGCGATGGCGGTATCGTTTGCGGACCGCGTGCCACCGCGGTTGAACGACGGCCATTCCGAAAGAATCGAAAACGGATTCCCACTCTGCCAGGTGAATACCGACGCAGTCTGCCAGCCATTCACGAGCGCGCCCAGCGCTCGGTTGGGGCTCGAGAATAGCCGGTGGCCCTTGCCTATTGGCAGATCGTAGGTAAAGTTAGCCTTAAAGGCCTGGGTGATGTCGAACGGGGCTCGCCCCTTCTCGAGGAAGGGACGTGCGTTGTCCAGGTACGGCTGAAAACGATTCTGGCCAATATTAGTTCCTGGACCGTAGTCAGTCAGCACCTTGCTGAATACATAGTTTGCCTGGAAGTACAGACCGCTATTTAGTCGGCGGCGAACCTCCACGACTCCCGCGTGATAGCTCGAGAAAGAGCTGTTTTTGAGAAGGTCGCCACCCATGATGAAAGGGTTCGCGAAGAGCGTGACCGGATTATTAAAGCCAGGGAGAGGGTTATTGCCCGTATCCCATTCCGCGGCATGGTAATCCGCTTCGAGCGATCCGATTTGCCCCAATTCGATCAAGTTCACAAACTGCGGTATGAAAAATGGCGAACTGGGGTCGATGCCACCGGTTGCGAACAAATTCGGGAACACTGTCAACGGCTGGCTCCCGGCGACCGCCGGATTGAACAGGGGGTCAAAAACTCCGCATTGCGTGGAAGTACCGGGGCCCCCGCAGCCTGGGGCGGTCGGCGACGTCGCCAATGCCAAGAAGCCGTTCGAACGCGCACGGTTGAAGTCTGGCAAGAATCCGTTTTTCGTGAAGTCCAGCTGGTTGACGTCGATGGCGCGGAACAGCCCTACGCCATGATTCCCCACATACCCGACGCTAAGCGAGGTGTTCCATCCGATGTTTCGCTGGATCGTCAAATTCCACTGCTCCACGTAAGGCGTGCGGATCTTTGGGTCAATCGCGTATCCCACCAGCCCGCCGATGCCCGCACCCGAATTTGTCGCGTTAACGGCATTGCTTTGGAAATCAATCGGAATCTGAAAAGGCGGAGGCTCGAGCGCGGAGCCGGGATTGCTCACCGTTGGCCCGCTTAGTTGCGCGGTAACCGGGCTTGCACTCAAACCTGTATTCCCCGCCGCGGCATTGCCCGCCGCGGTGAAAAAAGCGTCATTCACATAGCTCATGCTGACTCCGGCGCGGACGGCCGTCTTGCCGTTGCCGAAGGGGTCCCAGGCCAATCCCACATTGGGGGCAAACTGTTTTCTGTCAGGATTGTAGAGCGGACGCTTGCTCGGGCCACCGGCAAAATTGACCGTTGCATTGCCTAGGAGCGTCTGTTCTACCGTCTGCCCGGCAGGGATGACCGGTAGCAGCACCAAGCCGTTTTTCTCGTCTACCGGACTGTAATATTCCCAGCGAACCCCGTAATTGAAAGTCAGCCGAGGAGTCATCTTCCAGTGATCCCCAAGGTAGAGTGACCAATTGTTTCCGCGAAAGTTGCGGTTGTCAGCTGCTCCGCTAACGTAGCCAGAGCTCTGGCTTGTGGCATTAAAGGTCTCTGTGATAGTGCTCAATACCCCAGCGGCACTAGCCAGCAATGCTGTGGCGTTGCCAAGCGCGGTGCTGCTGATCGTCGTTGTGCCGTTGTTAAAATCCGATATCTGCGGAGCGCCCGCGTTGATGCCGAGAGTGTACACCGGGGTCACTCCAAAGTTGTCGTAAGAGAAGATCGTTACGCGCTGTACCTGCCCACCGAAGTCCACGACATGGTTACCGTGCACCCAATTCGCGTTATCTTTCCATACCCAAGTGTGGGTGTCGCGGCCCTGGGGTTCGAAATCCGGCGCGGGAAGCGTGGTAGCGAAGCCACTCAACAGATAACCGGGCTTAGAGAAGTTCTGTGTGGTCGCAAAGATAGCCGGAGCGAGATCAAATCCAAAGCGAGCCTCGTTAGTGAACCTCGCGCCCGAATTCCAGCGCCAAGCTGTAGAAAGAAAGTGTGTCTTGTCGTTGTTTGTTACGATGGGAATCTTATCAAAAGACGTATCTATGTCCGGCCGATCGACCAATTGCCGGTTCCATGAGTAAGTTCCTGTAAGAGTGTTGTGAGCATTGAGATTGTAGTCCGCGCGGAAACCGGCGTTATCGAGCGTGTTGTTCGCGCGGGCATTGAATTGGTAGCCGAGCAGATTGATTCCGTCCCCAACGCGGTTATTGTTTGCCGTTGTTGGGATGCTCCTCAAGATGGCCAACGTGGCCGGGTCTGGCTTAAATGCCTGGTATTTTGCGAAAAGATTGACAGTCTGCATGGGCCCGGACGGATTTCCGGTGGTCTGGTCGACGGGCTGGTAGGTAAACGGCAGCGTGGGCGTTGCCGCGGCCAGTCCTGCCTGGATGGCCGGGCTTAAGATGGTTGTATCGTTTGGCGACTGCTCGCGTAAGCGCAGCAGCTCATAGTATCCGTAAATGAATAACTTATCCTTGATGATTGGGCCCCCAGGTTACCTCCACCTTGATTTTGCAACAGCCGCGGCTTTGCAATACCGCTGGCATCATTAAACCAATTGTTGGCCGCCCAAGCATTCGAACGGTAATACCAAAAACCTTCCCCATGATAGTTGTTGGTCCCTTTTGGCGTCACAATGCTGACTTGCGACGAGCCGCCGCCGTTCTCTACGCCAGCATTTTGGTTGACGACCGTGAACTCTTGGGCTTGGCTGTTGAACGGAAGGTTGGGTGAAAAATCGAGACCATTTTCACGGATGAAATTGTCTTGCACATTGATACCGTCGACCGTGAGGTTTGAAAACGAGGTGCGCTGACCGTTGACCGTCGTCTCAATGACGCCGTTCGGCCCGCTGTTTGCTACCCCAGACTCCAAACTCAACAGAGCCAGTGGATTTCTGTTCAGAATCGGGAGGCTGTCGATCTGGGCCTTCTCTACCGTGCTGGTCACTTCGGCGCTGGTCGTGTTAACAAGCTCAGCGCCAGCTTCCACGGTCACCGATTCCTCTGTGGCACCCAGTTCGAGAGTTATTGGCGGCACGGAATACTGAGTGGCGGCATCCAACTTGATGTTGTTCACTACTCCGGCCTTGAAGCCAGCTTTTGTCGCAGACACGCGATAGTAACCGTAGTCAATGCTTTGGAACTGGTATCCGCCACTCGAGCCGGTCCTAGAAGTGTAGCTGAAGTTGGTACCCAGGTTGGTTAGCGTCACCGTGGCCCCGTCAACCGACAAGCCCTGACTGTCTATCACCGTTCCGACGATCGATCCCGTCGCAGATTGCCCCGAGGCTTGTCCCGCCCCGAAAAGCAGCAGGACGCTGAACAGAGAAACAAGAACCGATTTACGCATGATTTGAACGACCCCCTTCTCGCTTTGCAAGAATCCAATTACAAAAAGCTCAAGGCGGGAGATGGAAATGCTCTACGCGCAGTGGACACTCAGGGTTAACCCGGCATCCGCGAATTTGCAGAATCCCGCCCACACCCGTGAGGAAAATTGCGGTTTATTCGCAAGCACGATAAGGGCCAAGAAGAACATCGGGATTCTTTCTAATTTGAGGAAAAACAAGGACTTAGAAACGGCTTTCCAGCGTTCACGGAAGCTCGGCAACTGCCGACTCTAGTTATTAGAAAAGGAGTATGAAGATATAGACTGCTTATAAAACTCTTCGGACTCAACAAAACTAAAGCGGAACCAAATCTTGCGAGTCTTCCTGCAGAAGCATCGGGGCTGCCAGTTGTTCCAATCAAATATGGCCAAGTATCTCCTAACAACCGCGCCGCGGGTGCCGACAAGAAACTAGCACGGAGTGTCGCGAGCCATCGCTCTCCGGGTGATAAACTGTAGCGGTTCCTCGCCCCGTGAATGCGCCTAGTCGTGGGGCGCGCCACTCTCCGAAGGCTCTGGGGGGATGCGACCAGGAACCAGCCATGCCTCATTGGCCCTCAGTTGGGGCCCGCGTAGAAAACATCCACTTTGCCGAAAAACGAGCACCCATGGAACCACGGCGGCGAGCAAAATCTTCACAGACCTAGTACTCAGGAAAAGACATCCGAAAGGCAACTGAATTCGGCGCAACTAACTGATTCTACGGCTATTAGGGAATCCGTAAAACTCCGCCACGTTTGGCTGCGCGCGTGCGTCCTGCTGTAGTTCCGGTCAAAATCGAGTGGAGGGATCTAGGGGATGCCGTACGGGACTCGAGCCTCGCCACACTCTTTGTTGTATGCTTCACTGTAGCCTTGTGGGCGCGAGCAAGCCCGAACGGATGGTTGTCGGCCGGGTTCGGCTCCCTATCCCCGACAACCAGTCACCATCGGGGATAATCGCGCGATCAGAGCTGCGGCCTTTTCGCTGCAGATCATCCAAGGCAAGAGCGCGAGACCATCGAATTCTTGATTGACGGCAACACCGAAATGGAACGCAAGCTCCAAGTCGGTTCCCAAGCCACGGTCGAATATCGCTCTGTAAACGGGAACAGCGTCGCAATTCAAGTTGTCGTCGCGCCGGCCGCTGGCCTGAAGCACGGCGAGCTCAAAGGAAGAACCGATTCGTTCGAGAGCGCGAAGTAAGTGATCCTTAGTTCAACGAGGCCGCACGCGCCCCGCCGCTCGCGGTCCATCCTCCTTTTGGATTGAGGAGCTCGAGATGCGCACGAACTTGAAAATCGTCCTGCCGCTGATCGTGAGCGTCGGGAGCGTGTCTCTGCTCTTTGCCGGCTACCAGGTCCGAAACGAGCGGCGCATCTTGCGCAACGACCTCGCGCGCCGTGCGGAAATCATGGCCGGGAGCCTGCAGGAAAGCGTGGAACGTGAGCTTGGCCGCGGCCAGGATCGGAACCTGCACCGTCTGGTCGAGCGCTATGGCGAACGCCAGCATCTCAAAGGGATGGCGATCTACGATACCGCCCTCCATTTGCTGGCAATAACCCCGGGACTCGAGCCGGCTTTGCCATTGCAGGCCACCGCCGCAACAAAAGCCATGCGCGACGGTAAGGGAACAGGCGAATTTCTCCCTGCCGAGCAAACTGCCGCGTCTCAAGCCAGCGACGCCGTTCCCGTACACGTGTATGCCTTAGCGCTTCACCACGATGATCAAGTTGCGGGCGCCCTTTTGCTGGTGCACGACACCAGCTACATTGACATTCAACTTTCGCACACCTTGCGCGACGCTCTTCTCAATGCCCTGGTGCAAACGCTGTTGATCAGTGCCCTGGCGTTGCTTCTTGTGCGCTGGACGTTTACCGAACCACTGACTCGTACATTTAAGTGGGTGCGTACGCTGCGCACCGGACAACCCAACCCGCCCCCGGCGTTGCTGCAAGGGGAAATCATGGAGCAGTTGCACCACGAAGTCACGCATCTCGCCAGAGATTTGCACTCGGCGAGAGCCGCCGCTGAAATTGAAGCAAGGCTGCGAGATTCGAATGCTTCCTTGTGGACGGCGGAACGGCTGCGCGTCAGCCTGCGCGATCGGCTTCAGGACCAACCACTTTTTGTTGTTTCGAATCGCGAACCATACATGCACGTCTTCGATGGCAGGGACAAAACCATCCGCATGATCGTGCCCGCGAGCGGTGTGGTCACGGCTCTTGAGCCCGTCTTGCTGGCATGCAATGGCACGTGGGTCGCCAATGGCTCGGGGAGCGCTGATCGGGAGATTGTCGATGCCCACGATCGCCTCCGCGTTCCTCCGGATCGCCCAAGCTATACGTTGCGGCGTGTGTGGCTCTCGGAGGAAGAAGACCAGGGCTACTACGACGGGTTTTCAAACGAGGGCCTCTGGCCACTTTGCCACATCGCCCACACGCGCCCGGTTTTCCGCCCGGAAGACTGGCTGCACTACCAGCGGATTAATCAGCGCTTCGCCGATGCCGTTTTGCAAGAGATGGCGGATGTGGATTCCCCGATTCTCTTGGCCCAGGATTATCACCTGGCGCTCCTTCCGCGGATGGTGAAGGACGTTCGGCCCGACGCCCGAGTGGCGATTTTCTGGCACATTCCCTGGCCCAATGCGGAGGTGTTCGGGATATGCCCCTGGCAACGCGAACTGATCGAAGGATTGCTGGGCGCGGACCTCATTGGCTTCCATATCCAAACGCACTGCAACAATTTCCTGGAGACGGTGGACCGCGCTCTCGAAGCGCTCACCGAATGGGACCGCTTTGCCGTAAGCCGGCAAGGGCACGTTACCCGCGTTCGGCCTTATCCCATTAGCGTGGCCTTTCGAGAGAGCCCCAACGCGCAAACTGACTCGGTTGAGATCAATGCGCTGCGCACGGAATTGTGCAACGAGATGGAAATCGAGGCCGCGCACCTGGGAGTGGGCGTGGATCGCGTCGATTACACCAAGGGAATCCTGGAGCGTTTCCGCGCCCTGGAAAGGTTTTTCGAGCTAAATCCCGGTTACCGCCAGCGGTTCACGTTTGTGCAAATCGGCGCGCCCAGCCGGACCGATATCGAGCGCTACAAGAACTTCCTCGAGGAAGTCAGCTCCGAGGCGGAACGCATAAACGCGCGCTTCCAAACATCGCGGTGGAAACCGATCGTGCTTCGCAAGAAACACCATTCTCATGAGGAAATCTCGCGCTTCTACCAGGCTGCTTCTCTCTGCATGGTTACTTCCCTGCACGACGGGATGAACCTGGTGGCCAAAGAATTTGTGGCTTCCCGCGAGGACCAACGAGGCGTGTTGATCCTGAGCACATTTGCAGGAGCGGCGCACGAATTGACAGATGCGCTGCTCGTGAATCCTTATGATATTTCACAGCTGGCGCGCGCCATTCATCGCGCGCTGGAGATGCCGGAGCGAGAGCAGATCGAGAGAATGCAACGCATGCGCCACATCGTGCGGGACCGCAACGTCTACCGTTGGGCCGCCCACCTGCTCGCCGACCTTACCGAGATTCGCATCGACCTGCCGGAGCGCACGGAAGCGTAGTGGTTTCGCGAAACCTGCGGCTTTGTGGCGTGGTGCTGCGTTTTGCACCAACCAGGCGGCGTTAGCGCATCTAAACAGGAGAGGATTGCTGATTTGAGCGCCGCCCAGACACCCTTCGATTTCGCGACCGCTTCCTATCTCACCCGGATTGGGAATCAGTCGGCGGGGACACTCGCGGAATTGCTGACCGGTCTCGAACAGTGCAGCGATGCATCCATCTTTCATCACACCTTCCAGACCCTGGGAGTCCACCACTTCCTCACCGAAGGCTTTTCCAACGATTTCGCGCAATGGACGCTGGCCTCCGCGAACCGGAGTGACCTTGCCGAGCAACTCGCGGCACTCGACATTCGCGATTACACATCTATTGCGGCGTTAAGAAGCGATCTCTGCCGCGTGGTTCGGGATTTCTGCCAGGCTTATCCGCAACTCGCGTCGCAATCGGGACTCGAGCGATACTACTTCTGCGAGAGCGTGGAGGTCGCCGTGTCGCTTGGCCGCAGCGCGCACACTTTGGATGAGTTCCGCGAAGGCGTTGCCCACCTCAGCCACGCTGGTTTCTATTATCATTTCATCTCCTCGCGATTGCGGCTCCAGCTCCAGACCAATGACTTCTCACGTTGGCTGTCCGACAGCCTGGGGCTCCACACCCTCGCCGACAGCGTGAATCACATCGACGTTTATACCAACACGCTGGATAGCACGCGGACCAAGATGCTTCGCCTGATCGACCGAGAAAGGAGAAAGGCATGACGGAGGTCCTTGCGGCGAATCGCATTCCGCTCGAGAACTATGCGGCGGTGGTCGGCGCGGGGGAGATCGAGGAATTGCGCGCCTTGGCCAAACCGCTGCGCGGCCGCAGCATCGAGATGATCAACTCCACCGCCGTGGGAGGCGGGGTTGCGGAAATCCTCAATCGTTTCGTGCCGCTTGCGGAAGAACTCGATCTTGGCATCCGCTGGGAGGTGATAAAAGGTGCCGAGGAATTCTTCGACGTCACCAAATCCTTTCATAACGCCCTGCACGGCACGCCCTACCATCCGCAGGCCAAGGATTTTGAGATTTTTCTTTCCTACAACGAGCGGAACCGCACCAGCCTTCCGCTCGACGCGGAGTTCGTGGTCATTCATGACCCGCAGCCTGCGGCGCTGATTGATGCGCGGCAGGCGGGTTTGAATCACTGGCTTTGGCGCTGCCACATCGATTTATCTCATCCCAACCGCGCGGTCTGGGATTTTCTCGAAAAATTTGTCTCCCGCTATGACGCCGCCATTTTTTCGTCTCCCGAATTCTCCCGCGAACTCTCCATCCCGCAATATCTCTTCTACCCCGCCATCGATCCGCTTGCCGAAAAAAACGGCCCGCTGGA
>Ga0126381_100009594_pt1 | contig 10868 bp, 9 predicted proteins | sample PanSoiMetPlot_28_FD_96465 | JGI IMG/M metagenome (GOLD analysis project Ga0126381, IMG submission 96465) | Tropical forest soil microbial communities from Panama - MetaG Plot_28 | ecosystem: Environmental > Terrestrial > Soil > Tropical forest > Bulk soil | place: Panama | collected 2016-02-17
GACGTGCTCCTGAAAACAGGACCGAGAAGCGGAATTTCCGACAGGACGGGGATACCGCCTTTTGTATCGTTGGTATCGTCGCGGATCAGGCCGCCGAGCGCGATCGTTTCGCCGTCCTGTACCTGGATCGAACTCACAAGGTGACGGTCGTTGATCGTTGGCGAATCGATATTCGAACTGGTCGTTTGTGCAACATCGCTGACTTCCTGATCAACGTCGATGGTGATCATTCCATCGGGATTGATGCGCGGCGTCACCTCAAGAATGACGCCCGTGTTGCGGTATTCGACACTGTTGATGACCGGCGCATTGGGGCTGATTGTCGATTGCGAGGACTGGATCACGATCGGCACCTGCGCGCCGACTTGGAGGCCGGCTGTCTGATGATCGCGAACCAGCAATTGGGGCGACGACAAGACCGTAACCGTCGTGATCGATTTCAGCAGGCTCAAGATCCCTTGCTGCGTAGCAGTTGCGACGATGTAATTGAACCCCGGGAACAATCCCGCGATGTCTGCGGGCGCCAGCGTGCCCGTTTTGGAGGTTGAGAACTCAAAACGCTGGGCGCCGGCTTTCAGGAAATACTGAACGCCGTATTGCAGCTGGTCGTTAAGGGTCAGTTCCGCAACCGTCGCTTCGATCAACACCTGACGCGGCTCGACATCGAGCTGCTGAAGCATACCCTCGATCATCCGGTAATCGCGCGGCCGGGCGAAAATGACGAGGGTATTGTTCTTTTCATCGGCCACGATCCGAACCGGCGGCAGCTCGAGTTGGTTTGCCCCCTCCCCCGGGACGATCGGGGCAGCGCCAGCGCCGCCGGACTGCTGCTGTTCATCCGCGGGTGTTTGCAGCGCCGGCACCGGCGCCGGGAGAGGCCCGGATCCCGGCACGCCCGGGATGGCGGAAGGGACGGAACCGCTGGTTCCCTGCGTCGATACTGCCGTGGCGAGGCGGGTGAAATTCGGCAGAGGCGATTTTTCCGGCGAGACGATTTTGACCTCGCCCGTCGAAAAGAGTTGCCGGAGCACGCGCGCCAGATCGGCAGCCCGGGTTCGCTGCACCTGATATTTGAAGAACCGGGGCGTGGCATCGGCATCGCCGTAATCAAGCCGTTCGACCCAGGATTTCATCTGAGCCAAATAGGATGGCCGCGACGTGATGGCCAGAACGGCGTTTAAGCGCTCGACAGGCACCACCCGCACGAGGCCGGCTAGCGGACCCGAGCCATCCGCTCCCTGGTCGAGGATCGCCTGCAACGCAACGATGACGTCTTTGACCTTGCCGACATGGAGGGGATAGACGCCGAATGACTTACTCGATAGCCAATCGACATCGAATTGGCGCGCGAGTTGAGCGAAGCCGTCGAGGTCTCCCGACGAGCCGGAGACGATCAGCAGATTGCGGGCATTGTCGGCTTCCAGCACGCCTCCCGCGGGGGTGAACGGGTCGAGAATAGGCTTCAGGTCGGCCGCCCGAATGAATTTCAACGGCAATACGCGAATGCCGAATCCGGGGCGTGCCCCGCCGGCCCGCGCCAGCGACGCGGGACTTTGCCGGCTGGCGTCCTCAATTGGCACGGCGCGATAGCCCGAGCCCGATTGCACTAGCGCGACGCCGCTCGCCCGAAGCACGCTCTCCACGGTCGGCAGCACGGCGCTCTGCGGTATCGGCGCGCCGGTTTGCGCGGTGACGGTGGCTTGAACCTTGGGGTCAACGGCGAATTCAAGGTGAAGCTGATCCCCCAGCAACTCGCGGAGAACATCGCGCACGTCCGCATTGACGAAATTGAACGTGATGTCGTTGCCGCCCGTCCGAGGCGCAACCGCCGTGACGGTCTCAGGTGGAGCGGTAAAGACTCCGGTGCCGGCAACCGTCTGAGCGGTCCCGGCTCGGATAGGCCCGGGCGGGCGCACGGACGATTGAGCGGCCGGGATCCGTTGCGCCGGCACCGAATTCACCGACGCGACCTTTTCCGATGACGGCGGTAATTGGACGTATTCCGGGGGTGGCGCCGTCTCGCACGCGCCCGCCCAGATAACAACGAGCGCGACGCGTACGACCCGGCTTTCCCATAACGCGCGGCCGGCCGACAGCGTGAGCTGGCTAGCCGATGCAGCGACCGCGATACCTAATCTGGTTAACCGGATAACCGAGAGGGCTCTGAAAATAATAAGCGACTTGCCGGGAGGTGAGCTGATAGCCATAGGGGCAAATCCCGCTTTGACGAACAAAGGCCGCAAGGAAGTCGAGCCGCTGCCCCTCGGCCCAACCATCGGCGGTGGGCCCGTAGAACAGCGTAGTCGCAGCGCGGTATTCGAAGCCCCCGGGAATGGGATGGAGATCGGAGAGTTCGGCGCCGTCGATCGCAACGCACCCGGTGACCGTCAGAAGCAGCGCCGCAACCGCGCACCGAAAGGGCGCAGGGCACCGACCGCAACTGCGCAAACGTGTGCCCAAGGTCATCCCCCTGTTCACTTCGGCTGGCGGCCGGTGCGGCCGTCGATGCTTTGCGCCACCCTACCGGGCGGTAGTGCTGGAGAAAAGCCGTTAACGGTTACCGTTAGCTGTCTGTAAGCTTTTTATAAGCTTTTCTGGGCCGCCGAGTTGCTCCGGTCGCAAAGATCGATGTATAAAAACGGGGTCACTACCTAAGACCAAAAAACAACGAAAACGGGAGCCTTGAGTTCTGATGGCAATATTTCGTTGCCATCATGGCAGCAAGAAAGGCATCGGCTTGAGATGCTCTCCGCGACCGTCCGAAGTACGAGCATCCTTGGCGATTTTCTTCGGTGGTGGCGCGCTGAATTGCTGGCGCTTGTTCCGGAACGGGTGCGGCAGGTCTCCCGGCCACAAGGACGTCTGGTTGTAAAATTCGAGGGTGACGCGGCCGCAAATCTCGGGTTCGAAACCCCGACAAAATTTACCGCTCTCGGCCAGGTCGACCGTCTTGCCGACGAGGGCGCCGCAGATCGGGTGCGGGCCATCCTCGTCGAGGCGCGTCGTGCTTTTCCTGCGTTGCATGAAGGCTGGGGCGTTTGCCTTCGGCTCGATCCGCGCTCGGCGCTCATACAGACGATCGAGCTGCCCCTGGAGGCCGCAGGCAACCTCCGGGAGGTGATTGGTTACGAGCTCGATCGCTACACGCCGTTCCGCGCCGAGCAAGTTTATTACGGCTACCGCGTCCTGCCCCGGGACAAGGCCGCAGAACGGCTCGCCGTCGAGGTGATCCTCGTTCCCAAGGAGGCTGCCGATGAGGCTTTAGCGCGGGCAAGAGAGCTTGGGTTGGCGGTGGAGCGCCTCGACGTCGCGAGCCGGTCGGGCGAGGGCGGAAGTGCGGGCGGTCTTCACGTTCCTGCCATCGGTGCTGAAAACCGGTCGCCCAACCGCCGGATACGCGCCCTTACGGTGGCGGCCGTCATTCTTTTGGTCATCGCCTTCGCTCTGCCGTTTGTCGCGACGCAGCGCAAGGCGGCCGCGATGGTGGAGGAGGCGGCTGCCCTCCGCGCGCGGGCGCAAATGTCCGAAGGCACCAGGAGCGAACTCCAGGCAATTCGCGGCGAGCAGGATTTTCTTGTCGAGCGCAAAGCGCGGACGCCGATGGTGTCCGACCTGCTTCTGGAAGTCACCCGCCTCTTGCCGGACGATACCTGGATTAGCGAATTCCAGGCGGGCGGCGCGGAACTCACGATCACGGGTGTTACACGTTCCGCATCCGGATTGATCGCCCTATTCGAGCGGTCGGGGGTCTTTCAAAACACGAATTTCAAGTCCCCGGTCACGACCGATCCGTCGGACGGGTTGGAAAAATTCAGCATTGCCGCGCAAATCGTCGAAAAGCGCCGTCCATGAATATGGAACTTTCACCGGCGGTCCGCCGCGCCGCGGCCGTCGGGCTGCTGGTGGCGGTCCTGGCGCTTTTATGGCTAGCGATCGCGGAACCTCTCATTGAGGCCCAGGCGGAAGCGGAAGATACCATCGCGCGCCTCACGCCGCTGCTCGCGCGCACCTACGTCATCGAGGAGCAGATCCCGCAGTTGCAGGCCGAATTGCAGCAGGTGAAGAGCCGTGGCGGTTCTGACGCCGGCTTTTTGCAAGGACCGAGCGAAGCCATCGCCACCGCGCAGCTGCAGGCCCGCCTCAAGACTGCGATAGAGCAGGCAAACGGGAATTTGCGCAGCATCCAGGTGCTGCCCGTTCGCGAGGAAGGCCCCTATCGACGCATAACGGTAAGAGCTGACACTCTGATGAACCTGGCGGCCCTTCGAAACGCCCTTTACGAAGTCGAGGCGTCGACCGTGCCGTACCTATTTGTCGACGGCATCGAGGTCCGGCGCCAGGAACAAGGGTCCGCGAATAAGCAATCCGACGATCCCGCTCTTGGCGTGCGTATGGACATATCCGGCTTCTTGCGGAGCGGATCGTGAGAGGGGCACTGCGAGCGTCAAATTGGCCGCTGCTCGCGCTCGCGACGCTGTGCCTCGGGCTCCTCATCATGATCGGCTCGGAACTCATGCCGCGCCGAACGGACGTCACCCGCGCCGCGCCGGTCGCCGCTGCCGCGCGTATCGATCCGAATGTACAGGCAGGCTTTGCGATGTCGCCTCTTGGCGCTTATGCGGCGGTGCTGGAACGCCCACTTTTTTCGCGCACGCGACGGCCGGCCGCACAGGCAGGCCTTCTGCCGGCGTCTTCGTCCTTTACACTGGTGGCAATCGTGATTTCCGGAGACGATCGCCACGCATTGCTCGCTTCCGGTCAACCCGCAAAAACCGTTCGGGTGACCGCGGGAGAGGACGTCGGCGGTTGGACCGTGGAATCGATTTTGGCCGATCGCGTCATCGTTCGTCACGGCGATCAGCGCGAAGAGGTGAAGGCGAGGGAACCGAAGAAGACGGTCGCCGGAGCGGCTGTCCCGTCACCCTCGATCGTCGTGAGTAACGGCCAGCCGGTTGCACAACGCCACAAAGCGCATGACGAATAGTGTCGGGCGCGCGTCGCGCCTGGCGCCGTGTGATCTCCGCGGCCGCTTCGGACACGCGGACGCTCCTGGTGAGAAGGACGCACCGTCCGCCGCACCGGAACCAAACAAAATGAACGCTTTTGATGAAAAAGGTTCCCACCGCGGAACCCAATGGAACCACAATCGTTTGGAGTGAGGTTGGCCGGTTGAGCTTGCGTTCCAGTTGCTCAACGGGAAGTTTTTAAAATTGTGGGTTGCGATTCCCGATCGGGCCTGCCCGATTGGATCGCGTGGTAGTGCGCGGGCGGGATCGCACCTTCACGAAGAAAACATCAAATAGCTTCGCTGTAGTGCCCTCGTTCCAAGAAAAGAACGGATACGGGATAAACATGCCCGTTGTCCGGAGAACACTTGGCTCGTTCAACCAGAAGACGGTTGGCTCCTTTGAACCAAATTGTTAGGAGGAAACGAGATGCTCACGGCTTCCACGTCTCTGTGCTGCGTGCCCCACCGGGGGCGAATGCGAATTGTTTCGGCGCTTGCTTTTGCGGCACCAATGCTAGTCTCGGCTGGCGCGTTCGCCGCATGTCAGGGTCCCGGCGCACCAACGACAACCCAGACCAGATGTGTGACCGCGGTCGCCATTCCCGGAAACCCGGTAACCTCTTTTGATATCAGTTGGGTCAATCCCGATCGCGCGGAATACTACCTCGGTGACCGGTCAAATGCCGGCATCGACATTATCGACACAAAAAAGAACACGTTTAAGCGGACGATTGGTGGTTTTGTCGGCGGCGTGGTCGGTCCTGGAAACAAGTTCGTAACGAGCAAGTCTGGACCTGACGGCGTCACCTCGCACGGCAAGTGGCTCTACGGCGGTGACGGCGATAGCACGCTTAAGGTGATCGACCTTGATGCGGCGGGAACCCCGTCCGATCCCTCGATCAAGCAATCGATCGCAACAGGGGGCAGCACCCGCGTCGACGAGATGGCCTTGACCACCGACGGCGGGTTGCTGCTTGCGGCAAACAACGCCGAAGACCCGCCGTTCGGCACCTTGTTTCACGCGAACGGCGACAACAACAACAGCAATGTCAGCATCATAACCAAAATTACGGTTGATCCGACGATCATCCCGGCAGGCAAGGGGTTGTCGCTCGAGCAGCCGACCTGGGATCCCAAGACACAGCGTTTCTACGTGTCGGTGCCCCAAATCAACGAGCCGGCAGGCTGCACGCCCGGGACCAATTGTTCCGGCGGGCTGCTGGTCATCGACCCGACCACCCTGTCCCATCCGAGCGCGGTGATCGGGGCCTTCGACGCCTCAACAAACACCGGTGTGCTGGCTGTGAACCAATGCGGACCTAACGGCGCCGTTGTCGGCCTGCATGACAACCTGCTGCTGGGCTGCACACCTGCTAATTTGGCGGGTACCACGAGCACTTTGGTGATCAATGCCAAGACGAAGCACTTTGCCAATATCGGTGGTGTGACCGGCTCGGACGAAGTTTGGTTCAACCCCGGTGACGGCCGGTACTACACCGGCTCAAGCGCCAACCCCGCGAGCCTCGGCGGACCGGCACTCGGCGTGATCAACGGCGAGACCAACCTGCTCGTCGAGACCGTCCCGCAAGGCAGCGGCTCTCACTCCGTCGCAGCCGATTCCAAGCGTAACAGCATCTTTGTTCCGCAGGTCGTGCCGGTCAATCCGGCGGGGCCGCCGGGCGCCGGCGGTGGCGACACCACCGGGGTGAGCGCGCAGCTCTGCGGCACAAGCAACGGCTGCGTCGTGGTCTATCAACATGACGTCGACGAAGAAGTCGCTGAGGATGACGACGGTCACGGCCACGGCCACGGCCACGACGATTAACTAGTGATATCGGTATAAGTCATGAGGGGTCGCGGCCTCTGGGCCGCGACCTTTTTCATTGGCCCGCGCCTCGGCCTTGTTGCCAGGTCACGAACCGAAATCGTGCCGCCCCGGTGCCGAGCAGCGAGACCGTGGCTTGCCGAATGAAACGGGTATGCGACGGCGTGCGGCCCTCGGATAAAATCGAGACGTAGGCGAGCAATCCGCCTCCAAGATAGGCGCCGACGTCATCGAGTACCGGCAGCAGCGCGGGATTTGCGCCCATTTCGGCGCGTGCGGCCACATAAGCCTCGACTTCGCGTGCGTCCGCGCCAGGCAGACTCAGCAACACTTCGCGGGGAGCGGAGAGAGGGTCGACGCGGGCCGAGCCCGAGTAGACCGTGAGATACGGTGATGCGCGATCGTAGATTTCTGGCGTCATGCCGGGCACTTGTTGAAGTTCCTCAAGCGCCAGAAATGGCTGTACGTCACCCATCGAAACATTGGGCGCGATCTCGTCGGCGGGCTCGCGCCAATGCGCTCGCCGCCGGCGCTTCCAGTCGGCGATCGCGTCGCCTAGCGCTTTGGCCGTGTCATCGTCCGATCCCGTCGTGCGAAACAAATTGGCCAAGAGATCCGCCTCGGCCCGGTTCAAGTCGATCTTACCGGCTTCATTCTGGACCCGGACGATAACCGAGCCGTCGGCATAAGCCAGCTTGCGCGCCGATCCATCGAGCCGCCAGGCACCGTCCGCCGATCGCTCCAACACGCCGAGAATGGCGAGGCTGACGCCGGTATCCGCGAGCGCCTGTGCCTGTGCCGCATCATATTGATTGCGGTCGATCGTCGCTTGCGTATCGATGCCGTGAGCAAGGCTGAACCCAAGGACGGTCATCAGCGCCACGGTCCAAAGGACAAGAAGAAGCGCGACGCCTTCCTCGCCAGGCTTGCGCGCTGGCATCACCGCAGCTCCGGCGGCACTGTCGGCATTTCGGGCAATCGCAGGCGGGGCTGCACGACAAGCGCCGGTGGACGTGCGCCGTCGGCAAAGACGATGTCCAGCCGGATCGCAAGCGGCAAAATGGAGGCGAGAGGCCATCGATCGTGCCAATCCGCCCGCGCGTTTGGTCCCGCCACCCCGAAATAGCGGAAACGACCGCTCGCGACGTCGTCAAGCAAGAGCGTATCGCCGCTTGCGGTCTCGGTGACCGGCAACAGGCCTTGAAAAGGATACCACCTGACCCGCAACTGCCGGTGGGCGATGCTGAATTTGAAAAGATAAAGCCCGCCGGCCGATGCACTCTGGGGCGAGGTATCGACGAAGGCAAGATCGGCCGCGCGACCGTCGAACACAATCCTCGTACCATTCGAGTTGACCGGCAGAACCGGTCGCGCGTCGCTTAAATGCGTGCGCAAGAAGGCGAAAGCCGCCGACACCCTGGCCGTGCGGTCGAGACGCGTGGATTGTCGGGAAGACGCTTGTATCTCGTAGCGAATGCCGGCCACTAAAATCGCGGTTAACAGCCCCAGCAGGGCGAGAGCGATAAGCAGCTCGACGAGCGTGAAGCCGGGCGACTTGTTGCGAGCGCCCCACATTACGGCGGTAGCCCGAGGCGGACGGTCGACAGATCGACGGAGCGCGCCCGCTTTCCCTCGCGCCAAAGGACCTTGACCACAATTTCATAAGGATACGGCGCAGCGGCGGTGAGCTCGCCGCTCAACAACTCCGGTCGACCCCGAATATCCACCTCCTCCTGATAGACATCGTCAATCTCGCGCGTCGAGTTTCCCGGAACCAGTGGCGTCTCGACCCCGACATCCTCCAAGGCAGATTGCGCAATAAGCAGCGCCCGGCCATATCGCGACGACACAGTTTCCGTGGCAAGCCCGGTTGAACCCAGCCGGTAAAGCGCGCTCAGCGCCATAACCGCGATGAGGACGGCAACAAGCATCTCGATCAAGGTGAAGCCGGCCGTTCGCGGAAAGCGAATGGTCATCGCTGGCCTAGCGGCCTTGCCGCATCGGTTCAGTCTGTATCACCACATTGCCCGTGAGCCAGTCGACGAGCACGAGATAGCGTACGTTTTCCGCGCCCAAGACCGCGCCGCCGCCGGTCGAGCTGCCGTCCGGATAAAAGCCGATCGCCCCGGCGCGTCGGGGTTTGCTCGCCTCCCCGTTATCGACGAACATCAATGAGACGTCTTGCGGAACATGTTCGGAACGATGGGCGTCGACCATGCCATATGAGCCGTCGCGCACAACAAACTGCGTCGGCCGGTTCTCGGCGACGGCGCGGTTTCGCGACAACCGCAATGCCGCCGCTAGATCGTGCGCACAGACCGCCAGTCGACGTCTCGCCGCTCCCTGGTCCAGCTTCGGTAAGGCGAGCGCCATGATGATGCCAACGACCGCCAGCACGACGATCATCTCGATCAAGCTAAATCCGCTCGGACGACGACCCGGGAGCCTGCGATGCGTGACCGCGGGCGGCAGCATGGGATCACATGGCGAGATCATAGACACTCAGCAACGCCGACAGCATCGACACGACGACCCCGGCGACGATAACCCCGAGCACAATGGTGACTGTCGGCGCCATCAGTGTCAGCAAGCGATCGATTGTCCGGCGCGTCTCGGTTTCAAAAATGTCGGCGATCTTCGTCAGCATCTCGTCGTGCCGCCCGCTTTCCTCACCGATTCGCACGAGGTGAACGGCAAGCGGCGGAAACACCTGCGTGGCCCTGAGCGGCTCGGCCAATCCTTTTCCTGTTTTCGCCCGCTCGATGACTTTGTCGATGGCCTCCGTGAAGACGATATTTTCCGTGGAGTCGCGCGTGATTGCCAATGCGGTCAGCAGCGGAACCTCGCTCTTCAGCAAGGTTCCGAGGGTGCGGCTAAAACGGGCAACTTCGATCTTCTGAACCAAGGCGCCGACCAGCGGCACGTTCAAAATCCGCCGTTGCCAACGCAATCTGCTTTTGGGGCTCTTCACCTGCCAGTGGCCCGTAAGAACGGCCCCGGTGACTATCATCAATCCGAGCCACCAATACCCGCGCAGCCCATTCGAAAGCGCCATGAGCCATTGGGTCGACAGCGGGAGCGTGTCCGTCTTGGCACTTTGCTCAAACAGCGGCTGGAATTGCGGGACAACGACAACCAACAGAATGGTTATCGAAACGCAGCAGGCGATGGCGACGATGATCGGGTAAAGCATCGCTGACTTCACGTGTTCCCGCGCGGCCTGTCGGCGAGCGATAAATTCGGCGATGCGGTCAAATACCACGTCGAGGTTTCCGCCGGCCTCTCCGGCGCGGACTAAATTGACGAAGTAATCGGGGAATATCCGCTTTTGCGCAGCAAGCGCCTCGGCCAGCGTCTTGCCGCTGCTGATGGCCTCGATCAAGGTTCGGATCGAGGCCTTTTCGCGTTCGTTCTCGACGAGCTCTTCAAGGATCCCCAGCGCATCGTCGAGCACGAGACCGGCTTTCAGCAGGGTGGCGAGCTGACTGCTCACAAGCGACAGGAATGACGCTCCCAGCCGGCGCGTCGGCAGCAACTCCATTGTAAAGATGGACCCCAGCCGCGACGGACCGAGCTCTTCAATGCGTAAGGGGGTATGGCCCAGATGGTGCAAGCGGTCGACGATGGTTGCCCGGTCCACCGCCTCCATACGCCCGTCGATCGTCTGCGCCGCGGCCGTAACCGCGCGGTAGCGAAATTCCGGCATGGCTACATATCGCGCGTCACCCGGAGCACCTCATCCAGGCTTGTGACACCATCCAGTACTTTGAGCAGGCCATCGTCGAACATCGACCGCATCCCCTCCTCCGTGGCAACATCCTGAATCTCACGCGCTTCGGCATGGCGCAGGACAAGACGCCGGATTGCGTCCGACAGAGTCAGCACTTCGATGACGGCGGTTTGTCCGTGATAACCGGTGCCGCCGCAGGCGGGACAACCGACCGGCTCGCTGTGCCGCAGATCGCCTTGCCCTCCGAGCCGAGCTAGACCCGTCCTTTCGGCGATTTCCGGAAGAATAGGCCGCGAGCTCTTGCA
>Ga0126381_100009595_pt1 | contig 10866 bp, 8 predicted proteins | sample PanSoiMetPlot_28_FD_96465 | JGI IMG/M metagenome (GOLD analysis project Ga0126381, IMG submission 96465) | Tropical forest soil microbial communities from Panama - MetaG Plot_28 | ecosystem: Environmental > Terrestrial > Soil > Tropical forest > Bulk soil | place: Panama | collected 2016-02-17
GATCGTAACCAGCGTCCCGCCCGCGAGTGGGCCTGACGTGGGACTGAGACTCGTGACGGTCGGAGCGGCGGCGTAGGTGAATTGATCCGCCGCAGAAATGGCGCTCGTGCCTCCCGGTGTTGTTACCGTCACATCCACCACGCCGGCGGCGTGCGCGGGCGCTGTCGCCGTGATGGTGGTGGCGTTGACGACGCTGAAACCTGTGGCGGCCGTGCTTCCGAACTTGACCGCCGTGGCGCCGGTGAAGTTCGTTCCCGTGATCGTAACGGAAGTCCCGCCTGCCAATGGGCCTGACGTGGGACTGAGTCCCGATACCGTCGGAGCGGCGGCGTAGGTGAACTGGTCCGATGGAGAGGTGGCGCTCGTGCCTCCCGGTGTTGTCACGGTCACATCCACCACGCCGGCGGCCTGCGCGGGCGCTGTCGACGTAATTGTGGTGGCGTTGACGACGCTGAAACCTGTGGCGGCCGTGCTTCCGAACTTGACCGCCGTGGCGCCGGTGAAGTTTGTTCCCGTGATCGTAACGGAAGTCCCGCCCGCCAGCGGGCCTGACGTGGGACTGAGTCCAGACACCGTCGGAGCGGCGGCGTAGGTGAATTGGTCCGATGGAGAGGTGGCGCTCGTGCCTGACGGCGTTGTCACCGTCACATCCACCACGCCGGCGGCCTGCGGGGGCGCTGTCGCCGTAATGGTGGTGGCGTTGACGACGCTGAAACCTGTGGCGGCCGTGCTTCCGAACGTGACCGCTGTGGCGCCTGTGAAGTTCGTTCCCGTGATCGTAACGGAAGTCCCGCCCGCCGCAGGGCCTGAGGCTGGACTGATTGCTGTGACGCTGGGACCTACGACCAATTGAAGGGCATTCAAATCACCCTCCCCGGTGGCACGCGCGAAGGTGAAAGTCAGCGCTCCGCTGGAATTGCTGATGCCTCCGACAATCACATAATTCTGATTCAGAATGAACGTGTTGGCGGTAGCGACCGTTGGAGCGGTGGTGATGTTCGTCGATCCCAGGGAAAATGTTGCCCTCCTGCCTGCGGCAAGCGAATCACCCTGCGTGTAGATGTACAGCGTGTACGTCGAGTTGGGAACCAAGCCGTTGAAGGTGATCGTCCCAGGGGTACCTCCCACCGCCAGATAATTGTTCATCAGGTTCGCAAACGCCGTCGAACCGAATCCGCCGCCTACGCCCGTAACTATCGAGGGGGCGCTGTAGGTCATCGTCACGCCAGTCGCTGCGTTGGAGACCGAACTCAGGGAGACTGCAGTTCCGTTACTGGTAGTGAGGCGGTTCCACTGATCGCTGGCGGCCCCGATTACACCAGCACCCGTGTAGGAGCTAGTCGGATTGAACTGGACATTGATAAGCGGTGATTGGCCCGAACTCGCACATGCGCCGATGAGGAGAAGCAGGACGGCGCTTGCAATCTTTCGCATCTAACCTCCGGGGACTGAGTCAGCAAATTCTACAATTTAATAAGCTTGATGAAACGCGCTCTTATTTCGTCTTATTTAATGAGAATGTTCGTGTCGACGTGTCCAGCAACACGATTCGGCGCGTCACTCTGCGAAACTACTCCTGTGTTGCGGGTTGAGCGCAAGATCCTACAGTAATCCTTTCAGCTAGCCAGCCAGATCCAGAGCCAGATCGAAACACGAGTGTTTTGCCATGTTTGAGCTACCGATCAGGATGTCCCGGCAGCGCTTGGAGCTTAACGCGGCGGAGAGGCTCATCTTAGGGCGCGCCTTTTTTCGATAATCGAGTGTCCACATATGCCGAAGCAGATTCTGCGCTGGCCGCCGAAAGGGCTCCGCCGCACTTGCGTTCGGAGATAGGCCACGCCAATCATATTTGCTTCGTCCACCAACTGCCCCCGTCGCTCGATGTATCGCGCCGCTGCGAACGTCAGGCTGAAGCCCAGGGGCAGGCTGACGAGCCCGAACACCCAGGGTTGGTTGATCAGATCACTCATAGCCCTTCAACGATAGGTTTCGAGATTGAGAACTCACTGGTAGGTCTGACGCGGGGGTGGCGTTGCGCGATTGAGAAAAACGATTTCAGACGTTGTCCGATTCTTTCGACCTCTATTTCCCCGCCACTCAGATACATAGCCGACCGCCAGGGCCGAAGGCGACTTCCGCCGTGCCACTCTCCAACCAGAGGCGGGGCCGTCCCTTAACCGAACGTCCCCACCTTCGCCTATGCCGGCCGGCAGGCTCTTCGCGGGCCGGAGGACCTCAAAATCCTCCGGCTGATGAACGGTACGTCGAATCGATTCGATGAATAAGTCTTCCCGGAAGTCAGAGCTTCCGGTGGAAACGAAATCCGGGACCGGCGTAGCGAACCGGTCTGAAAGAAATCAGAGCCCGGCGTAGCCCTCAAGCGGCGCCGGGCCGCCCGCGTCACAGGACAAGTGTCTGTCTACTCCCTATCCGAGGACTTTATGAACAAATCCGCCGTCAACAAAGCCAAACTCCAGGCCGGCCGCGACAAAATCACCGCGCCGGTCGCCGTCATGAGTGAGCACGATCGCGCCGTCTACTTCGACTTCATCAACGCCATCGTTGACGACCTGAACCCCCGCAACTTTCTCGAGCGTCAGATCGCCCGCCGCGTCGCCCAGGACAACTGGCGCCTCAACCGCCTCCACGCCATCGAGGAAAACGTCTTCACTTATGGCCACTCCGGTCCGTACAAAAGCATCGAAGCCGAGCATCCCCAGATCCATCACGCCATGGTCCAGGCGCTCACCTTCATACACGACCCGCGCCTCTTCGCCCTGATCGCGCTCTACGAAGCCCGCATCACGCGCAACATGCACGCCAACCTGAAGACGCTCTTCCACCTTCAGTCCCTGCCCATGCGCGAGCGCGAACTCCGTAACGAAACTCCTGAAATCGCCCGAAGCGCCGCCGGGCAGTTCGTTTTGCAAAGTATCGAAAAAAGCCGCCTGAGTTCGTTTTGCAGCCCGGACACGCGACTTCAGTCGCGTTAAGCGGGCTTGGCCAGTTCGTTTTGTAAACGGCAGGTTTAGTCAAAGCGGATGATCGTTAGGAACCCGCCGGTCGCGCCACAGGATGAATCCGTAGAGCAGCGCGACCAGCAGAATCGCCCCCTGGGAGAAAGTGCAGGGCATGCGTCGTGAGAAACCGCGAAGAATCCCGGCCGGCAGTCGCGCCTGGCCAAGCCCTCGCTGAAGTATCGAATCCCGTGCCGAAGTTCCGAGCACGCCCGCGCTGATGACGCACAGCTTCAGTATGGAAATCGGCGCGAGCGCCGGTAGGAAAACGCTGACTATGCCACGGCGGCGGCCGGAAAAGGGCGCTGTTGCCCGCGGTTGATCCAACCACAGCCGCGCGCAAACCCGACGGCAGTTGTGAACGCGAAGGACTCACCGTGAGGATGTCCGGACTTCCGTTTGAAAAAGGGCGATGTTAACTATGCTAAGCCGCGCGGGCCGCGGCAGCCTTGCCTACTCCGGTGCTGGCCAATGACTGGCGAAGACGCGGTGTGATGCGCAAATCGCTGACGGTCAGAGTCTCCTCCATTCCTTCGGCCAGACTGGCTGCCGCGCTCGGGTTCACCTCCATCAGTTCATCGTGAAGCTTGAACAATGCCCCTTTCGCGTCTGCGCCTTCGCGTTGCTGATAGGCCGCTCTCATGCGGAATTTCACGGCGGGGCGTGATTCTTCCGGCAGGTATTCGCTTACGTTGCGAATCTTGTGTACCTGACAGCGCTGGATAAATGCGGCGCCGCCGGCAAAACTGATCACCGCAGCGCCCATCGGCGATCGCCGAGAAAGTTGCAGCGAGGCTGGGACAACAATTCGTACAGTCCGGGATTCCACAGACAGCGGATGCCTTGGCGCTCGCGGCGAAGAAGATGAACGATACCACGGCGGAATTTGAGAGAAGGGCCGCCGCGTTGACTAATTGTTACTCCGGCGCCGTCAAACAAGCCGACTCCGCGATCGCTGACATTACCCGGAATATCAGGCAGGCGGCGCGGATGATGCGGAGCGTTACATCACAACAATCCGCACCAGCTACCCGTAGTCGGTTCGGTCACAGCGAGAACTCGACATCACGGCAGAGCAATTTAATGTAGCTTCCGGCACGATTGGTACATCAAACTGCGCCGAAGCGTGAAATTCCACGGGAGGCCTATGCGCCGCTTTTTGACTCTCGCCACCGCTTTATCGTTTGGGGCTCTATTAAACGCTCAAACCGCACCCATCTACGACAGCACCCCGGCGCCGCTTCCACCGAGTCTGATCAGCCAGAGTTTTCAGGCCCAGCGGATTTCAGAGTTCGGCAATCTGGTTTCGTTCGCCGGGCCCATCGCGCACCGTCGGCCGCTGACCACGGTGACCATTGACATGGTCACGCTCGCGTACCAGACGAAATACAATCTCGCCGGCAACGGATGGAACCACGACATCACGCTCAATATCTATTCCGTGGACAACAGCGGCGCCAGCCCGGCGCCGGGCAACCTGATTAAGTCCGTCACGCAGACGTTCTTCATTCCCTGGCGACCGGAACCCGACCCCACTTGCGGCGGGACGTTGTGGAAAGCCTCCGATGGCTGCCACAACGGAATGGCCTTACCTATCACGTTCGACCTCAGCAGCCTCTCGCTGGTTTTGCCCAATCAGGTCATCTTCGGCATCGCATACAACACCCAAAGCGCCGGCAGCGTCCCGATAGGAGCCAATGGCCCCTATAACGACCTCAATGTGGGCCTGAATGCCGCGGGCAGTTCCGTCGGCGTCAACCTGAGCGCTCCATCAGCTTACCTGAACGGCGCGATTGGTCAATCCTATGCCGATAATGGCGCTGGCGGAGTTGGCGTGTTTCGTCTCGATGTGGGAGGCACGCACACCACCATCGCGATCCAGTTCGAGGTTCCTGATCCGCCAGTGTTCGTCACCGTGACGGGCGGCGGAACGCAAACCGGGACCGTGGGCGCTCCTTTCGGAAACGCGCTGCAGGCCCTGGTCACGAATGAAGACAAAAAGCCATTAGCAGAGGTGCCCGTGAACTTCTCCGTCGTGCCCGTCGCGGGAGCCTCAGCGGCGCTGTCGGCGACGTCAGTGTCCACGGACTCGAACGGGATGGCCAGCGTGACGGCAACCGCTAACACAACCGCCGGTACATATACGGTTACGGCCAGCGTGACCAGCGTGACTCCCCCTCTCGCCGCCACGTTCAATCTGACGAATCTCGCCGGGCCGGCGCAGACCATCACCTTTGTGCAGCAGCCGACCGACACACCCGCGGGCCAGATCATCAGCCCCCTGGTCACCGTAGCTCTTACAGATGCGGGTAAGAATCCGATCGTGGGCGCGACGATTGCCCTTAGCCTCCCGGGCGGAGTACCGGTGCTCGGGGCGATGGAGGTTACGGGCACAACCGGTGTCGCGACCTTCTTAAATCTCGCAATTCAGAATGCGGGCGCCTATCAGTTGCAGGCCACGGCGGCCGGGGGGCCGACGACGATCAGCGGACCTTTCACCGTCCGCCCCCGAACCGATTCGGTTACGATCTCCGTCTATGACGGCGACGGCCAGAGCGCGCCGATTGGCTCAACTTACGCTGAGCCCCTGCAGGCGCTGGTGGAGGATCTCTACAACAACCCGCTGATCAACACGCCGGTGACCTTCAATGCGCCGTCCAGCGGATCCAGCGTTACATTCTCCGGTTCCGCCACCGTGAACACCGACAAGAACGGGATCGCGACCTCGCCCGCGATGGTCGCCAACGCGCAGCCGGGAACCTTCCAGGTGATGGCGACCGTCTCGGGAGCGCCAGCGGCGGCGCTGTTCACTCTCGCGAACGTGGCGGGCGCAACCAACAGGCTCAGCTTTGTCCAGCAGCCGACCGATACCATTGCGGGCCAGGACGTCACGCCCGCAGTGACGGTACAGTTGCAGGACAGTTCGGGCAACGCAGTGCATACGGCAGGCGTTCCCGTTACCGTGCAGGCAAATGCCGTGCTCCAGCGAAAGGGCCTCTTCTCCGGCAACCCGATCCAGAACACCGACGCGAACGGTCTCGCGACGTTTCCGGACCTCAGCATCGGTCAGGCCGGGACCTTCCAACTGCTGGCCAGTTCGCCTGGTCTGGCATCGGCCCAGAGCCTTCCATTCCATGTGACTGCCGGCGCTGCTTCGTCAATCATCGCCAGCGGCGGCGCCTTGCAGACCGCGACTGCGACAACGGTGTTCTCCTCACCCGTTCAGGCGACGGTGACAGACGCCGCCGGTAATCCCGTCTCCGGCGTGCCGGTGGTGTTCATGCTCCCGCTTCGGGGCCCAGCGGGACATTTGGGGGACAACTGACCGTCTCAGTAAACACGGATGCGGAAGGTCACGCCGCGGCGATTGTCACGGCGAACAACATTATCGGCAGCTATGTCGTCACTGCAACTTCCGCGATGGTCACCGGCTCGGCGTCCTTCGTCCTTACGAATACTCGACCGACGGTTGTGACCGCGGGCACGCTGGTGTTCGTCCGTCAACCCACGAATTCAGTAGCCGGGCAAGTGATCGCGCCTCCGGTAGCGGTTCAGCTACAAGATGCTACCTCGGGCGCGCCGTCCAGCGAGGCTGGAGTTCCGGTTGTTCTATCTCTTTCTTCCGGCACGGGCGCTCTCCTGGGGACCGTCGTACAACCTACTGACGATACCGGAACGGCCACTTTTAACGATCTGAGCATCAGCGCTGTGGGAATCAAGCAGCTCGCTGCAAAGACCCAAACCGTCCCTTCGTCGCAGAGCACCGCGTTTCGGATCAGCGCGGGCGCGCCAGCCACTATTACCTCGATTTCCGGCACGCCCCAGGCGACTACCGTGTCCATCCCGTTTCCGCTGTTGCTGCAGGCGCGGGTGCAGGACCTCGCCGATAATCCAGTGAGCGGCGCCAGCGTCACCTTCGCGGTCCCCGGCTCGGGGCCGAGCGGCGCATTCGGCGGTACAGCCACGGTGACCACCGACAGCAACGGAGTCGCCGCGGCTCCCCTGCTGACGGCGAACGGTACGGCCGGGAATTTCCTGGCCACGGCATCCGTCGCGGGGGTAGGCAGCCCGACTACTTTCGCTCTGACCAACCTGCCCCAGAGCGGCTCGCTTGTCGTAGCTCCTCCCCAGCTAAGCTTCAGTAACCAGATCAATCAACCGCTGCCTCCGGCCCAGACCGTTCAGGTGTCGAGCACCGCTGCGCCCCTCAGTTGGAATGCCTCCGTGTCGGCGCCCTGGCTCATCGTGAGTCCGTTGAGCGGAAACACTCCCAGTAACGTAACCATTGCGGTGAACCCGCCGGGACTGCCAGCCGGGACTTACAGCGGAGCGGTCTCTTTCACCAATGGCAGCGGCGGGGTAGCCGTCGTTCTGGTGACCTATACCATCGGGGGCAAACCCGCGCTCGTGGTTACCCCACCGACGCTCGTGTTTACCACGCCCAGCGCGACGGTTACTCCGCCCGCCCAGACGGTGACAGCAGCATCCAGCGCCGGCCCGATCAGCTATGGGGTAACAGCGCAGGTCGCCACGCCAACGGGCGGAAACTGGCTGAGAGTCCCGTCCGGCTCGGCCCAGACCCCGGCGAACGCGCAGATCAGCGTCGATATTACAGGCCTCAACCAGGGGTTGTTTAACGGATCGTTGCTGTTCACGCCCTCCGATTCATCGATCAATGCGGTGGCCGTGCCGGTAACGCTTCTCGTCGCATGCGGTCAGGGCGGTTGCACCGGTCTCCCGGCTACAGTTCAGTCGGTCTCCAACTCGGCGAGTTTCCACCCGGGCAGCGCTCCTCGGGGGGCCACGACCCTCTTCGGCGCCAATCTCGCCGATAGGGTGTATGAGGCAAGCGGCTTTCCACTGCCGACGCAACTCGGTCCGACCAGCGTTACGGTAGATGGCGCCGTTGTGCCGCTCTATTATGTAAGTCCGACGCAGATCAATTTCCAGATGCCGTCGAGCGCGCCGACGGGCAACGTGCAGGTTGGGGTGATCAACGGTTCCACCCAGCTTCGGATCGCGCAGGACCAAACGGTTAATCTGACTTCCGTACAACCCGGACTCTATACGACCACCGACAACCGGGCCGCTGCGCTGAATCAGGATCTGACGGTACACACGCCGGCGACGCCCGCGCCGGCCGGTAGCTACATCATTCTCTATATGACCGGCGGAGGCCCGCTTTCGCCTCCGGTCCCCGACGGCGTGGCAGCGCCTGCTTCACCCCTGTCGGTACTTACAGGCGACGTCCAAGTGACTATCGGCGGCAAATCGGCGCAGCTGACCTACGCCGGCGCGGCGCCCGGGTTTGCAGGACTGTCACAGCTCAACGTGATCGTACCAGCAGGCCTTGCGGCGGGCGATCAGGCGGTATTCGTTTCGGTTAATGGAGTTCCCAGCAACGCGGCGCTGATCACGGTGAAGTAGAAAGGGAAGTAAGAAGACAAAGGCGCGCCAGGCGGAAGCTTCGCTTGGAAAACGGGTAGTATGCTCCTCTGTTCGGTCTCGATAAAGGGTTTGGACGGCTGGATTCACTCGCTTGAAACCGAAGCCGGGAGTCTTGCAGAAGCGGCTTACGCAGGCGTCCGCGAATGGAGCCGTTTGTGGTGGTACAACCCGGACGCGGTTATCGAAGTCCGCGCCGGTGACGAATGTTGGCGGATAAGCGCGCGCGGCGCGGACGAATGGCACCGGGAACAATCCCAAAAAGCGAGGCTGAAGTAGCGCCGTCCACGAACTCGATTGCTTCCGAACAGAGGGCTCTCTTCATCCCTGAGCCGCTACCGTCCAAGGCCGAGCTGCCCACGAAGAATGCGGTTTTGTTCGCGTACATGATCGACCCCTCTGAAAAATCCGCCCTGTACACGGATTTGTACAAAGAAATGCCGAAACCTGCGTTTTCTGCGGATCGAGGGCATCGCAGAATCAATAACTTACAGTGGTTCAATCGGCCACGCGAGACCGAGTCCCCCCGCACCAGCACGGCAGAAGCCACCATATGGCTGATCCCAGCCGCGATGGATACGCCTCGTTGTATCAGCTCACGCCAAACGCATCTCAAAACCCGACCGCCGGCTCTTGCGCGCAACGGTCAGCAAGCCGCCGGCTGACCGTCCGACTGCTTCCGAAGTTCCATCACGATTGTAAGCGATGACTGAGCCGTGCCTCCCGCTCCGGCGGACGGTGTGGATCGCCGTTGCCGTTGCGCATCCGCGCTCGCCGCGACGGCAGTCTGGATTCGCACGTGTATCGTTCCGGCATAAGCCCTCCCTGCTTGGAGGCTGTCTCTCCTCTTGATGCTTGATCCGCTTCCCAAACAGCGCCGAGTTTTTTACCGGACGGGCGTTAGCTGGCTTTTCTCCGATAGGAAAACGCCGGAATTTCTATCTCTGATCGGCTGAGTTTCGCGGGGCAGGTCAATCTGATCTTGTGCCGCGGATGGGGTCTTGATTGCGGCGGACACTTGCGCTCCGTTGGTGTTTTCAATAACTTGCGCGTTGTCAAGAAACCGCCGGAATCCGACACCCCACTGGCCGTCCCAATGCGACGAAAATCGGTCAAGGAAACTATTCCATGTACCTAATACGTACCAGAAAAACGGGAATCGTGCTTTTTGGGCGACATCTGACGGTTGAGTTTACAATAACTTGCAAAGAATCAACAACACGGTAGGGTTCGAATCCCTCTCTCTCCGCCATAAAATCCAGCCGCTGATTTCCTCCCCGCCTCAACCAACAACGCGGAAGGGTGTTGAGGGTCAACAGGCGTACGCTAACCGGCCCAGAAAAATACATCACTCGATAGGTTTCTTGCATCACTGACCCGCCGACTGAAACGCGCCTTTCGGCGCGTTATCGCGCGCGAGGTGGTCATGATGGCGGGGTCTAAAGGTATCAAATTTCAATCGGCAGTGGCAATCCTGTGCGCGATCATCATCGTGCCGGGCGACACTCTGATCTACGCGCAACAGCAGTCTTCAACCACGGCGCCGGCGCAGAGTGCCAAAATTCCGGCGGACCAATTGGATTCTCTGGTAGCGCCCATCGCTCTATATCCGGATCCGCTGCTTGCCCAAGTCCTGGCGGCATCCACATATCCGCTGGAACTCGTCCTGCTCCAGCGCTGGCTGGACAAGAACAAAGGCTTGAAGGATAAGGCTCTCTCGGATGCGGTCGCCAAGCAGCCGTGGGACCCCAGCATCAAGGCCATGGCTGGCCTGCCTGATCTGGTGAAACGCCTCACCGACGAAATCCAGTGGACAACCGATCTCGGCAATGCATTCCTGGCGCAGGAACGCGATGTCATGGACGCCGTGCAGCGCATGCGCAAAAAGGCGCAGGACAAAGGAACGCTGAAGACGACCGAGCAGCAGAAGGTTGAGACTCAGGTAGTCCAGAACAAGAGCGTGATCGTCATCGAGCAGGCCAATCCGCAGGTCATTTACATCCCCACCTACGACCCGGTGGTCGTTTACGGTCCCGCATATTACCCCTATCCTCCGATTTACTACCCGGGCTGGGGCTATGTGGCTACGACCGCCGCAATATCGTTCGGCTTCGGCGTGATGATGGGGGCCTTCTGGTCCGGCGGCTGGGGATGGGGGTGCGGTTGGGGCGGAAACACCATCAACGTCAACAACAACTTCAATTTCAACCGCAACACGAACATAGGTGGCGGGAATCGTCCTTCGCAACTGCCCTCGCGCGGCGGGGCAGGTGGTGTAGGTGGAGTAGGTGGAGTAGGTGGTGTTGGTGGAGTAGGTGGTGTTGGTGGAGTAGGTGGTGTTGGTGGAGTAGGTGGTGTTGGTGGAGTAGGTGGTGTTGGTGGAGTAGGTGGTGTTGGTGGAGTA
>Ga0126381_100009597_pt1 | contig 10865 bp, 4 predicted proteins | sample PanSoiMetPlot_28_FD_96465 | JGI IMG/M metagenome (GOLD analysis project Ga0126381, IMG submission 96465) | Tropical forest soil microbial communities from Panama - MetaG Plot_28 | ecosystem: Environmental > Terrestrial > Soil > Tropical forest > Bulk soil | place: Panama | collected 2016-02-17
CCCGCTCAGCCTAGAAGGAAAAACAGCCGTCATCGTCGGCGGAACATCTGGCATTGGCCGTGCCCTCAGTCTCGGCCTCGCCGACGCGGGAGCTGATGTTATCGCCTCCGCGCGCCGCAAAGAGCAGGTGGAAGAAACCGCTGCTGCTATTGAAGCCAAAGGCAAGCGCACCCTGCGCGTGACCTCCGACGTAGCCGATCGCGCATCACTCGAAAACCTGCTCGCCCAAACGCTCGAACACTTCGAGAAAGTCGACATCCTCATCAACTGCGCCGGAAAGATCAAGCGCGCGCCCACGCTCATCTTTCCGGAAGAAGAGTGGCAGAGCATCATCAACACCAACCTCACCGGGACGCTCCGAGCATGCCAGATCTTCGGCAAGCACATGCTCGATCGCGGCTATGGACGCATTGTCAACATCGCCTCGCTCAACACCTTCGTCGCACTCAATGAAGTCGCCGCCTACGCCGCCAGCAAAGCAGCAGTCGCTTCGCTCACGCGCTCGCTCGCCGTCGAGTGGTCAAAACACGGCGTCAACGTCAACGCCATCGCCCCCGGAGTCTTCCGCACCGCGCTCAACGCCGAACTCCTCGACAGCACCCCGCGCGGCAAAGAATTGCTGATGCGCACGCCCATGGGCCGCTTCGGCAAAACAGAAGAAGTCGTCGGCGCCGCCATCTTTCTTTCATCCGATGGAGCATCGTATGTAACCGGGCAAACATTAGTTGTCGACGGCGGCTTTCTCGCCAGCGGTGTGAACCAGTAACATCACACTGAGGCCATCTCCCTGCATGTTTAGAAGTCAGCTCTGCTCGCAGCTTCTTCTTTGCATCGGCGTGCTGGTGTCGTTTTTCCAATTAGGTGCGCAAACATCCGAGAAACCCACTTTTGTTGGTTCGGAACAATGCCGCAGGTGTCACGAAAAGATTTATGCCGGCTGGTCGCAAACCCGCATGGCCAATGTCGTGCGCGACCCGGCTAAACACCCGGAAGCCGTCCTCGGCGATTTCTCTCATCCGGATCCTGCTCGCACTTTTGATCTGAAAGATGTCGCTTTCGTCTACGGCAGCCGCTGGAAGCAGCGTTACTTCACTCGCCGCGGGGACGACTATTACGTCCTGCCTGCGCAGTGGGATGTCCTACAAAAGAAGTGGCTGCCTTATCATGTGGAGAAAGGAACTGACTGGTGGACAGCTTACTATCCTGACAGTAATTTCGATAGGCCCACAGGCCCGCTTTGCGATGGCTGCCACTCTGTTAACTACAACATTGAGACAAAGCAGGTCACGGAATGGAATGTCGGCTGCGAGAAATGCCATGGGCCGGGCAGCGAACACATCAAGCATCCGACCAAGACCAACATTGTGAATCCGGCAACGCTTGATCCTGTGCGTGGAACCGATGTCTGCATGCAGTGCCACACGCAGGGACGCCCGTTGCAGCAGGCAATCAATGGTAAGTATTACGACTGGCCCGTTGGCTATCTGCCGGGGCAACGCCTGGCCGACTACTGGAGTCTCGAAGAATCAAAGCTAGGCACGCAAGACTTCTATTACTGGCCTAACGGCACCGCGCGCAAGAATCGCATGCAGGGCAACGACTTTGTGCACAGCAATATGTATCACCGCGGCCTGCGTTGCTTTGATTGCCATGATGTTCACAGCAACAGCAATCCTTCAAACCTGATCGCAACTGGCAATGAGCTATGCCTCGGCTGCCATACTAAAGACAATCCAGCCGGTCTGAAGACCACTGTCGCAGAACACACGCACCACGCTGAAAAGAGCGCTGGCAGCCAATGCACCGAGTGCCACATGCCAAAAATCGAAGTCACGATCAAAGGCCAGTTCGTAAGCAGCCACACCTTTGCCTTCATCTGGCCTAAGCTGACTGAGCAGCTTGGCATTCCCAATGCCTGCAATACCTGCCATAAGGACAAGACTCCAGCCTGGGCAACCGAACAACTCCAGCATTGGAATACGATTTCGCCCTGGCGTGAAGGAAGTTAGTCAGCATAGTCCGTCTGGGTCATACGGACCGCGCATGTGATCGCTTACGATGGCTCCAGATACATTTTCCTGGAGCAAGCTTTGAAGTCAGAATCCGCATGGTTCATCAATCGCAGAACGTTCTGCAAGCAACTGAGCGCAGCAGCAGTTCTCGCAGCAAATGCCCGCGCATTCAGTTTCGCAACCACAGCTTCTGCGCCGACTGCGCTCAAGAACCGTGCCCCACTTGCTCCCAATGCATTTGATCCACTGCCGCTCGGAGCCGTTCGACCCGCAGGTTGGCTGCACGCGCAGTTGCAGATTCAGGCCAACGGGCTAGGTGGACATCTTGATGAAACGTGGGCGGACGTAGGTCCCAACTCCGGATGGCTTGGCGGCATCGGTGAATCGTGGGAGCGCGGCCCTTATTTCCTTGATGGCCTTGTTCCGCTTGCTTACCTGCTCGACGATACGCGCCTCAAAACCAAAGCACAGAAATACATCGACTGGACGCTCAATAACCAGCAGTCCAACGGCATGATCGGCCCGCACACGAATGACGACTGGTGGCCGCGCATGGTCATGCTCAAGGCGCTCACGCAATATCAGGAAGCTACTGGTGATCCGCGCGTGATCCCAGTGATGCAACGCTACTTTGCCTATCAGCTTTCGCAACTGCCCACGCGTCCGTTGCGCGACTGGGGCAAGTTTCGCTGGCACGACGAAGTCCTGACCGTGCTATGGCTCTACAACCGCACCGGCGATCCGAAGCTTATCGAACTTGCGAAGCTTCTCCATCAGCAGGGATACGACTGGCAGGCGGAATTCGCCGACTTCAAGTACACGCAGCGCATCACGCGGGAATTTATCAAGCTCGACGAGCACAACGGGCTCAGCGACACTGGACTCGCCACACATGGCGTCAACAATGCCATGGCTTTGAAGGCCTCGCCTGTCTGGGCTCTCATCAGTGGCAACGATTTTGATCGCAAAGCCCTGCTCCATCAACTCGCGGAACTCGACCGCTATCATGGGCTCCCGAACGGCATCTTCTCAGCTGACGAGCATCTTGCCGGACTGAATCCCTCACAGGGCACGGAACTCTGCACCGTAGTCGAAATGATGTACTCGCTGGAAGTCGCGCTCTCTGTGATGGGCACGCCGATGCTGGGAGATCGCCTCGAACAGCTTGCTTACAATTGTCTCCCCGGCACCTTTACCGATGACATGTGGGCGCACCAGTACAATCAGCAGCCAAACCAAGTGCAGTGCAGCCTCAATCACAAGCCGTGGACCACAGATGGTCCGGAATCGAATCTCTACGGCCTCGAACCGAACTTCGGCTGCTGTGCCGCTAACTTTCATCAGGGCTGGCCGAAGTTCGCCGCGAACTTATGGATGGCGAGCGGCGATGACGGTATTGCTGCGATCGTCTATGCACCGAGCGAAGTCCACACAACCATCCGCAACACGCTCGTCCGCATCACGGAAGAAACAGACTACCCATTCCGCGACAAGATTCGCATTGCGATCCATCCGGAAACGGCGCTGGCGTTCCCACTGCAACTGCGCATCCCGGCATGGGCAAAGGATGCGAGCATTCGCGTGAACGGTCAGCCGCGGCAAGCGCCACAGCCGGACAGCTTCACAAAAATTGAGCGCACATGGAAAGCAGGAGACACGGTCGAACTCACTCTCCCGCTCGAAGCCCGCACGAGGAAGGGTTTCAACAACTCCATCGCCTTCGAACGCGGTCCGCTCGTCTTTTCTTATCCGATTGGCGAGGACTGGCTCAAGCTGCGTGATCGCGGCATGACCGCCGACTGGCAGGTCTATCCCACGACGCAGTGGAATTACGCCGTCCAAATAGACTCGATCAAAGCGACCGAGGCACCCGTCGGCGAAGCTCCCTTCACTCTCAAAGGCGCGCCGGTGAGGCTTGAAGTGAAAGCCCGGAAGTTGCCATCGTGGGTGGCTGAAGATGGAGTTGCCAACCCTGTTCCCGAAAGCCCTGTTGCCAGCTATCAGCCGGAAGAAACTGTCACGCTCGTACCCTATGCCGCGGCGAAGCTACGGATTACTGCGTTTCCTGAATTGAAGAGTTAAAGCAGGCAACTCACGCCTCAACGATTTCAAACGGACGCATCATCTCGTTGTCCTCGTGCTCCAGCACATGACAATGCCACACGTATCTTCCCGCGTAGCTGTTGAACTGGACGATGATCCGCGTCACCATATTCGGATCGCAGCGCACGGTGTCCTTCCATCCCATCTCATTTGGATCTGGCGGGACCACAGGCCCGACGAAGCGCAGCTCGCGCTTTGTCTGAAATTGAAATGCGTCGAAGCTTCTTCGATCGAGAATCTGAAAGCGGACCAGATGCAGATGAATCGGATGCGAGTCATCCGTGAGATTCACAAACTCCCATATCTCGGTCGAATTGAGCACAGGCTTTTCAGTAATCGGAGCATGCCACGGAGTGTTGTTCAGCAGCATCCCCATCGACCGCTGAATGTAATCCCTGTTTTCATCCAGCGTCAGCTGCCGCGTCTTTACCGCGCTCGATTCAGGCGTTCGCTCAAACTCGTGCAGTTTTTCCGGAACTACACCGCGCTCGCCAGTCGCAGTCTTGCCAACGCGAAACTGAAGAATGTTAAAGCTGTCGCTTACGAAGTTCACGCGCTCACCAGCCATCGCGCTGAAGTCGATCAGCAAATCAGCGCGCTCAGCCGGAGCCATTGTTACCCGCTTCAGTTTCACCGGAGCCGCGAGCAGTCCCTGGTCCGATCCGATCTGATAGAACTCGGCTCCGTTCGCGAGCGAAAAGCGATAGAACCGCCCATTCGATCCATTCATTACGCGGAAACGGTAGAGCCGCGGCTCGACATCGCAATACGGCAGCAGCTTCCCATTTGCCAGAATCGCATTCCCGAAAACCTCCGGCACCCAAACTTGGCCCGGATCCTCTGCCACCGGGTACTCCAGCTGTCCATCTGTCTTGAGCATGCGATCGGAAATCAGCAGCGGAATTTCGTACTTACCGCTCGGCAGTGCGAACACATCCTCGCGCGGGTCGCGAATGATGAACATCCCCATCATCCCCGCATAGGTGTTGAGACGGTTAATCCCCATCGTGTGGTCGTGGTAGAAAAGCAGCGCAGCATGCTGCGATGAAGGGTAGTAGCAGGTCTGCGATTTTCCCGGCACCACCCAGTCCTCGGGATAGCCATCGCTTTCCGCCGGAGTACGGCCACCGTGCAGGTGAACGACGCCCCGCACTTCCGGGACATCCTTCTCTGCGCCGTGAATGGAGTGATCGATGGGCAGAAAATGCTTTGCTGGAAGCTCGTTTGCCCACTCGACAATCATTCCTTTCGCAGAAGTCGTCTCAAGCGTCGGCCCGGGAAAACTCCCGCCCAGCGTCCACATCTTCGTCGGCGGCAAGTCGCGATGCACCTTCACCATCGTCTCGCGCATGGCCATGCGGTAATAGGGGATCTGTTCCTTGCTGTCATCCGGATTCGGACGGGTGCCCGTCGCTTTACCGATCGCCGGAATTGGCAATGGATCAACAAAGGCTGGCAGCGTCGAAGGGACGAGCGGTCGCGCCTGTGCTGCTGGAGAGGTGTTTTGTCCTAAAACTGTATTCGCGATCAGCAATCCGCTGCCCGCAACAAACTTCCGTCGAGTAATCAAAACCGTCCTCAAAAGAGAAAGGGTAGCAGCGCCGAGCCGCTACCCTGGAAGTAAAAAGGTCAGAAGCGATCAGTTGCCGCCCTTAGTTACAAGGCCAGTGCTCGTATCCAGCAGGTACACGCCGCCGTTCTGAGGCTGTCCCTTGCTGAAGTCGAACATGCTGTTTAGTGTTCCGGCAATTGCGTCAAACGAGCCGTCGATCCGTTGCCCGCCAAGCCAATTGTCTTCAATGAAACGAAGAATCGAGGCCTGATCGGTGGTTGTGTGATCAACATAGTTCCTCTTTGCCCAGGGCGAGACCACCTGCAGCGGGAGACGCGGACCGTAACCGCAACGTCCCTGCGCACGTCCACCGAAAGTGCCAAAAAGAGCGGTGTTCGCAGCGCTGCCGCACTGGCCAGGAGCGTTCAAGGCATCTGCCGAAGTCGCCGACTGGTTCACGATTGGGCTCATCTGGTGATCGTACCAGCCGTCTGAGTCGTCGTACGCAATCACGACTGCTGTCGAGCTCCACTCCGGACTCTGCTGCAGAGCGTTGATGACTTCGACAATCCACGTCTGCTCATCTAACGGATCCGAATAGCCAGCATGTCCATCCTGGTAGCCAGGAGCCTTCACGAAGCTTACGGCTGGCAGGTTTCCAGCGCTGAGAGCGTTAAAGAAGTCGTACGTGTCATATTGATGGTTGGCCTGGTCTGTTTGACCAATCACCGAGGTAGGCCGAAGGTGCTGAGGGTTGGCCGTCGACTTGTAGTACATGAACGGCTGGTGGTGAGGAATGTAGTCCTTCTTGTTCGAATTCGTGATTACAGAAGTATGCGAGCGATTGCAACCCGTCGTCTTGTTCGGGTTGGTCCTTGTCAGGTCGAATCCGCCTTCAAAGAAGCCCCAGCTGATGCCCTTGACGTTCAGGAGATCGCCGATGTTCTGCCCGCCAAACTGCACAAGCGCGCCAGTCGTAGTGGAGCAGACATCGCCCACCGGATCAGCGTCGCTGATCAGCGTGAAGCCGCCATTTCCGTCGCCGATTACGTCACCACCGGCATTGCTCTGATCGGTGATGCCGTTCGTCTGGCCGGAGATCAGGTTAATCGCGCCCGGGGTTGAAGGCCCGAAGTTGGTGTTATACGAGTTGTCGCTCATCGCATAGCGCTGCGCGTAATTCCACTGGGCCGTCACCGTGTTGCCATCGTAGTAGCCCATCACCAGGCCGGTCGTTCCCCCTACTGGACCGCTCGGCGGTGGTCCGGCTGTTCCTGTGTATTGCGGGAACGAATCCATGAGGCCAGCGTGGAAGGACTGCTGTTCGGGGGTGTAGTCATGGTCCTGATCGGCGGTTGCGGCCTGGGAGCGGTCGAGGCGGAACGGATTCGACGCGCCATCGGCATTGCCGGTCGTATTAAGAAAGTTGGGGTTGCTGAACAAAAGCGCGTCCGTGTAGCCATTCACCGTGGGCGTATTCGGTGCGGGGACAAACTTTGGCTCGTGTGCGGGATTCACCGCATATGGATAGGTTCCGAAGTAGTGGTCAAAGGAGATGTTCTCATCGAAAATCACCACCAGGTGCTTGATCGGAGTAGCGGTATTAAAACTGACACCCTTTTGAGCACTTGCAACAACGGGGGTGGCCAGCTGACTCGACACCAGCAACGCTGCCAGGGAAGTGGCAACAAGCTTTTGCATGCGTATTCCTCCATGCTAGAAAGGGGATTTTCCAGCACATCCTTAGTAAAGCCCGCGCATGTCGGATGCTTTACAGCAGTGTTACAGCCAGAACAAAACTTCATCGCCTCGATTGATCCAATGAAAAAAGGGCCAACGGAATGCAGCGATTTCTCGCACATGAGTTATTGCTCGTTAGAACAGCTAAAAACGTTTTGATATAACGTTTTATAAAATATATATTCGTTTAGTTCTGCCCATATCATTCCAGGGAGCAAGGATGACCCACTTCCGGCCTGCCGCCTGCCGCCTGCTGACGTACGCATATCTGTTCTCTTTCTGTTCCTTGAGCTCGCTCGCCCAGATTTCGGGAGGTTTGAAAGGCCGCGTCCTCGACGCTTCAGGCGCCGCCGTCTCCAACGCGCAGGTTGAACTGACGCAGTCCAGCACCAGCATCACGCAAACCACAACCAGCACAAGCGAGGGCTATTACTCCTTCTCGCAACTCGCTCCCGGGGTTTATCAGCTCGATGTTACTGCCTCGGGCTTCCAGCACCTCACCCGTAAAGGCATCACTGTCGTCACCGGAACCACCGTGACCGCCGACCTCAGCCTCACCGTCGGAGGTAGCCAGCAGTCCATCACGGTCACTTCCGATGCCCCTCTTCTGCAGGTAGAAACCAGCAATATTCAGACGACTATTCCCGGCCACACCATCCGGGCTCTGCCGCTCAACACCCGTAATTTCGTGCAACTGGCTACGCTAGCCCCAGGCGTTGAATTGCCTCCGGGAACACTTCTGCCGCGCATCAACGGTGGCCGTCCTCGGACTAATGAATATCTCTTCGACGGTATCTCGGCCCTGCAACCCGAGCCCGGCCAGGTCGCATTCTTTCCAATCATCGACGGTATTCAGGAATTCACCATCGAAGCCAACAACGTTCCTGCTGAATTTGGGCGCTTCAACGGCGGCGTCGTCAACGTCTCCACGCGCTCAGGCACGAACGCTTTCCACGGCAGCCTGTTTGAATACTTCCGCAACGAAGACCTCAACGCTCGCAACTACTTCGCCACGCCAACGGCACCCAAACCAGAATATCGCCGCAATCTCTACGGGGGAACGATCAGCTTCCCCATTCTCAAAGATCGGCTCTTCTTTTTCGGCGATTATCAAGGAGTAAAACAGCTCATCGGCGTCACCCGCATCTCTACAATTCCCACGCTCGCCGAGCGCCAGGGCATCTTCACCGGCGTGGCAAAGATCTATGACCCCTCCACCACCCAGGTCGTCGGAGGGGTCAACGTGCGCCAGGAATTCCCCAAAGACGTCATCAACAAGCCCTTCGACCCAGCCGCGCAGGCGCTGTTAAGCCGCTTTCCTACACCCACGAGCAGCGCCAAGGCCAACAACTACACCCGCACTGGGAACGACGACGACCACCAGAACCAGTTCGACGTACGCGTTGACGGAGCCATTGGCGAACGCGACCGCGCCTTCGGCCGCTACACCTATTACCACGAAGTTGAGCAGCCAGTCACACCACTCCCAGATGGAAGTGGCGCGATCACCGGCTCAGTCCTTGGGACCGGCAACGTGGCGGGGCTCTCCAACGTGCTCGGCCAGCAGGCCGTCTTTAATGAGACGCACACCTTCTCCCCGCGTCTGCTGAACAACTTCCGCCTCGGCTACACTCGCCGCGCCAACACCATCATCGGGACGACACTAAGCAGCACCGCCTCTGACTCTCTTGGCATACCCGGCATCCCGACCAACGCAGCCTTCAACAACGCCCTGCCGCTCTTCACCTTTACCGGCTTTCAGCAGATTGGCTCATCCGCCAGCACCTTCTCGCAATATCAAACCGGCGTCTGGCAAATGGTTGACACGGCCGAGTGGACGCACGGCCCTCATGACTTCAAGGCCGGCATCGACTTCCGCTGGTATCAGCTCAACGCTGTTTCGCCGCCCAACCCGACTGGGTCTTTTGCTTTCACTACCACCGGAACCAACCAGCAGGGCATCACGAACAGCGGGAATGCCTTCGCCAGCTTTCTTCTCGGCCAAGTCGATACCTTCCAGATTGATTTGCAAGAAAGCAAGATCCGCCCACGCGATCACATCGAGGAATACTTCATTCAGGACGACTGGAAGCTTATGCCGCAGCTCACTCTGAACATCGGAGCGCGCTGGACGCTACACTTCCCGTCAACGGAAAAAACAAATCAGGGCGCGGTCTTCAATCTCAACACGCAGCAACTCGACTACCTCGGCCAGAACGGTTTCTCCCGCAGCGCGCGTGAACTGCACTGGGACAACGTCGCTCCAAGAATCGGCTTCACGTATCTGGCCACGCCACAAACTGTCGTCCGTTCCGGCTTCGGCATCGTCTTCATCGACCAGTCCGGAATCACTACGCCCTTCACTACGCCCCAGTTTCCCTTTATCCAGAACGTGCAGCAGAAAACACAGGACAGCGTGAATGCCGCCTTCGCTTTAACGAACGGCCCGTCCGTTGCGCCGATTCCCTTCACACCCGATGCCGGCCTTGGCCAGAGCGTCTACACCGCCAAGCGAACCGCCGGTTCCGGATACGTGGAGCAATGGAACCTCGCCGTGCAACGTGAAATCAACACGAATCTTTCCTTTGAAGTCGCCTACGTCGGCTCGCACATTGTTCACGTCGGCATCCCCGACTCGAACCTGAACCAACTCACCGCCCAACAGCTCGCCATAGGCACACCGCTGCTGGCAAAAGTCGCGAATCCCTATTACGGACAGCTCCCGCCTTCCAGCTCCATTGGTGGCAAAACTGTAACCGAAGCCCAGCTGCTTAAGCCCTATCCGCGCTTCCTGAACATCGCTACCTACCGCAACAACCGCGGCACCACCAATTACAACGCAATTCAGGCAAAAGTCGAGCAGCGCCTGTCTCACGGACTCTCCGTGCTCTTCAGCTACACGCATTCCAAGCTCATCGACGACGCCTCGTCCGTTTTCTCCACGACCGTGCTCTCATCGCCAAACTCGAGCAGCCTTATCGCCGCCGACACCTTCCGTCCTTACCTCGAGCGCGACTCCTCAAGCGGCGACATGCCGAACGTCACTTCTTTCAGTGGAACCTATGAGCTTCCCGCTGGACGCGGCCACAGCTTCGCCTCTTCGGGCATCAGCAATATTCTCCTCGGCGGCTGGAACTTCAACGCCATCTTCCAGCTGCTCTCCGGCATGCCTGTCACCGTGACGCAGGGAACCAACAACAACGCCTTTGCCGGATTCGCTTTGCAGCGTCCCTTCCTCGTTGGCAAACCCAACCTGTCCCCTGACCAGCGTTACCCGCAGCGTTTCTTCAACACTGACGCCTTCGCCACCGCTCCGCAATTCCAGATCGGCAACGCATCGCGCAATCCCGTCCGCGGCCCCGCTTATCGCGATCTCGACATCTCATTGGTGAAGAATTTCTCGCTGCCCGAGCGAGCCAACATCGAATTCCGTGCCGAGCTCTTCAACGTGACGAACA
>Ga0126381_100009598_pt1 | contig 10865 bp, 10 predicted proteins | sample PanSoiMetPlot_28_FD_96465 | JGI IMG/M metagenome (GOLD analysis project Ga0126381, IMG submission 96465) | Tropical forest soil microbial communities from Panama - MetaG Plot_28 | ecosystem: Environmental > Terrestrial > Soil > Tropical forest > Bulk soil | place: Panama | collected 2016-02-17
CAAATTAATCGCTTCGGTCGTCCCCCGCGTCCACACGATCTCTTCTGGCCCGCGTGCGTTCAAAAAACGTGCAACCGTAGCTCTCGCTGTGTCGTATAGGGTGGCGGAACGACGGGCGAGCGTGTGGAGAGATTTCGCGGGATTCGCATTGTCGTGCAAGTAGAAACGTGCGAGAGCGTTGAGAACCGCTCGCGGTCGCTGCGTCGTCGCAGCACTATCGAGATACACCAAAGGCCGACCATTTGTATTTTCTCGCAGCAATGGAAATTGACTGCGCAGGTCTCGGAGCTCCTCGTTCACTTGATTTTCGGGGTGCTGCCCCGACCATACGGTCTCTCCTCTGAGAATGGATGTGAGTGTCGGCAGAGCGGTAGCGGCCGAAATACTGCGGAGAAAATCCCGTCGGCGAGTCTCCATCGCTTCTCCCTTCATCGCCTCGTGACGATCCATAGAACTCTCTCTTGGTCACTCAGAACAGCTTGCGGCGCCATTCATCGGCGTCCCTCCCAGAACAACTACGGACTTGCGGATGTCACGGGTTCGCGGAGTGAATTGTGCATGTTCAGGATGCGCCAGCGAGTGCCGATCTTTCTGCACATGGACATGCCACGCCCGACGAGATGCTCTTGGGGAGAGATTATTTCGTAGTCGTAGGTATACCAAAGCGCATCGCCAAATAGTTTCACGTCGTCAAGCCTCATCTTGTATGTCAGCCGGGGCGCATACTGTAGGAACCGATCCTGCAAGTACTTCATCACTTCGCCGTGGCCGCGATATTCACGTTGCAAGGCAAAGAGGACAATTTCGGAATCAAAACAATCCCTCAGTTCCGCTGCATTCCCTGCTTCGAACGCCGACGTACAATGATGCATGTCCTCTTCCATCTGCTTGTAGGCCGCGGTGGGACTCGCCGGGACCGAGCTGACTGACGCAACGCCTCGCTTCAAATCGATTGTTACGCCCATCTTGTCCAGCAGATCGACACCCAGAATTCCGTCTATTTTTCCTCCGCACGCACTTGCGATGGGACTGAGATCGATGGCCGGAAGCCGGAGGTCGTTGAGCCGGTGATCGCCGAACAGAATTTCAGGGAGAAACACTTCGCGTGCGCTTGTCGCAGCCGTGCCGCTCCAGGAAGTCACCCTAATCTCCTTCGACCGCCCCGATGAGAATGACTTGAGGTTGAGCATAGATGTAGCAGCGGTATCGAGCAGGAAACGCATATCGGTGCCGTCGATTCGCACCTTTACGATGGGAAGAAGATCGCAACGCTCGATGGGGATTTCAGACGTCGTTTGCAACTCTTGGGCTCGTACCTCTGAACGGAAGGCCAACAAGCATAAAAATACGAGCAAGCACCGATGCGGTTTTCTTGGTGTGGTCGCGTCAGAGTTCGAACTCGACATGGGCGTCGTCCACCTTTCACGGTTGCCAGGAGTAGGTCCATTTGATGGCGAAGCGCGTCTCGCGAACTTGCGGCGGGTTTGCCGGGGCGATGCTAGCAAACTGTGTTCCGACGTTGTAGATGATGTAAAGGTCGCTGTCAGGACGGTAGTTGTACCGCAGGCGAAGATTAGCACTGACTGCTTGAGTATTCGACGTGTCCATCTGGATGAGACTTGTGAAGGTCAAGAACCTGTTGAAGGAATAGTTGCCTTGGAGACTCGCCAGCACAACCGAGAAATTGCCGTTGGGGAGCGGCAATCGAAATCGGTCCCAAGTCTCAGACGCAGAAATTGAGAACTTCGCGGTTGGACGATAGTTGGCTCGAACGCGAAATTCGTTAAGGGTTCCACCATAGTAGCTGCCGAAACGTTCGAAGAAGTTGTAAGTGAATCTCCGATCTTGCCCGGAACCGTACGTCAGTTGGTGGCGGGTGAAATGGTATAAGCCATTAGGGATGAACACGCTTTTGTAGATGTGGAGGGGTGTCGTAATGGCCTGCGTAAATACGTCAACGATGTCGTCGTCCGTGTAGGCGCCGTTGTTGAAGTCGGCGCGGAACGTGTTCTGCCATTCTTGTGTCGAGACCTGGCCCCGCGTATCCGGAGCATGGAGAATGAATCCCTCGAATTGCAACTCACGAACGCCCTCAATCTTGGGTCTGAATTTGAAAGTCGTGTCTCCGTAAGTTTCATCGGAATCGGTCCTTTCAATGAAACCTACTTCCGGGTTGAAGTTTGGGCCGATCTTTCTCCGCTCGACAATTCCGTCGAGCCAGTTCGATCGGTACGACAAGGAAGCGCCGACGTCGCTGGCTCCGCCGCTTGCTCCGCTTATGTTTATGGGGGACTGCGTTCCCGCCATGTGGGCGTCGACAAACCAGTCCTTGAAGAAAACGAGGCGCGTATCAACACCGCCCGTCTGATTGTAGCTATCGAGCACGTTGCCGGATCGCTTGTCGATGCCCATCACTCCGACATAGGAGCCGGGCCAGAGGGATTCTTTAACGCGAACAACCGCGAAATTTGAGTACGGATTGGGCCCACTTGAGCGGGTATCTACGTCCATGATTCCCAATTCTGTGCGCCCCAGCTTTCCCGTCAGCCTGACCCCGCCGTTGATGGGCACCTGTTGCCCGGTTATTGGATCAATCCCGATCTGACGGCTAAAGAACAGTTGGTCTTGGTCACCAATATCGAAATTGAAGACGCCTGCGTTTTCGAGGAAGAACTGGCGCTTTTCCGGGATGAACACTTTGAACGGTGTCAAATTGAACGGCTCCAGGTCGACTTCGGTGTCGGCAAAATCGGTATTCCCAGTCAGGTTCAAGACGAGATTCGAGGTAAGTCCGTACTTCATATCGAGGCCGCCCGTTAGCGGGAACTTGGGGTCCTGCCCAGTCTGTTTGTCGTATCTCGCGACAGCGTATGGCTTCACAACAAAAAGTCGCCCACTGCCGATGTCGGTGATACCTCGCAGGTCTCCAGCCTCCGATACCTTGGTGATGCCAAACGTTCGGCGATAGGCTCTCCACAGATCTTGTTCGTTCTTTCTGCGGATGAAGCGTTTGAAGTTCAAACCCCAGAGGACATTGTTTGATTGAGTGAAATTGAGTGTAGTGAAAGGGATTTCTATGGTCGCGGTCCATCCGTCGGCGGCGATGCGTGCCTCGGAAGTCCAAACCCCATCCCAACCGGCATCGAAATCGGTGCCAAAGGAACCGAATCCGCTTCCCTGCTCTTCCACGATCAGGCCATCGACTTGCGTTCCAAGTGGGTTGATCTGAAAAACATAAGCGCCACGCCGGTCGTGGTTGGAGTCGATAAGAATCTCAAAGTGGTCGTCCAGATCCTGGCTGACGTCGCGCCGCAACTCCGTCGCAACGATTCGAGTTGGCTCAGCATCATGGCAATGAATTCCGAAATAAACGGCGTGGCGGTCGTAAAGAATGCGGACTTCCGTTCTCTCCGTTGGCGGCTGGCCTTCGTAAGGCTCCCGCTGGTGAAAGTCTGTAATCGGTTTGGCCGTCTGCCATAGTGGGTCATCCAATGTCCCGTCGAGCTTCGGAGCATGTTCAACACGTATCGCCTCCCCATCATTAGGCTGAACTTGACCAGGAGGGCTAGGAGCGGCGGCGCCCTCCGCTCCACAAGTCAGCGGCCAACAAAGAAGAGACAACATCGCCACAATGCGCCAACGCAGTCTGGGGTGGTTCCGGCTCGTAGGCTTATCCATTTAGTCTTGTACGGTGTAGATTCTGACCTCCGCGCTTTGCCCCCCTCGGGCGGGAACCGCGAGGAAGAAACGATCGAAACCCTTCTGGTTCTTCCCAAAATAGCCAGCGGTTCGCGCACCGAGTGCAGTGGGTACTTTCGCGAGCAAGCGATAGTGGTCAGGGTCGGTCATTTGAAAGGCGTCGATAAATCCTTCTCCCCCCGGCATGTAGATTCGTTTGCGGTCAGCATCGAAATAAAGATCGTCCATGTCCTGGACGCTCTTTAGCACCGTGACGATGCGGCCGGAAGTTGTATCAAATACAACCAACCGCGGCGGGACATGCGTTCCAACGAACAAACGGTGGTCGGCCTCATCAAGGGCCATCGGAAAGTTTTCAGCAACGCCCTTGAGTGGCCATCGCTTGATCTCCTTCGTTTCACGATTGACTACGACAATCTGTTTTAGAGGCGGAACGTTGACGTAGATATTAGGCCCGGACTTTTCCAGTTGGAAGGACTCTGGTTCACCGCCTAACTTGTATTGTTCGTCGAGGCGCTGGTTCGTGACTGCATCGATGGTAGCGATAGCTCCCGTTTTTTCGTCATCGCCGCATGCGACGTAGACTCGCTTGGTCGTAGCTTCATACCGCAAATTGTCGGCGCCACCCTCAAAATCGACCGTTGTAATTAGGTTGTATGTGTTTCCGTCAAAGATATAAACCTTGCCTCCGGCGCTGGCGGCAAAAAGCTTGTTCGTTTCCGGGGAAAAGGCGACGCCTTGGGAATACGGCACACCCGGGATAGTGTGTTCTAGGATTCTCCTGCCCACGTCGATCACTGCGACCGCATCGCTGCCCAAGGCGGAAACAAATATTCTGCCCTTTCCCGAGGCAAAGTGATCGAAGCGTCCCTTCGCGTTTTCCAATGGTATGGCTTCAGTTAGCACGAGTGGCATGTCGCGTTCGGGAGGGTTGGTTTCTTGCTCAACCTGTGCCGGCTTCCTCGGAGCACCCGGCTTCGTTTGAGCCATCGGCTTAATTGCATATGTGAAGGTCAGCATCGATGCCAGACAAGCAGAAGCTTTCTTCATAAAGTCCTCGTGTGAATACGGCTTTTGATCCACTCTGCTCTGCACAAGATGATGCGCGTATAGCGCACGTGTGAATTCTTAGCGAGCCAGCATAAACGTGACATTAATCGGCCTCTTCCGGGGGCCGGACCGCCGCGAACTCCCGATACAGCATAAGGTCATAAGCGATCTTGAGCGTCCCGGCAATGAAGAGGGGAACGTCAATCAACGCAGGACGGGAGAACAGGAAGCCAGCAAAGACCGGGCTAATCGCTGCGCCTGCCGTCCTTGCGACTCCCGTGATTCCGCCCGCCGCGGAGCGTTCCTCCGGCCGCACTACGGCCATCGTATAGGACTGTCTCGTCGGCACGTCCATCTGGCTGATGCTGAATCGGACGAGCAGCACCAGCACCGCGAGACTGAGGTTCGGCATAAGTGGCACAAGGATGAGCAAAACATTCGACGGCAAATGAGTCACCACCATGGTCCGCACCAGCCCGATGCGCGTCGCCAAGCGCGATGCGAGCAGAGCGGAGATTCCCGCGAGGACATTGGCCCAGAAGAAAATGAGGCCCAGTTTCACCGGAGCAACCCCGAATCGCAGATAGAACCAATACGCGGCAAAGCTTTGCACTACAAAGCCACCACCGAAGGAGTCGAGGGCGAACAAGCTCGACAACTTCAAAACAATCGAGCGGGAGCGGCCCACACCAAGAAAGTCTCTCGCCGACGCTCCGCCCGCTGACGTCGTATGCACATCGACCTCTGTCGCGGACGACAAGCGTGTGAATAAGAACGCGAGCGCGACTCCAAGGACGGCGTAGAGAAGGACTACAACACGGTAGCTGTCGGAGGTAGAGAGGGACGCCTTCTGCACAACCCCCGCAGCTGCGCCGCCGCAGAAAGCGCCGAGAGCCGTGGCAAGCGAACCTGCCAGCGTGTACCACGCGAATACTTCCGTGCGACTGTGTGCCGAAACGACGTGCGAAAGAGCTGCTTGCTCGATCGACAGGAAAGGGCCGACTTCGTGGCCGCTCGGGCTGATTACACCGATCGTCCCGGCAATTATCAGGAAGAGAAGATTCTTTGTTGATGCGAATGCGATGCCAGCGCCAGCCATGAGAACGGCTCCGACGATCAGCATCCGCCGCCGTCCCATTCGGTCGGCTCGCGTCGTCAGCAGAAGAGAAATCGCCATGTCGCCGGCGAGCGTCAGCGTCAGAAGCACGCCCACTTGGGCTTCGCTAAGGCCGAGACTCACGAGATAGAAGACCAGGATGACGGACAGCGCCCCGTACGCGAAGAGCCGCGTAAATCGGGAAAGAAACAGAACTACGCCGTCTCTCGGCAACGTGCGGAGTGAAACCGGCATTAAATCGATCATCGTCATCGGACTCTACAGGGGACGCTTATTCCTCTTTTCTCAAGGCGTCCACTGGAACTACCGATCGCCAACCGCTTCGTACACCACCATCCGCGCGACGGGCTTGCCGTCCTCTTCTTGTTCCGGCGTGTAGAGGCGGTGCGTTTTCAAATCCACGGCGACCGTGTGCACTGCGTGCTGCACTCGAAAGTCCTCAAGCTTGCGGTAGTGATCCGCATCGTCTAGGTGAAACACAGAGATGGCCCCGCTGTAACACGCGACCATAGATACGGCGGAGACCGGCATCGAATTTAATTACGTCCGGCCCCGCCAGCTAGCGGCAGGAACACGATGGAAGCGTTTTTGTCCAAGTCAAAAACAGTCATCAGCTCGTTTCCTTCACAGGAAATGAAGGCACGATGGTGTTCCGGGTCAAGCGCCGTGCCGTGGTTTCCCTTGCATTTCCCGACCGCGTAGCGGCCCACAACTTCGTCCGTTGCAGGATCGATAACCGCGAAAATGTTCTGGTCCTGCAGGTTCACTTAGACCTTCCGCGCCACGGGATCGTATTGCGGCATCCCCGTTTCGCTGTCGAAACGCATAGTCTTCACGATCTCGTCTTTGGTTACATCGACGATGGCTTCCGCTTTTCCGCGTTCGTCCGAGACGTACAGCTTGTGAAACGGCGCAGCGTAAGTGCTTCCGTCCGGCTTCGATTCTGTTTTCAGTTTCTTAATGACCTTCATCTGCTTCAGGTCCACGACGCTAATCGTGTCGTCGTGGGCGTTCGAAGTATGAAATTTCTTCAGTTCTGGAACGTACTCGACCCCCTCCGCTCCGGGCGTGTCAGTGACTGTGGCGACGACCTTGTTCGTGGCCAGGTCGATCACGTAAGTCTGACCTGCAGCAAGATGCGCAGAAATCACGTAGTGGTCATCGTCGTCAATCGTCAGGTAGTCGAAACGCTTGCCTCCCGGGCCCGGCAGATCGAACTTCGTAAGCTGTCTGAGCGTTTGAGCGATGCCGCCAGGAGAAAACAACGCATTGGCTGCAAAGAAAGCGCAAACGCCGAAGCCTCGCAACCATGTATCCGCTCGCATCATTTCCTCCAGTGCCTCTTTCTTGGCTCTAACCTAAGCCTCGACTCACGTAAGACTACTGACTGGCTTCAAAAACCTGGATCATCGCCGGCATAGAACCTTGTCGCCTGACGCCAACGTAAAGCCGGCCCAAGTCTGGCGCGAAGAAACTCGTGCGGGCTCCTTTTACTGTTGGAACTCGGGCAATCTCTTTGTAGTGATCAGAGTCCTTTTGTTCAAAAACGGAAATGGCACCTTCACCGCCTGTGGCGTAAAGGCGCTTTCTCGTTTGGTCGAAGAAGATGTCGTCGCAATCGCCCACAGCCGAGAGTGTTTGAACGATCTTGCCGCTGGCCGTGTCTATGACCATCAGTCGGGCGGGATAGCGAGTAACCACGAAGAGCCGGCGGTCTGCTTCGTCTAGCGCCATCGCATAGTTGGCTAACGACATTCCAGTGCCCCACGTCGTTACGATCGAGTGGGTCTCTCGATCCACCACGGCTATTTTTCGAGATTTCGGCAGGTTCACGTAGATTCGAGGACTGTTTTTTTCAAGCTGGAACGATTCGGGATGTACATCCAGCTTGATGTCAGCAACCTTTTGGCCTTCGGTGTCTAGTTCCCCCAAGGCACCGCTCCCGTACCCGACATAAACCCGCTGACGGGCAACGTCGTAGCGCAGGTTATCTGCATCGTCGCCATACTCGATCGTTTTCAGAAGTTGCAGCGAAGCGCCATCAAAAGCCTTCACGGTTCCGTCTTTGGAACTCGCGATGTACAAGCGTTCTTCAGCTGGCACATACAGGGCACCTTGCGGCTCTTGAAGCCCAGAGATTGTATTGGCGCGCTTGCCTGCCCTGAGATCGATGACCTCCACCGTATTATTTCCAAGCGCAGAGACGAACAGCCGCTGGCCCTTAACATCAATCGACATGTGATCGATGCGTCCCTGTACATCCGGTAGTTGGATCGTCTTCTCAAGTTTGAGCGGGCCATTCGCTTGAGCCTTTGCCAGCATCGCGGCCAGGAACAGCAATACTGCAAAGAGTATTTTCCTCCTCACGGCTTGCTCCGATCTGAAGTAATGGCATCGTATACGATCATGCGTGCAACGGGCTCGCCTCTTTCCTGTTGCTCAGGCGCATACACGCGATGGGTGGTTGAATCCACCGCAAGACTGTGGACCATCTTCTCTACTGGGAAGTCCTCAAGTTTTCGATAGTGTTCTGTATCTACCGCCTGAAACACTGAAATGAATCCGCTGGAACAAGCCACGTAGATGCGGCCAAGCCCAGGATCGAATTTCACGACGTCAGCACCCGCTGGCATTGGAAGGTGTGTGATCGCCTTGTGAGTGTCTAAGGCAAAAACCGTAAATGTTCGGTTTCCACTGCAGAGGATGAATGCACGGTGATGCTCTGAATCGACTGCCATTCCATGATTGAACTGGCAACCCTCAACGGGGTATTTACCCAACACACCGTCTGTCGCCGGATCAATCTCCGCAACTTCATTCGTGTTTCGCAGATTCACGTATACCTTGCGAGCGGATGAATCATATTGCGGCATGCCCGTTTCGCTGTCGAATTCTATGGTTTTGACGATCTCGTCTTTATCGACGTCCACCACCGCCACGGCTTTCCCAAGGGTATTGGAAACGTACACCTTGTGAAACGGAGCGGCATACACGCTCCCGTTCGGTTTGGCCTCCGTCGGCAAGCGCTTCACTACTGTCATGGATTGCAGATCGACGATCCCGATCCTCTCCTCGCCCCAATCGGAGGTATATACCTTGCGCGCCACGGGAACGTATTCAACGCCGGTGATGCCGGGCAGTCCAGGAATTGCCTTCACCACCTTGTTGGTTCGCATGTCGATCACATATAACATCCCTGGACCCAAGTGCGCCGAAAGCAGGAACTGATCTTCATCGTCTATCGCCAGATAGTCGAAGCGCTGGCCTTTCGGACCGGGAAGATCCATCGCCGCAGCCCGCTTTAAGGTTTGACCCGGCGAAGAAGCTGCGATAGCCAGAATCGCCACAACGCACCGACGAACCATGCCCGCGGCTCTTTTCGCTTCCATTGTCATCTGCAAAGCGCTCAACACTTGCTAGTGCGTCATCCCGTGGCGAGCACCTTTGCCCAGCTCTTCGAGAGCGGCCTTGAAGGAATTCGCGAGTTTATCCGCCGGACCACGACCCCAGTAGTGCAGGAAGATAACCAAAGGCTGCTCTTCCGTCATGTGGTGATGAATCGCGACGACATCAATGCCGTTTTTGCGCAGACTCTTCAGAACCGGAGTGAGTTCGCTTTCGAGCATCGCGATGTCTCCCGCAACCACGGCCTCTTCCTGCGTGCCATAGAAGGCAGCCCAAGTATTGAGGCCCATTCGCGCGTTGATCTTGGCGCCGTGGTCTTTCATGGCGAGGTCATCGCGCCCGACTGTGATTTTGTAAACCGTGCCGGACTGCTCACCCGTGTGGCCCACAATCTGCGCTATTTTCGCCGTGTCGATTGCCGCACCGCCGGTGCTTAGGGGCGCCATCGTCGGTGGCTGAACGTGCCCGATCAAATCGAATGCGGGCTTTACCCGCCGCGCCAGGTCCGCTGCTTTTGCCATTCCGTGCACGTGCATGAAGAAAACGTGTGGGTCATCCCAGAAGAAATGGTTGTGGAGCGCGGTGACTTCGATGCCGTTGTCCAGAAGCGCGGACATCACCGGATTCACTTCCTCTTGGAGCAACACTAGGTCACCCATCATCACTTCGCTACCATCCGTCGATTTCGTGAACGAGACCCATCCGCCGAACCCGAAAGGCGTGGGCGTCGATATCCCTTGCACGGTCATCTTGAGATCGTTGCGGGGGATATTGACCTTCAGCACTCCATCCTTGAAATCCCCTTTGCGGTCGAGGGATTTCAGAACTTCCTGGTAATCGCTCGGAACTTCCTGGGCAAATGCAGATACCGACCAAAAAACAAGACAAGCCAGCATCGTACGTGTCTTGATTCCTGACATCAAACACCTCCTATGTTCATTGGCTGGTGAATTTCGTCCCTGCCTACTTCGCGGTGGCGGCCTCCGCAACTTGCTTTGTCACGACATGAGTCCCGGCTCGCAGTTCGTCGGTGCCCCGCAGGGCCACTTCGTCACCTTCGCGTAGACCGCCAAATACCTCGATGGACTTGCCGTCAAGCTCGCCCGTCTGGACGTTGACCCATTCCGTGTTTCCTTCGCGAATACGAATCACGAACGTAGCTTCCGTGGTTCTCGCGACCGCGGACACCGGAACAAACAGCGTCGGCTCGGTTCGGCGAACCGGCCAAAGGACCTCAGGAAACATCCCGGAACTCAAACGCCCGTCCGCATTGTTGACGTCTAGTTCGACCGGCATGGTCCGCGTCTTCACGTCCACGGAATGAGCAAGACGGGCAATCGTCCCCGCGAATGTCTGACTGGGGAAGGCCGGAACGCTGAACTCAACCTTACTTCCGATGTTGATACCGGTGGCATATTTCTCTGGGACAGGAACAATGAGCCGGAGCCTAGCGGTCTTTTCGACCCGCAGCATAGGCATGGCCGCTCCCGAGCTAGTTGTTGCAGGCCCCACAAGAGATCCCGGATGGACGTTCCGTTCCGTCACAATGCCGTCGAAAGGAGCCCGCACTTGGAGGTACCCTTCGATTTCTGTG
>Ga0126381_100009599_pt1 | contig 10864 bp, 5 predicted proteins | sample PanSoiMetPlot_28_FD_96465 | JGI IMG/M metagenome (GOLD analysis project Ga0126381, IMG submission 96465) | Tropical forest soil microbial communities from Panama - MetaG Plot_28 | ecosystem: Environmental > Terrestrial > Soil > Tropical forest > Bulk soil | place: Panama | collected 2016-02-17
GCATAATAGATGCTCCACTCTTCGAAATACCCTCCCACGACCTTTGCCTGATCGTGCGCGTCGCGGCCGTTCACTTGTGCGAGTGCAGGAACAGTAACAGTCAGGGCAAGCATCGCCGCCAACAGAGTTCGCATCAGAGATCGGATTGCAGAGACTGTTTTCATTGGCGCTTCTCCTACTCGGACGAGAAGTGTATTCCTAAATAGCATTCTGGGCAAAGATCACTACCCCGTACGACTTGCAAAGTGCGATTCATCGATCCGTGAACACAACGCGATAGAATCAGGGAACTTTGAAGGAAAGTCCCTCTTGATTTGTCGTACTGCGACCGAGCATCGCTATTTGTGAACAGCGATCTGCCACCCCGGCAGGGGAAAAGATCGCCGACCACCGCGTGTATCGTGATTTCTATTCAATGTTTAAGACCTTCCAGTCCGCGGCGGCCCCCATGGTCGAAAGTCCAGCTAGAAAATCTCAGCGAGATGTCGTCATTCGTTTACTTGGGTCCGCGATGAGTGGAGACCTAATCGCCGGTAATAGATAAGTTGTCGAATTGCGCCCGGTTCCAGGCCGTCCCGAGGGCGAACATTCCCTTCGAATGCGCGGTATTGGAGACTGCAGCTAGAACCTTTCCATCGCAAGCAGCAGATATCCGAGTCCCTTTAAAGGAGAGTTCAGCGTGGTGCCACTTCCCCGCTTCAATCGACATTGTTCCCGAGCCTAACCGTTCAGTCAGCACTTTGTATGCCGATGCTGAAAGCGTCCACTTCCCATCCGGCTGGATGCTCAGCACATATCCGCTCGGCCAAAGTGCCTTTCCGTCTTTGAAAACGTCCGCGCTATCGATGCGGCCCATCAGCGTAACCGGTCCATCTTCGGTAGTCAGGAAGTCCACAGCGATGCGATAGTCCGACCACTGGACATCGCCGGCGAGAGTAAATGGATCGGGCAGAGGTCCCCACGGGATCGGCTTCATCGTAATCACCTGTTCGAGACACTTTCCTGTTCGCTTCGCACAAGGCTGGCCCTCGAAGGCACCGTTCTGATCGGAGAGAAAACGAGGAGCGTGCCCAACCGCTGTATCTTCAAAATTGTCTGCATAGGGTAACGGGAAGGGTGCGTTTGGCGGCGGAGTAGCCGTACCGCGCCCCTGCCCGGTAGTCGTAGTGAAGGTGTACAGCGAATCGGGATCGAGAGTGTAACTGAGTTTCCCATTCACCGGCGCGATGTCGGCGATATGTTGAAAGGTTTTCTGACTATTCGTCTCCCAAACGTGAATAGTAGTCATGTGGAGAGCGCCGGTGGCGCTGAGCGCAATTTGCTGCGGCTGCTTCGCGTCGATGGTCTCGGCAACCACGCTCCAATCTTTGCTGTCGGGCGACTTCAAACTTACGTAGCTTCCTTGTTCGGGGAGATGTCCGCAGGCTGAGTCAAGATATTGCCATCCGGGCTGAGCGAATTGCGCCGTGTGCGCCGTCGCCCAAATCGCGCCCTGCACGTCATAGTAGCCCGACCAGGGAGTGTTGGCATACATCAAGCCGGAATTCGGCGCGGCGAGAATGTCATAGTATGAAGTGATAGGACTCCATATCTCGGTTTTGGTGAACCCGCCTTCAAGATAGTTCCGGTTGTACAGTCTCGCGAGAATCCGTCCACCAATCTGCCAATCGCGCGACAAGATTGGGCCGCCGCCGGAATTGGGCTGGTCTTCACTGGACCAGAGTAGTTTCCCGATCGTTCGGGCTTCGGCCGGCGTCGTATATTTGCCGTCCACGAGCGAATAGTGCACACCGACAGCATAGACAGCATTCGCAAGCACCTGATCCTTGGCCATTGCATTCACGATGCTCCACTGTCCGAGACCTTCACCGGGGTATTCGTCGCAGCAGACGATCTTTGCGTCGATGTGCCGCTTTCCCAGCTCGGCAAAGAGCTCTTTGACGTAAGGCCCGTCGAATTGCTTTTCGTTCCACACGCCAGTATAGGCAATATCGAACCCGTAGGTTTTTTTGGCGCCCTGCAAAAAATCCGCAACATAACTCGCCATCTTCGGCGTGTATAACGTCTCTTTGCCTACCCAGCCAGGAGCGCCCCACGGCAGCGTGTCGAGTATGATCTTCGGATTGCGCTTCCGTGCCTCTTGCATCAGCCACCACTCGTACCCGCGAGTGTAGTTGTGGTCATCACTGGTGCGCATTGAGCTCGGCTCCGAACCGTCGGTGGAATTTACATCCGAGCCGATCTCAACTTTGAGATGTTGCAGGGCCGCACCATAGCCGGGCTTGAATAGATAGTCCAATATCTGACTCCGATAAGGCTCTTTGTAGTCATAGAGCAGCCGGGAGGAAGCGCCGGCGCTCAATCCGCCGATGCCTTCATAGACCTTTCCCGTCGCAGAGCTGTCGAGCACGATGCTGGTCTGGCCGTCGGCAACAATTCCTAAACCAGGCGCAAAGCAGAGAACCGCAGACAACGCGTAATAGCTAAACCGATTCATAAGGCAGGGTCTTCTCCGTTTCTATTTCGACTTCTCAGAAAACTGCTTACCTACTTCCTACGTTCCCAGATTTACGTTGTCGTACACGGCGCAAGACCACGAGGCTTTGCTTCGTTGCGCGCCTAAAACCAGCCTCAGGTTGTGCTTTGCATTCGGTGCAGGACTTCCGCCAGGCTCACCTTGTCACGGCACTCTTTGCCGGCTGCGAGCGATCGAGAGATCGCCAGTGCTTCGTTGTGGCCTTCAAACCATGCCAGAAATGCAGAGTCTTCCGCTCCCGACAACCGCTGCAGATTGATCCAGGTGTAGTAGGCGCCCATGTCCGCGTCGATCAACGATCCCTGTGAATCGAACGCAGGCTTCTTTTGAATACCTTGGAGTTCTTCATCTGCTGATTCTTCGGTCTGCCGCGGCGCAAACTTCGCCAGCAGCGTTAAAGGTCTCGCTCTGCGAAGGGCCTCACGTGCTGTCCACTGCACAAATGTGGTGCTGTAAATCTGAGTGCCGGCTCCCTCACTGAGCACGCTGACGCTGAAATGGGAAAGCACTGCATCAACATTCTGACCGCTCATTCCAACTGCTGCAGGATCTGTTTCCGCCAGCCGAGTTCGCATCGCTTCGGGGCCGAGATGCGAAGCCGACGACCCTTGCATTTTTCGAATGAGGTCACCACGCACCGAAGATAGAGAGAAATAAGAAACGGAGGCGACTTGCTTGCTCTGCGGTGCAGCGGCATCGGCTCCGTAAATGCACCAGTGCGCATACGGGACAGGATATCTATGGGCGCGATCAGCCACAACATCCAATAGGACCTTGTAGTCGCTGCTGCGATCGACAGCTGTGAAATACGTCCCGTGACTGCGCAGCTTGCGAAAAAGTGGATAACTGGATTCGCCCATTTCCCGTCCAATTACCACCAGGCCCAGTCTCGACGCTAGAGCCGCTTTCTCGGGCACTGCGCTGTTGAAAGCGGCAATGTAATTCTCTGCTGCTTCGCTGAAGCCGTCGATCTGGTGTGTGGCCCAAAGATGCGCCGAGAACCGTTCCGAGAAGTGAGAAGGATTGCTGATCCACTCAGCCTGCTCAAGCTCAGGCGACAGCTCAATTTTCGCGAACGGACTCAGCGCATTTGCAAGCTCCTGTGTCTTCAAGCTGCCCAGATAGCGGAGCTGCCGTTCGATCTCATCGCGCTCGGCGGGAAACTTCCAGTCATACGCGATGATCTCCCGCAGCAGCAACATGAGGAAAGCGCGCGGAAGCTGCTGGAACAACGTCAGATTCCGCGCGACCAGCACCTGCGCTTCCGGTGGATAGCTTCGGAAGTCTTCATTCCTCAGTGGTGTGGCGCTCACGGCTACAGTACCTCCGGCAGCGCCCTGCCGTGCGAGAAGTTCGGCGAGAACCCAAAGAGGGCCCCTAGTGTGGGTACGAGGTCGGTCGATTCCACCGGACGATCGACAATCAGGTTCTCTCTCACGCCTGGGCCTTTCACAATCATCCAAGTAGTCCGTGAATAGGCGTCTCCGGTCCGGTGATGCTGGAAGCCGTTCCCACCCGCGCTTGTATCTGAATCGCGGCCAAAGTCAGGCAGGATAAACATGGTCGTTTTTCCGGCATACTCCGGTTCTTTTTCGATCGCGTTCCATATCTCGCTGCATAGCCTGTCGGATCGCTGGATGGCGTCGATATACAGTGAATAGGTGCCCGCATGTGCTACGTCGATGTCGTGGAGAGTGATCCACAGAAGACTTGGCGCGAGTTGCTGCATCAATTGCTTGGCAACGTACACGGATAGTTCATCCGGACTGCGAAGACTACGCGCATGGGCAGAGAAATCTGCAACCGAAACCCGGAGGAGCTGGGCCATCTGGTGGAGTTGCTCATCGCTTACGGCCAGCACCGGCGCATAGACAGGGCTTTCGTAGTTGTCCCGCAAGAGTTGCTCGTAGCCAGCAGTCTCATTCGCTGGCACAGCGGCGGCAAGCAGGCGCTTGGGAAGAATGACACCCGCGCCGAGTCCCGGCCCATGCGAGGCATGGCTGCTCTCTCCAATGAGACCAAAGCCATTGCTCGGAGCTACAACCCAGGCGTCGGACGCAGGCCGATGCAGCTGCTTGCGAAAATACTCGAAGACCGTGGGATTGTCGGGCGACACGGCCGCGAAGTTATTGAAGGTCTCATAGACGCCGGTGACCAGGCTCGCGGTCGCCACATAATGACCAAGAATGCCCCGGTTGACCACTTGGGTGAAGATCGTTCCCTGAGGAATAAAGTCCTTGAGCAGATGTGGAATGTTCTCCCGGCCATCGGGCATGAAGGTCTCTTCGTCGCGTGTTCCTCCGCCAAATGTAACCACCACTGCTTTTTGGTTCTTGCCAACAGTCATGGCCCGCAGAGGAGAAAACGCTGACAGTGCTGCGGCCGCCACCCCTCCGGAGATCCCGCGTAAAAAATCACGCCGGCTGCATGAAATCGCGCCTTCTATATCTCGCGGCGAGCCCTGTTCGGCAAACCGCGACAAACCGACGCTCTTCATGCTCCCACCGGCTCTGTTATTAAGACCGCTCATGATTCCCTGAATTCTCCACGGACTAGTTGATCATTGCGAAGTCGCCTTCACTTCGTCGTTACGGATTAGCCTCGGACTCCGCATCCTGCTTTTTAATCTGCTTCAGAATGGTGAGTTGTTCGTCTGCCAGTTCTTTCTGGTGTGTGCGGTTGTAAAGCAGAACAAGATGGTAGTGAGCCCGGTTGTAGTCCGGTTGGAGCTTGAGCGTTTGGTTAAACTCCGTAATGGCATCGGCGTACTTGTTCTCGTCTTGATAGAGCACTCCCAATTGAAAGTAGGCATCGTAGAACTGCGGATCAGCCGAAATCGCCTTCTTCAGTAGGTCCTCGATCATTTGCCTATTTTCCGCCATTCCCCCGTCTGATTGCTTCCACAAAATCATTGCGTAGTAATAGTTCGCAGGGCCGTTCTCGGGGTAGCGGCGCACAAAACTCTCTAGCCGGTCTTGAATTATAGGCATGAGCGAAGGCGAAGCTTTGCTCACCTTTCCCAGGAACTGATAGGGCTTTGGGTCAGAAGGATCAAGGTCGACTGCGCTGCACAGGGTTTGCACAGCATCATCGTATTTACCTTCAGCATAGAGTGTCACGCCCAAACCAACGTTCAGTTTCGCAGATCGAGGGTACTGTTGTACCCCATATCGAAAAATCACTAATGCTTTGTCGAGAAAGCCCTCATAGTGTGGATGCTGCAGAAGAAAAGAGCCCAGATCGAAGACATTGTCTTCGCTTGGATCGAGCAAGGCCGCACGATCATAGGTGACACCCGCGTTCTTGTAATCGCCCGACTTTTCGAACGCCTCCGCAAGCAGGCCGTCAAGTTCTGCTGTCTCATGTCGTTTGATCATCGCTTTCAGTTGCTCGGCGGCCTTGGTCAGGTTGTCTGATTTCAAATAAGCCAGCGACAGGTCGTAACCGGTGTTGTAGTCGTCTGGTTTGATCTGCATCGCTTTTTCGAGATATGGAATGCCGTCAGACAAACGGCCCTGCTGTAGATAGAACTCGCCGAGGCTCTGTTGTGCAGCAAAGCTCTCTGGATGCTGTTTAGCGAACTCAATGAGGGAAGACTTCGGGTTCTGAGGCTGCATCCCCACGTCAGGCGATGCGGTCGATTGGACGGGTGCTGTTGCGTCAGGTGAGCAACCAGACGGCAACGGTGCTGCATTGGCGGAGGCGAGAGAGGTGATCGCTGACAGAAGTCCAAGAACACGGAACGAACATCTGGCCTTTTGCAGCATGCCCAAGAATAGTACCCTTCGCTATGGACGGACAAGGCTCAGCAGCAGAGCAACGGACAAAGCGCAGACAGTCGACATCACCGCCTGCGCATTGAGGAAATCACCAGTAGTATTTCAACGCAAGTTGGATCTCGCGTGAGTTGCTGCGGGTGGAAGTTGATTGACCGAAATTCGCTGTGTCAAGGAAATCCGTATTACTCGGCAAATTGAAACTCGGTGTGTTGGTCAGGTTAAATGCCTCGGCACGGAACTGGAAGCGCGTGGTCTCAGTTACTCGTAACTCTTTGAAGATGGAGAAATCGAAATCTTTCCATCCCGGACCGCTGACTTGTGTGTTCGAGCCTCCTAGAGGAGCGAGACTAGTCTGCCCGATCGCCGTGGCAATAGGCGGCTCCGCGAATGCGGCGGGATTGTAGTAATGCGCGGGCCCTCCCGACCGATATCGGCTCACACCGGGCAGAGTATCCGCGTAGCAGCCGAGGCCAGCTGTCGTGGAGATCTGGCATCCGATAAGTTGCGGAGGTCCGCTGTTCAACGTAAGGATGCCATTGGTGACCCAGCCGCCGAGAAGCCAGTCCGCCGGCCCGTGAAGAGTTCCTAGAAAGGCTTTGCCTTTGCCGACCGGTATTTCATAGGTGCCGCTGGCAACAAAAGAGCGGCGAATATCGAAGCTGGCAAGCCCACGGTCATATCCAATTCCTGTAACAGCTGGCGCGCGGTATCCGCCAACGCCGCCATTACTCAACAGGTCACCGGCATCCGACAGCGACTTGGCCCAGGTGAAGCCGGTGAGCATTTGGAAGCCCCGGGAAAAGCGGTGCTCGTACTTCGTCTGCAGGGAGTTATAGCTGCTGGAACCGGCGGTGATGTCGTAGGAAGACCCTTGGGCAAAGTCAGGGTAAGCGACGTAGGGCGTGGTCGGCGTGCCTGGCGGCAGTATCACCGGCACTAGGTTTGTGCCCGCGAACGCCTCGAGATGCCGGGCCGCTGAACCGACATAACCGATCTGGAACGAATCCTGAGAGGTTATCTCATACTGCAACATGAGATTGAATCCCTGCGTGTAAGGCGTCTGGTAGTGCAGCTGCACGCCGCGTAGGACTAACTGACTCGCGTTGACTTGAGTGGGATCCAGTTCAATGCCATTCAGGCCATTCTCCAGCGTACCCGTAGTGCCGTCGGGATAAACAACCGGACTTACGCTGCCTACGCCACCGTTCGAAGAATCGGAATAGGACAGCTCATACTCAAACGGATAGTTGTAGCCGAGACTGGGGTATCCACCGCGGTTCTCAAACGCCCCATAAAATATCCCATACCCTGCGCGGATTACCAGCTTTGGCGTGAACTGGTATGCGACTCCAAAGCGAGGGCCGAAGTTGGTCTTTTGAGAGACCCCCAACCCCGAGCCGTATTGATTTGTGTATGTCAACTGGATTCCGTCTTGCGCCAGCAATTGGATGAAGCTTGGAGAGAGCGGAGTTTTCGTCTTGTTTCCGGAGGTCATAATGAATTCCGCCCCGGCGCCGGGAGTACCCGGAACGAAGTTAGCCTGCGCCTCCTTGCTGTCTCCCACCTGGCCAAAGTGCTCCCAGCGCAGGCCAAGATTGAACGTAAGGCGAGGTGTCATCTTCCAATCGTCCTGGAAGTACACCCCAAAGTAGTTTCGGTTGCTGTGGAGGTACCCGTAGTTGGTGGCCTGCACACTGTCCGATCCGCCTGAAAACTCCACTCCGTTCGGGACCGTGGCAGCAGTCGGTGTAAGGAGTATCTGTGCCTGAGAGGTTAGATTGTCTGTCTGATTTGGAATCGAAGCGTATCGACCGTCGAAGTCAAAGGCACCCTTTGAAGCGGGAGGCGCAAGCCATGGGAAGTAAAGATACTGGAACTCCGCCCCACCCTTGAACGTGTGTGACTTGTAGACCTTGGTCAAGTTTTCGGTAAGTTGAGTTGTATCGCTATAGCGATCCCCCGGCAGCCACTCTGAACCCCCAAGATTGTGGATGTTTCCAAGACTGATATACGGCAAGCCACCATTGCCGGGAAACTGCGGTATGCCGCCAATCCCGAAGCTCGCCGGAATACCCAGGGTGTTGGCGGTCGTCGGAGTCCGTGTAGTATGTTCCTGGCCGTAGCCAAAACGCACTTCATTGACCAGCGTTTGGGTAAAGAGGTGGGTATAACTAATCGCGGTCCCGTGCACATCCACTTTTTGCGTGCCGTCGCCATAGCTTCCGCCATCGGCAACACCGGTGAACGGGGGCGGTACGTGCTGGGTATTGTTAATTTGGCTGTAACGGCCGAAGACTTGATTTTTGTCGTTGAAGTGCTCATCGATACGCACGTCAAAGGTGTTCTCGCTGGTAGTGTTGACAGTCGTCGTTTGATAGTTGTTTTGCACTCCGCTAAGATTGGCCGCGGGAAAGAGTTGGAGAAGCTTAACGGCGTTCGGATCGAGACGATTGGCGGGCAGCTGATTATTGAGAAATGGCTCTCTCACGTATCCACTGCTGGTAGCCACTAGTCCAGTCACTGGATCCGGTTGTCCGGCGGTGACTGCGCGCGTCGTTGCCGGATCGAAAATCTGGCCGTTTTGAAAACTGCGTCCAAGCGCGTCAGTGCGTGAAAAGTCTCCGGTAGCGCCGTACAGATCGTTGTAATTCGTATATCCGCTGCTCACTTCCGCCGCTGTGGGCACCCAGATGCCGCTCTGCAGTACACCTTGGTGGATCTGAGTTCCCTCGTAATCGCCAAACCAGAAGAGTTTGTCTCTGAGAATGGGGCCGCCGACAGCCACGCCAAACTGATTTTGACGCAGCTCCGGCTTGCGCTGGGTCGCGGGATCGGAGAAATAACTGTTGGCGTCCAGCGCGTCGTTCCGGAAGAATTCCCACGCCGCGCCATGCACACGGTTGGTGCCCGACTTCACTGTTGCGTTCACGATCGCGCCGCCGGCGCGGCCAAATTCCGCGGCGAAGTTATTGGTCTGAATTTGGAATTCGGCGATAGCGTCGACGGGGGGTTTCACCACGTCAGCTTCGCCGCTCAGGAAGTCGACATCGTTACTGTTGTTATCGATGCCATCAAGGAGATAGTCGTTCTGCGCCGGCCGGGTGCCGTTCGCGGCGAACTGGTTCAGCGCACGGGCGCCCTGCTGTGGTTGCGTGACGCCCGGAGTCAGCGTGGCCAGCATTGTCCAATCTCTACCGTTCAAAGGCATGCTCTCCACCACATGGCCGCCGATAACCTGGCCCACGGTGGCGTTCTGCGTCTGTAACAAAGGTACTTGTGCAGTTACTTGAACTGTCTCGGTCGCAGCGCCCGTCTGCAGCGTGAAATCCATGACCGCCTGTTGCTGGATATTGAGGTCGAATGGCGCACTTTGTTCTTTCTTGAACCCGGCTACTGCGACAGAAACTCGATAAGAGCCTATCTTCAACGGTGTGACGATGTAGGTGCCGTCCGATCGAGTCATCGTGACGATGTCTGTTCCCGTACCCAGGTTGGTGAGCGTGATCCTCGCGTCGGGAATGACTGCGCCCTGCGGGTCTTTGACCGTACCCAAAACGGTGCCGGTATCCACTTGAGCCATGCAGTAGGAGACGCTGAGGATTAGCGCGCAACCTGACAAGAGTCGTCCGACCAAGCGAGCGCGTACTAAGTCAGCCAATTTGCTTTTCATCATGCCTAGCCTCCAAGAAACCTCTCACTGATGTTTTTTGTCTGTGAGCCGTAAACGTGTACGATACCGTTTTCTTTATTTAGCGCGTAACTATAAGAACGTCGCTAGTTCTCTGTCAAGGACAATTTCGTGAATGTACCCCGGAAATAGCGAGCCAACCTCAAGCGGCACGCAAACGGGACTGATGCGAAAAGCAAACTTCGGAGGTATTTATTGGTACGCGCATCACCTCGCGAATCTTAATGTAAACACCCGTTGCTACGAATAGACCTGTCAAAGCGGCCTCTCGCCACGGCTAATAGATTTTAAGTGGCCTTTCACATCGTCGGTTCACCGTTGTTAGGCTGCCATGGATATCAAACCACTTAGCCCCTACGTCCTCAATGAAATGCACTCTATCGTTAACGAGTACGCAGATACGTTTGTAAACGGCAGAAATCGCTTGGAGGCTCAGCGACGATAGCTTGACTGAACTCCGTGTACGTTAAAAGTGAGACTTGACGGATAGTGATTGATTATCTGTCGTCTGCATCTCGCTCGGCGTCGGACCCAAGGCGATTGATAAACAGCGAAAGATTGCTCCTCAACACAATATGGGGAGCCAGCCTGTTAATCGGTTCTGGCTTAACTCCGTCTACGAGATGCTGGATCAATTTTTCCATAGCAGTTTTCCCTTGCGTGAAAGGACGCTGATACAGGGTTGCTAGTATTGCACCGGATTCAATGAAAGGTACAAGCTCTGGGAACAGATCGGTGGCAATGATCTCGATGCGACCGACGAGTCTGCGCTCCTGAAGCGCACGCAGCACAGGGAGACTGTTCGCAGTGCTGATGTAGATCCCTCGCGGATATGGTTTTCGATCCAATAGACTCAGCGTA
>Ga0126381_100009600_pt1 | contig 10863 bp, 10 predicted proteins | sample PanSoiMetPlot_28_FD_96465 | JGI IMG/M metagenome (GOLD analysis project Ga0126381, IMG submission 96465) | Tropical forest soil microbial communities from Panama - MetaG Plot_28 | ecosystem: Environmental > Terrestrial > Soil > Tropical forest > Bulk soil | place: Panama | collected 2016-02-17
ATGCCCATCGGCTTGGCCGCTGAACCTTGGAAAATTGAGCTGGTGACCCGGGAGATCGCGATAGGAAAAAGTGAGTTCACGCCGCCGTAAGCGAGCCCCAATGCCAATCCCACGACAAACCGCCCCTTGTAAGGCTTAACGTAACCGTAAAGCCGCCTGTACGAACCGGATGCTTCGCGTAACGTTTGCCAGAGGGACTGCTTTTTCTTCGCCCGTTTTGCGCCTCTCATGAACTGTGCACCGCCGCGCGACGCGGCAGCAGCGAATCCATAGCACTGATCACTGCTTGCGTCGAGATTTCGCTCATAGGGAAACGGGGGCGAACCGGGGCAAACTCGGTCACAGGCGCCTCCGATCTTCCGTGTAAGACCAGTGCGCGACTGTCTGTTGGCCGCCAATGAAACGGATTCGTTGGGCCGAAGAGGATCACCTGTGGCGTGTCTGTAGAGGCCGCGAAGTGCACGGGCGCCGAATCGACTGTCACGAGCAGCTGAGCATGGCCGATTAACGCCGCCAGCGTAAGCAGATCTGTCTTTCCAGCGAGGTTGACGAATCTCTGCCGCGTCCGCTTTATGATTTCGGTGATGTGCGTTTGCTCATCTACGGATGGTCCACTCGTCAAAACAAGATCGGACTCATTATTCTCGCTAAAGTGTTCGATGACCTCCGCCCATCGCGCAGCATCCCACAGTTTTTCCCGCCGGGCCGAACCGGGGTGCAAAATCATGTAATGCCGCGTGATTTTCCAATCACGCCGAAGCCTGTCGGCTTTTTCGCGTGTCGTTCGCGGAAGATCGAGGTGAGGAGCGGAAGAAGCAGCACGAATATGGAGAGGCTCAAGCAACGCGAGATTGTAGTCGATCGTGTGCATATCCCGGACGCGGACCCCAACAAGATCAGTGTAAACGCGAGCGCGTGTCTTGGACTGCTCGCGGACCCGGTACGAGGCAACCCGTCTCCGCGCGCCTGATAGAAGAGTCAAAAAGGCCGAACGATCATTTCGGGTAAAGTCGATGCAATAATCAAATCTCTTGCCGGCTACAGAAGAAACCATTGCGACGTCCCGCAGATTGCGTCGCGCGATTAGAACGCGATCGACGTTCGAGATGGCGGGAAGCAGTTCGGCGCATTCGTTCGAAACTGCGAGGGTAATGTGCGCATCCGGATAATTCTGACGCAACGCGGCAATGGCGGGCGTGGTCAAAATCAAATCGCCGATTCGCTTGAGTTGCAGGAGAAGAATTTTCATCCGCCTAATAAGAAGCAGCGGTTTCCAAACCGCCGGGGACGATCTTGAGATCGCCGCTCGTTAAAAAAAATCATCGCGCCATGCGCATCGCAGTTTCGTATGCGTCCAGCAACCGTGTTCGAAAATGATCCCACGTAAAATTTTCAACAACGCGACGTCTGGCAGCCGTGCCCATTTTCTCGACAATTTCCGGGTGCCGATACAAGTGTTCCAGCGCTGCCGCAATGGCATTCACATCCCCTGGCTTGACGATGATTCCTTCAATTTCATTACGGACTACATCGCCGGCCTCGCGCGTGGTGATCTGCGGCAGTCCGCAGGCCGCCGCTTCATAGGTGACCTTCGCGCTACCTTCCCATTGGGAAGGGAAAACGTGGATTGTGCTCTCGTTTAGATAATTCTCCGGATCGCGCATGAACCCGACAACGCGAATATTATCGCGCCAGAACTCCTTTAGAAATGGTTTCGCTTCGTCGTGCACGAACCCAACCAGCCACAGCTCGGCATTGGACAGATTGAGGCGATGCCACGCTTCGAGCACGTGTTGAATTCCCTTTCGTTTGATCAATGCACCGGCAAACACGGCGCGAAATTTCTCCGGACGTGCGCCCGGCTTGAAGCGCTCCACATCTACTCCACGTGGAAGATAGAACAGCTTCTCCTCTGGGAAGCCGCGCACGCGAAACGTTTGGGCTGCCCTGTCTGATAAGACCAATAGAAGATCGGCGAGCTCGTATTCTCTCACAAACCGCTTCCTTTGAAGCAAGAGGCGGTTTTTCCACCTCTCAAATGTCGAGACATTGTCTGTAGGCGTTGATTTGTCGGGTGGATGGATTTTTTGTTTGCCGCCGTCGCGATGCCATGTCGGAATTTCTACGATGGAGGGAATGCCGCGTTTTTTCGCTACTTGCAGCGAGCGCAGGCAATCGCCCGACCAGCTATGAAACAGATCATAACGGCCGGTCGCCAGATCCCGTGAAGCGATCCAGTCGAGATATTTCTTCTTCGCGCCGTAATAATAAGGACGATCAAGAAAGGAGATCAGGCGCACCGGGTGCCATCGCAGCGAGTGAATGAATGAAGCGGGGATCTCCCTCTGCCGATTATCATATGCGACTGCTTTACCTAGAAATCCTCCGCGATATGACGCTCGCAGCGTTTCAAATGCGTCTGTATCAAGACCAGAACCGCCGATCCGGGCAAAGATCGAATACAACAAACGTTTTGGTAACATACGCGCCACAGGTGCCGAACACACCGTTGGCGCAGGAGGATTTAGGGTTTCACCCACCATCAGCCTATCAGTATTCTGGCGAATGTTGACCAAGTAAAGTTGTCATTCCGAGTGAAGCGACGCAAAGTGGAGGAATCCTGTGACATGACCTGCAACTGAGTGCGACGGGATCCCTCGACTTCGCTCGGGATGACAAAGAAAATTCGAATTGCTTTCGTTCGCCGCGGTTATTCGCAGAGCGGTGGTGCTGAGGCTTACTTGAAACGACTTGCGGAAGGAGTCGCTAAGGGGGGTCACGAAGTCCAACTTGTGACCACGAATGAATGGCCCGAGAACCAGTGGCCCTTTGGATCGATAAAACACCTGGCGCCAAAGACTGTGATCGGGTTTGCTGATGAGCTGGAGCAAATCCGACCGCAGCTGAAGTGCGATGTCTTGTTTAGTCTCGAGCGCGTTTGGCGTTGTGATGTCTACCGGGCCGGCGATGGAGTCCACAGCGCCTGGCTTGCGCGGAGGCGAAAATTCGAGATTCCGTTGAAGCAATTTGTCCGCGCCGTCGGCCGAAAACATCGCGACTTGTTACAATTGGAAGAATCGCTCTTTGAGCAGCGGAAGGCTGGTCGGGTGATCGCCGCTTCGCAAATGGTCGTCAGCGAGATCACAGATCTTTACCGTTATCCCGCCGACAAGATCGATGTCATCCGCAACGGCCTTCCGCTCGACAGATTCCAGTTCGGTCCCGAGCTTCGCGAAAAATCTCGCGCGGAGTTGAAACTCAAGCAGGACCAAATTGCGCTCTTATTTGTAGGTTCGGGCTGGGAGCGCAAAGGCTTGCTCTTCGCGATCGAAGCACTGGCGCTCTCCAAGAATCGAAGAATGCGGCTGCTGGTCGCCGGCCGAGGCGACACAAGGCGGTACAAAACGACAAGCCTGCGTTTCTGGCGCGAGGAGCCTGTGCACTTTCTTGGTGAAGTTGCCGACCTGATGCCGATCTATGCGGCTGCGGACATCTTCATCTTGCCCACAATTTACGACCCCTTCTCCAACGCCTGTCTCGAAGCGCTGGCCAGCGGGTTACCAATAATCACAACACGTTCCAACGGGGTTAGTGAAATAATCGATGAAGGGGTGCATGGATCCATTGTCGATAATCCAGCAAATTTGATCGGGTTGCGTGACGCTATTCAGTTCTGGTCGGATCCTTCGCGGCGCGAGACAGCCCGTTCGGCTAATATCGAGCGCGCATCACAGTTCGATATTTCGAAAAACGTCCAGCAAACACTGGGAGTTCTGACGCGCGTCTCTGGCTAGCGTAGGCGTCATCAGCGACCGACGACTCGGGCAGTCGTACTTCGTACCTTGACGGTTGGGAAGCCGTCAATCCTTGATCGGCCCTACCCAACCAGCGCGGCATCCGCGTCCGGGAAAATTTGAAAAACCTGATCGAGCCGCGAGATTTCGAAAATCGATCGCACAGTTTCCTGTAATCCGGAAAGCATGAATTTGCCTCCGTAGCCTTCCACCTTTTGCATCGCTTGAATCAACGCCGCGAGCCCCGCGCTGTCGATATAGCTTACTTCGGAAAGATCGACCACCAACCGCTCTGGTTTCTTGTCGATCACGTCGTTAAGCGCCGCCGTGACCGTCGGCGACACGTGCAAATCAATTTCGCCCTTGAGCGGCACAACGTTGGAATAGCTCTGACGGGGCGTGGTATTTGCTGAGGCTGGATCTTTTTTCATTTCACCGTGCAATTCGTGAATGGATCACCATCCGAGTGTGTCCATTATTGTTTCCACGTTCGAAAGATCATCAATCAGAAAATCGGGGTGATGCTTTGCCAGCTCATCGCGGCCCCATCTGCCTGTTGCGACTGCGATTGTCCGTGCGCCGAGTGCTTTGCCGCATGCGATGTCGCGCGGGGTGTCGCCAATGACATCGATCTCAGAGGCGGCGAATTCCCGTCCGTGCTTCTCCTGCGCACGGGCACGAGCAAATCGGCCGAGTTCGTTCCGGTCGCGGTGATCATCGGCGAAGGCGCCGAATTCGAAAAAATGCCAGACGCCGTAGTGCTCGAGCTTTAGCCGCGCGCCGCGGGATACATTTCCCGTAAGAAGTGCTAGCACCACATGCGGCCGTGTTTTCAGTCTTTCGAGTAATTCCAGCACACCTGGGAGCAGTTTGCCTTTTCGGCGCGGCAGTTCCAGTGAAAGGAAATGCACGTAACTGTCCAGAAACGCACTTACGTTTTCGTTAGTTTCCGGAATCTTGTGCTTGGTCAGGATACTGAGGACAATTCCCGAATCAGTCATGCCCGCGATCTCGATGTCGTGCAGATCGTCATCGATTCCGAATCGCTCTTTAAACGCAACTATAAGCGCATGAATACCCGCGCCCCCCGAGTGGATGAGCGTGCCATCGATATCAAAAAGCAGGAGACGTTTTCGCGTTCTTTTCATATCGACGCAATGACGAAATCCGAATGCTATCTTGCTGTCCGCAAACAGCTCAAAGGCTTGGCGCGTGCATCATTAGCACCGCAATAATACTTCCGAGAAAGACGAGTAGCACAATTCCTAGGCCGATAAGAATTCCAGTGCGCACCGGATCATTCTGCTGTTGCTGCCGACGAAAGGGAGGCGCGCTGGTCAGGGGCAACTCTGCGCCAGCTTCCGCAAAGTGAGCCTTGATCTCATCAGGCTTGGGCAACGGCTTAGAACCGCCGACTTCCGACGACTCATATCTCGCTTCCGCTGCGCCAAACCGAATCCGATCATCAAATCGTAGTACGGTTTCCGTTACAGGCTTGCCGTTAACACGTGTGCCGTTGGTTGAATCGAGATCCTTTAATCGGTAGGTGTCGCCTTCCAGGAGCAACTGCGCGTGATGCGTCGAGATCGAAGGGTCGTTTACGACGATCGTGTTATCCGGTCCGCGGCCGATCGTGATCGCCTCGTCGATGAGCTCATGTGTGACGCCCGAAATGGTGAGTTTTGGCATCTTGAGGATCCCTAGGTTAACGATGAAGGCAGTCGTGTCGAGTGACGCCTCATAACATTCCTCACTTTGGTGCCGTTGTCGCTGGCGGCACCGACCAATGAGCACTTCGGAATTGCCAGCCCGCGTCGCCATGTTCGGCTAAACCGGTGAAATAGCCGTCCACCGACAGTTGTTTCCCTGTTTTTTCTACTAGTGTTTCGTGAAACGGAACACCCACCTGTGCAAGGGTATCGCTGAGCGGATCTACATGAAGGTTTTGTCCCCATTGCAGTGTGATGTGGTCGATACTCTGTTCCAGCGCGTGGATACCTTGCTGGGCTGCTTCGCCGCTTTCGAAAACGAGCTGGCCGTTGGATGCCATGAAGAACGCGTGTCGGTGCGAGAGATACTTGCGCCACGCGTGGGGGCCCTGCGCCGTGACATCCCTGGCGACGGCCGACATGAACTCCTGAACCGAGCGGGTCACGGCTGCCGTATCGGAAATCGAAGAACGACGTCCATTCTGATCGCCGGCATTGAGGATTGGGCACATCAGAAAGATTGCCGTGATGTTCACAGTGAAAAAGAAGTGCAGTGATTTCATCAACCTAACGCCGGCCGGATGTTTTCGTAACCGGAGAGAAATAAGCCACGGCAAGCCATCGTGCGATCCATTTCGATTTGGGTCTTCATGCTCCTTTGAGTTGGACATTGGGAGTGCATGCTAAGCGTGAGCGCTCTCGATTGACCTACAATGCGTGCACTCGCATAGTGCCGCTCTCATGGCGATCGAGTTAACGCGCAACTTTTGCATCATCGCCCACATCGATCACGGCAAAACGACCTTGTCGGACCGTTTGCTGGAGCGGACGGGGACGATCCAGGAGCGTGAAAGGCAGGACCAGCTTCTTGATTCGATGGACCTGGAGCGGGAGCGGGGGATCACAATCAAAGCACATCCGGTCGCGATGCGTTACACGAGCAAGTCGGGTGAAACCTATCGACTGAATCTGCTCGACACGCCAGGACATGTCGACTTTTCGTACGAAGTTTCGCGCAGTCTCGCGGCTTGCGAAGGCGCGCTGCTTATTATTGATGCGGCGCAGGGAGTGGAGGCGCAAACGGTGGCGAACGTTCATCTCGCACACAAGCAGGGCCTAACGATCGTGCCGATTATTAACAAGATTGATCTGCCGAATGCCGATGTCGCGTCAGTGCTAAGACAATCGGAAGAAATCCTGGCAATTCCCGCGGAGGAAGCGATCCAGGCAAGCGCGAAACTAGGCAGTGGCATCGATGAAATTCTCGAAGCGATCGTGAAGCGAATTCCGCCGCCGCAATCGCCGGGAGACGAAACTTTGCGCGCGCTTGTATTTGATTCCGTCTTTGACGTTTATCGCGGGGTGATCGGGTATGTGCGCGTGGTCTCAGGAACCATGGAAGCGGGCCATGGGATCATGTTAATGAGCAATAACGCGCGCTACGAGATTAAGGAAGTGGGCGTGTTTACCCCGAAGATGCGTGTCCAGGAACGGCTGAATCCTGGCGACGTCGGTTATTTTATCGCGAATATTAAATCAACTGCCGACATGAAGATCGGCGACACGATCACCGACCAGCGACATCCCGCGCGAGAGCCGCTTCCCGGCTTCCAGGAAGTTCATCCGATGGTGTTTAGCGGGATCTATCCGATTAACACTGGCGATTTCGAACATTTGAAAACTGCGATTGGCAAGCTTCGCCTCAACGATTCCGCGTTTGTTTATCAACCGGAAAGCTCCGTTGCACTCGGTTTCGGATTTCGCTGCGGATTCCTCGGGTTGCTTCATATGGAAATCATCCAGGAACGGCTGCGGCGTGAGTACAACATGGACATCATCGCGACAAGCCCCAGCGTCGTGTACGAGGTGCTAACGACACGTGGCGAGAAACTTCTAATCGATAATCCGGCGCATCTTCCGAACCCGAGTGTGATCGCTGAAATCCGGGAGCCGATTGTGAGAGCCTACGTGCTTTGCCCGAATGAAAACATCGGTGACATCCTGCAATTGATTCTGGAGAAGCGCGGTCTGATGGAGCGCACCGAATCGCTGGACACGCGCCGAGTGATGTTGCATTGCGAACTGCCGCTCAACGAAATTCTGGTCGATTTCAACGATAAGATTAAGAGCATCACACGCGGCTACGGTTCAATGGATTACGAGCATGCAGGTTACAGACCGGCGAAACTGGTAAAGCTGGATGTTCTCGTTAACGGGGAGCCCGTCGATGCGTTCTCCACCATTGTGCACAAGGATCGCGCCGAGGCGCGCGGACGGCAGTTGGCCGCCAAACTGAAGGAAGTTATCCCGCGTCAGCTTTACGCGGTGGCAATCCAGGCTGCGATCGGGGGAAAAATTATTGCGCGCGAGACTGTTTCCGCTTTACGAAAAAATGTCACCGCGAAATGCTACGGTGGCGATATCACTCGCAAACGAAAATTACTCGAGAAACAAAAGGAAGGAAAGAAACGGATGAAGAGCATTGGGAAAATCAACATCCCTCAGGAAGCGTTCATCGAGGTGCTCAAAGCGCAATGAAGAAACGTAATTTGTTAATTCGTTACAACGTTACATCGGTTTGCCGATTTAACGATTCAACGCTTCGACGATTTATCGGCGCGAAGCCTTTTGTCATTCCCTAACCATGTTTACGCCACGCCATGTTAAACACAGCCGGCTGCTTCTGCGGCACGCCCGGAAGTATCTTCGTTACAAGCACGATAAACTCAGCAATGCGGATCGGGGACAAATCGTCGCCGAAATGCAGATGCTTCGCGAAAGCTTGCGCTCAAGAGACCGGCAGAAAATTCACAGCGCGGCTGAGGCACTTGATAAAACACTCCACAAACTCACCCCGGTGACATGGGAATCGCATTGGCGAGAAAATTGCGAAGTCATTTTGGTCGCAATCGTGATCGCGGTCGGCATTCGTTCTTATTTTCTACAGCCGTTCAAAATTCCGACCGGCTCGATGCAACCGACGTTAAACGGAATTATCGGTCACCCCAGCACTGAATCGCCGCCGAACATTCTGCGTCAGATCGTCGAATTCGTTCTTCTGGGTCGTAATTACATCGACGTGGTCTCGCGCGAAGATGACCAGATTTTCGAGATTGTCCCGAAGAAAATAGCCTTCTTTTTTACCTTCTCGCGATTGGTGTGCGAGCGGCAAAGTTTCCTCGCATACGCGCCACCCGACACGCTACGTCAGGACTTTAACGTCTTTCCCGGTCGGCTCGTTCATCGGGGCGAGGTTATCGCCCGGGGTGCGATCGACACGGGTGACCAGGTCTTTGTCGATAAATGCAGCTACAACTTTGTTAAGCCCCGTAACGGTGATGTTTTCGTTTTCAGAACCAATAACATTCCGGCGATTCGCCCCGATCCGATCTCCGGGCCGCCTTTTTATATTAAGCGATTGGCCGGTCTGCCTGGGGATCAGTTGCGAATCGATCCACCATTTCTTTACATCAACGGCAAAAAGGCGCAGGGCTACGGCTTTGAACGGGTGATGTCGATGCGACCGCCGTACCGCGGTTATGCGCCCGGTCACGAGTATTTGTCGAAACCTGATCAGACGTACACCGTGCCTCGCGACGGTTATTTCGCCATGGGCGATAACAGTTACAATAGCTTTGACAGCCGGTACTGGGGACCGGTTCCGCTGGAGAATTTGGTCGGTCGCGGGTTATTTGTTTACTGGCCGTTTCTCCCGCATTGGGGACTCATCCGATGAACGTTGGGGTGATGGAGTAATGGAGTGTTGGAGCAATGTTCTGATTTGCATTACTCCGTCACTCCAATCCTCCATCACTCCCGCCCGAATTATTGCCGAGGTGGGGCAAGCCGTCCCCGGCGCTTACGGTTGGCTGGGGCTTTGCAGTGGCTATGCGCTGGTAATGTTTTTTGCGCCGGTACGCCGAGCACTTGTTGACGGTGTTCACTGTCTCGGGCGTTACCAGCGCATTTGGATCACCTTCGCGGTCCTCGGGTTTGGCTACTTCGTCTTTCAGTTTGTCACCTTCACGCCGATACGGAACTGGGCGGACTTGGAGCTTAGCCAGATCACTTCGTTTCCGCAGTGGGCCTGGCCGGGGTTACCTGAGATATGGAAAGAAACCCTATTGCCCGCGTTAGAGGGAGTGGCGGGAATTTTCGATAATGCCACCACCACGTATCCGCTCTCCGTCATTGCGGCGGTTCTAATGATTGTGAACTGGCGCGGGTTACACGGCGCGCTGCTGCGAGCTCTGCGGAGACGGTACGGTTTCTGGGGCTATCTGGTTTATTTGATTCTACTGCTGAGCGCGCTGGCGTCGCTGCTGAAGCCGATTGTCTTCTGGCGATTACCGGAGTGGAGTGGCCTTTTGCCTGCAGCAGGTCTCTTGCGGGTGTCGGCTACTGTGGATGCGGCGGCATTTATTTTCGAATACCTCGTGGGCGTTTACATCCAGGTTTATCTCATCACTGTGTGTCTGGCCTGGATAAGGGGGTTGAGCTTTGAAGAAGGCGAACTGTTCCGGTTCGCGATGCGGCGGTTCACCTATGTCTTGGAATGGGCTGGCATTGTAGTTGCGGTGAGTACGTTGATCCTCCGGCTGCCGCTCGTGCTCGCCTACTTCATCAATATCCCGCGGGTGCTCGATTACCTGCCCATTGCGCGAGTCCTTATGAGCGGGTTGATTATCGTGTTTTGTTCGGTCCAAATCTCGCTGGTGCTGCACAACGAAACACTGATCGAAGCAATGCATGCGCACGTTCATTTCATCCAAAAGAATGCTGGTCGTCTCGCTTGGTTTTTGGTGATTTGCGGGATCCACTTCTATCTGATCATAACTTGCGATGCCCTTCTGCGCGGCGCGATTGCAGATCGATTGGGCGCGCTCTTACTGTGGAAATTCACTTTCGCGTGTCTGCGAGGCGCAGTCACCGGCTGGCTTTTGGCTTCATGGGTCTGCCTGTTTCGACAATGCGAAACAGGGAGAATTCGTCAGGAGAAATGGATTCGATATTGAACAACCCGGCTATGAGAAGGCGACGGTGAATGCGGCCACCATCACGCGCCAGAGCAAATCGAATCTGGCCCTGGCTTTTGTTTCGTTAGGCCGGGAGCGCAAACGCGACATCACGATTTTTTACGCGTTCTGCCGTGTGGTCGATGACATTGCCGATTCGGCGGAACTCGGTGTCACCGAGAAACGAGTGCGTCTGGCGAATTGGCGGCAAATGCTTCGCACCAGCGCTGCAGGCGAACCGGTGCTCGCCCACGATGTGCGGCAATTGATGGACAAATATTCGTTGCCACCAGAAATGCTGGAGGAAATTATCGCGGGAGTGGAAATGGATTTAAGGATCTTGCG
>Ga0126381_100009601_pt1 | contig 10863 bp, 8 predicted proteins | sample PanSoiMetPlot_28_FD_96465 | JGI IMG/M metagenome (GOLD analysis project Ga0126381, IMG submission 96465) | Tropical forest soil microbial communities from Panama - MetaG Plot_28 | ecosystem: Environmental > Terrestrial > Soil > Tropical forest > Bulk soil | place: Panama | collected 2016-02-17
AGTGCAAATCACCGGAAAACTCGGCAAGCGCGAGGTTTCTCTTACGGTGGTGATCACTGCCTACCGCTGGGAGAAGCTGCTCGAGTGGCAGTTTCAGGATTCTTACGGCGTGCGAGGATTACAGCGCTGGGAACTGGAAAGCTTGCCGTCCGGCACGCGCCTGCACATGCGCGACTCCTACAAGATGCCCGCACTCTCCGGCCGCCTCATCGACGCGGCCTTCACGCGTTTCGCCGTCGCACAACGCGACCGCATATGGCTCGATCGCCTCGAGCGCCTGGCCGAACGCAAGTAAGCTATTTCACGAGCAGGTAGAAGGGTGGTTTCTTCCCGATGCGCACGAGAAATTTACTGGCTGGCAAGAGATCAATTTCGTGAGCCACATCGCTGATCGGCTTCCCGTCAATTTCCACAGCGCCCTGCTTGATCAGGCGGTCGGCCTCCGCTCGCGAAGGCACCCCGCCGTCGCGCTGAAGAATCTTTGCCAGCTTAATCCTGCCTTCCGCCGCCACCGGATGCTCGCGGATTTCTGATGGCAGCTTCCTCTCGCTGAACACGCGCTGAAATTCATCCTTCGCTTTTCTCGCCGCATCTTCGCCATGAAAACCAGAAACGACGATGTGCGCGAGCTGCATCTTCGCTTCCTTCGGATGTAGCACGCCGGTCCGCACCTCTTCCTTCAATCGCACGATCACGGGCGACTCCAGATCCGTCAGCAACTCGTAGTAAGTCCACATCGATTCGTCGCTGATGGACATGATCTTCCCAAAAATTTCGCCCGGCGCCTCCGTGATGCCCACATAATTCCCCAGGCTCTTCGACATCTTTCGCTCGCCGTCGAGTCCCACAAGAATCGGCATCGTCAGCACCACTTCGCCGGCCAGGCCGTATTCGCGTTGAATGTCGCGGTGCACCAGCAAGTTGAATTTCTGCTCGGTGGCGCCCAATTCGATGTCGGACTTCAACGCCACCGCGTCGTAGGCAGTCAAAAGCGGGTAGAGTAACTCGTGCACCGAAATCGGCAAATTCTTTTCGAGCCGCGAGCGGAAATCCTCGCGCTCCAGCATTCTCGCCAGCCGGTATTTTCCGCATAGCTGCACGATCTCGAACGGCGATAGTTTTCCCAGCCACTCGCTGTTGTAGCGAACCTCCGTCTTTTCCCGATCGAGAATCTTGTACACCTGCGCGAGATACGTTTGCGCGTTCGCGTACACATGCTCGTGGGAAAGTGGCGGTCGGGTTTCCGATTGGCCGGTGGGGTCACCGATCATCGCGGAAAAATCGCCGATAAGGAATATCGCGGTGTGCCCCATGTCCTGAAAGTGCTTCAGCTTTCGCAGCACCACGGTATGGCCCAGGTGAATATCCGGGGCCGTGGGATCCACGCCGAGATAGACGCGCAGCGGCTTTTCTTCTTTCGCGGATTTTTCGAGCTTCGCTTTCAACTCGTCCTCGCGAATAATTTCCGCCACGCCTTTTCGCAGATACGCGAGCTGCTCGTCCACCGGCTTGAACTTCGCTGATGCCACTATTTTTTCTCCGCACTCGCCGCTAAATTTGTCAGCAGCACACGCCGCCCGACCATCCGGTACCGCCCTTCGAGAACGATGCGCACCGCTTCGGTATAAATTCGATGCTCTTCCTTCAACACGCGCTCGGAAAGCGTTTCCGGCGTATCGTCATCGCAAATCGGCACAGCCGCCTGCAGAATGATCGGCCCGGCGTCGAGATTCTCGTCCACAAAATGAACCGTGCATCCCGAAAATTTTGCGCCGTGCTCAATCGCCTGCCGCTGCGATTCAAGTCCCGGAAACGCGGGTAACAGCGACGGGTGAATATTCAGGATGCGCCCGCGAAAAGCCGCGACAAAAGCAGGGCTGAGCAGCCGCATGTAGCCCGCGAGGCAGACAAGATCAACTTTCTTCTCTTCGAGCGCGGCGATCACCAGCTTGTCGTATGGCTCGCGCTCGAGCCCGCGTGATGGAATCACCTGCGCCGGAATCTCGCGCGCTCGCGCCTTTTCAATCCCTGGCGCATTCTCGCGATTGCTGATGACGATCGCAATTTCCGCATTTGGAATACGTCCTGCGGCCACGCTATCCGCGAGCGCTTCAAAATTCGAACCGCGCCCCGAGAGCAGCACTCCGATGCGTTTCTTCGTCACCGCAGAAAATTAGCACAGTTCCGGAATCGCTCAAAACTCGCCATCCGTATTTTCGCTAGAGATTTCTCGATGTTTTCTTGACACTGCGGCGCTGGCAAGGCATCTTCTCGGTTAACTTTCGCAGTCCTAGGAGGTGTTCCATGCGTTCGATGCTGCGCTCACGTTCCTTGCTGGCTCTTTCTGTTTCGCTTTTCGCGATTCTCATTACCGCTGCGTGCTCCGAACAAACGGCGCAAAAGCCCGCTCCGCCGCCCGACACGCGCAAAGCCGACGAAGCCGCCATCCGCGCCGCTTCCGCCGACTGGAGCAAAGCCTCGCAGGCGAAAGATCTCGACAAGGCCACGTCGTATTACGCGGATGAGGCCGTCTTTTTCGTCAACAACGGCGCGCGCGTGAAAGGCAAAGACGCCATCAAAATGGCATGGAAGCCAATGCTGGAAACGCCCGGTCCGGGCCTCACCTTCGAAACCACCTACGTCGAAGTCGCGCGCTCCGGCGATCTCGCCTACGAATACGGCACCTACGACTTGAAAACCGAAGCGAAAAAGGGAAAGGTAGCCGACGAGAAGGGCAAATACGTAGTCGTCTGGAAGAAGCAGGCCGACGGCTCATGGAAAGCCGTAGCCGACATAGACAACATCGGCGAATAAACCCGAAGAGCACAGGAGCAAAGCCGGGCGCCGGTTTCGGTGCCACAGGCACTCCAGCCTGTGGTCTTACGAGGTTACTGAGGCCACCAGCAAAATCCCGATCGGACCGGCCAGTGCGGGCACGAGAATCGTCATCCTGAGCGCACTCGAAGGATCTCACTTCGCTCTTCTTACAACCCCAACTCCCCCGAATAAATCACGCGCGACTTCCCTCGCGCCGCCGGCTCAATCCGCCCAATCAAATAAAATTTCTCGCGCCGCCGCTTCAATTCCCATTCCACGCGCGCCACAAATTTCGCCGGCACAACTAGAATCATCCCGACGCCCAGGTTGAACGTCTGCAGCAATTCTTCCCGGTCTATCTTTCCTAGTTTCGCCAGGTACTGAAAAATCGGCAGCACCGGCCATGACCCAAGCTCCACCACCGCCTGCACGTTCTTCGGCAGCGCTCTCGGCAGATTCCCGGTGATCCCTCCGCCGGTGATATGCGCCATGGACGTCACCCAGCCGCGCGCCAGCACGCCCTTCAACAGCGGCCAGTAAGGACGGTGCGGCTTCAGCAGCTCGGCGCCAATTTTGTTCCCGATTTCCGGCACGTACGTATCCGGTGTGAGCTTCGCCACGTCAAACGCCAGCTTGCGTACCAGCGAGTAGCCGTTGGTATGCAGTCCGCTCGATGGCAACGCAATCAGCAAATCTCCCGGCCGCACTCGCCGCCGATCGAGTTGCTTATTCCGCTCTACCGCGCCCACGATGAACCCCGCCAGGTCATATTCGCCTGGAGGATAAAAGTCCGGCATCTCCGCCGTTTCCCCGCCGATCAATGAGCAATGCGCTTTCTTGGCGGCTCGGCTCATTCCTTCGATTACCTGCTCCACCACATGCGCGTCGAGTTTTCCCATCGCGAGATAGTCGAGAAAAAAAAGCGGCTCGGCGCCCTGCGTCAGAATATCGTTCACGCAGTGGTTCAGGATATCCGCGCCCACGGTCGAGTGAATTCCGGTAGCGAATGCGATCTTGAGTTTGGTGCCGACTCCGTCCGCGCTCGCCACGAGAACCGGCTCGCGCCAGCGCTTGCGGTCTAGCTGAAAAAGTGAGCCGAAGCCGCCGATGGGCGCAAGCACACCACGCAGAAATGTCTTCTTGGCCATCGCGGCAATTCGCCGTTTGGCTTCGTCGGCAACCGAAACATTCACGCCGGCATCGGCGTAACGCATGAAGAGGTTCCGTTTCTGGAAGGGACCGGTGGAATCTGAAACCTAGAAAACGATTCGCCAGAAAGCCCGCAGCTCAGGTCCCGTTCTCCAGTCTCTAGCCGGAACTGAGCTGAGGCCTGCGAATCAAAACGTATGGAACAAACGTCTCCAGCGCACTTCGCGCGGGTGGATCAAAGCACTGAAATAAGTTTCAAATCGCTCCGCCACATGGCCCGGCTCCCACACTTCCTCCGGCGCGTCGATTGACATGTAGATGATCTCGGGCGTACCAATGATATTCGCTCGCGGCACGAAGCCCCAATAGCGGCTGTCGTAGGAATTCTCGCGATTGTCGCCCATCATGAAATAGTTGTCCGGTGGAATGGTAATTGCCGGGCGATTTTCCATCGGATTTGGCGGCTGATTGCGGTACGGCTCGTCGAGCGCCGTCCCGTTCACATACACCACACCTTGCTTGATCTCAATCGTGTCGCCGGGCAGGCCAATCGTGCGCTTGATGAAATCAGGATTTCCCGGCAGCGGAGCTCGAAACACGATGATCTGCTGCCTCTTCGGATTCCGCCACAACGGCACGTGCAGATCGGTAAACGGAATGCCCATGTCGTAGCCAAATCGGCTTACGATCAGGTGATCGCCGATCAGGACGGTCCGCTCCATCGAGCCGCTGGGAATCACGCGCGCCTGGACGAATCCGCCTTCGATCACCAGGAAGGCGAGAATCACCCAGAACCACGACAGCACCTCGCGCCACACACGGTCGCTCACCGTATCCGCGCGCTTCGGCTGCACTTTGTCTACGATTACCGCTTCTCCCACCTCAGCTGCCACGATGAGCCTCCACTTCGAGTTGCACCAGCTCCGTCGGGTAGCTGCCGGTGTAGCACGACGTGCAGAATTTTCGTTCCGTATCTTCCACCGCTTCGCGCAACGATTCGAGCGAAAGATATCCGAGCGAATCCGCGCATAAAAACTTGCGTATCTCTTCCATGGACTGGTTGGCTGCGATCAATTCCTCGCTTCGCGGCGTGTCTACGCCGTAATAACAGGGCGAAATTGTCGGCGGACAGCTGACGCGCACGTGCACTTCGGTTGCCCCCGCTTCGCGCACCAGCCGCACGATTTTCCGGCTGGTCGTCCCGCGTACGATCGAATCGTCCACCAGCACCACGCGCTGCCCCTCCAGCATTCGACGCACCGGGTTCAGTTTTAGCTTCACGCCAAAATCGCGAATGGCCTGCGACGGCTCGATAAATGTGCGCCCGATGTAGTGGTTGCGAATCAAGCCCATGCGAAACGGGATGCCCGATTCCCCCGCATATCCGATCGCTGCCGGCACTCCCGAATCCGGCACCGGCGTCACGATATCCGCCGCCACGGGATGCTCGCGCGCCAGCAAACGTCCCAGCCGCTCGCGGCTCTGGTTCACCGGCCGGCCAAACACCAGGCTATCCGGCCGCGAAAAGTAGACGTGCTCGAAAATGCAGTATTGGTGCGGTTTTTCCTGCGTGAATCGAATCGATTCCACGCCACTGCGCGAAATCCGCACCATCTCGGCCGGCTCCACTTCGCGCACATATTCCGCGTCGATCAGATCGAACGCGCACGTTTCCGAGCCCACCACCCAGGTTCCGTCGATCCGGCCCAGATTCAGCGGCCGGAAGCCGCGCGGATCGCGTATCGCAAAAATCTCATCGCGCGTCAGCAGCACCAGCGAGTACGCGCCTTCCACTTGGTTCAGCGCATCGGCAATCGCGCCCGAAAGGTTTCGCGCCGCGCTGCGCGCAATCAGATGGACGATCACTTCCGTGTCGCTCGTCGTCTGAAAAATCGACCCGCGATGCTCGAGCCGCCGCCGCACTTCCATCGCGTTCGTCAGGTTCCCATTGTGCGCCAGAGCGATTTTGCCCTTGTTGCAATCGATCACCACCGGCTGCGCGTTTGTCAGCGTCGTGTCGCCTGCCGTCGAATAGCGCGTGTGCGCGATCGCCGCCGCGCCGGGCAGCGAAGCAATTACCTGTGGCGTGAAAATTTCCTGCACGTGTCCGAGCGCCTTGTGCACGTGCACGTCCGTGCCATCGGTCGAGGCAACCCCGGCCGCTTCCTGTCCCCGATGCTGCAGTGCGTAGATTCCGAGATATGCCAGTTTCGCCGCTTCGTCATTCCCGAAGACGCCGAACACTCCGCAGTGATCGTGGAACCGATCCTCGTCGAGTTGGATTTGCTTACAGGTCATTTGTTGTCGACGGCTGCCGCCAGGGACTCAGACCAAACCTTCCGGAGGGAACTCACATCTCCTCTTATAACAGCCGTGCCATTTAATTGGATGCGAAATTCGCTGCGGGTGACGGTTCCGATCCGATTTGCGGCCACTCCATATTGTGCCGCAACCGCGTCGAGGCGGGCAAGCGAAGCTGCCGAAAGCGAAACAACGGCCCGCGCTCCCCGTTCGCCGAAAAGTGCCACTTCTGCCGGTTCCTGCGCCGCCGAGACCTTGGCCTCTCCGGCAAACGCTTGACCGGCTTCGATTTCCTTTGCATAACAAGGCGCCGAGCCTCCCTTAGGTTCTTCTTCCTCCGCCAGATTCACGTCCGCCGAAAGCCCGTCGCTCGCAAAACACGATTCCGCAATCGTCACAGCCAGCCCGCCATCGCTCACGTCGTGCGCAGAAAGAATCAAGCCCGCGCTCGCCAGGCTCACCAGGCACTCAATCAGCCGCTTCTCCGCCACCAGATCAATCGCCGGTGGCACGCCTCCAATGATTCCTTGCGTCGTCTTCGCATACTCCGACGACGAAAACTCCGCGCACAGATCGTTCGTCCGCCCAGCTGCCGTACCCGTGCCATCGAGGAGCACAATCGCGTCGCCTTCTTTATCGAAGCCCGAGCCCACCGCGTAATCCGCATCTTCCAGCACGCCCAGCACGCCCAGAATCGGCGTGGGATAAATCGGCTTGCCCAGCGTCTCGTTGTAGAAGCTGACGTTCCCGCCTGTGATCGGAATCTCCAGCGCGCGGCACGCTTCAGCGATCCCGTCCACCGCCTCGCTGAACTGCCACATCACTTCCGGTTTTTCCGGATTGCCGAAATTCAGGCAGTTCGTTGCCGCCACAGGACGCGCCCCGCTGCACGCCACATTGCGCGCCGCCTCTGCCACGGCGTGCATCGCTCCCAACCGCGGCGACAGAAAACACCAGCGCCCGTTGCCGTCCGTCGAAAGCGCCAGCCCGCGCTCGGTCTCCTTCAATCGCAGCACCGCCGCGTCGCTCGCGCCCGGCCCGAATCGCGTATTCGTGCGCACCATCGAATCGTACTGCTCGGTGATCCAGTATTTCGACGCAATTGCCGGCAACGCCAGCAGTTCGCGAAAACCCTCCGTCAGGTCCGCGCCCGCAGCAGCGAATTCCACGCGAGGCCCGGCTGCTGCCGCCGAAAGCGCTGCGATCGGGCGTTCGTACCGCGGCCCTTCCTCGGCGATCGCATGAGCCGGAATCTCCGCCACCACGCGCCCGTGATCGAGGACTCGCAGCTTCCCGTCATCGGTCACCTTTCCAATTTCGACAGCATCGAGTCCCCATTTGCTGAACACGCCGAAAACTTCGCGCTCCCGCCCGCGCTCCGCCACCAGCAGCATGCGCTCCTGCGATTCCGAAAGCATGATCTCGTATGGCGCCATGCCCGTTTCGCGCTGCGGTACGCGCGCTAGATCAATCTCAATCCCCATTCCGCCGCGCGACGCCATCTCCGAACTCGAACTCGTGAGCCCCGCCGCTCCCATATCCTGAATCGCCACCACCGCGCCGGTGCGCATCGCTTCGAGACACGCCTCGAGCAGCAGCTTTTCCATGAACGGATCGCCTACCTGCACGTTGGGCCGCTTCTGCTGCGATTCCTCGCTGAATTCCGCCGATGCCAGCAGCGACGCGCCATGAATTCCGTCGCGCCCCGTCTTTGCGCCTACGCAAATCACGGAATTGCCCGCGCCGCGTGCACGCGCGAAGAAGAGTTCTTCGCGCCGCGCAATTCCCAACGCCAGCGCGTTCACCAGCGGATTATTCGCGTAGCACGATTCGAACTGCACCTCGCCGCCCACCGTCGGCACGCCGAAGCAATTCCCATAGAATCCAATCCCGCGGATCACGCCCTCCAGAATGTGCCGGTTCCGCGCGATTTCTTCCGGCGTCGAGCTGCCAGCGCCTGATCCCGGCTCGATTTCCCCGAACCGCAGCGAATCCATCACCGCAATCGGCCGCGCGCCCATGGTGAAAATATCGCGCAAAATTCCGCCCACGCCGGTGGCCGCACCCTGAAACGGCTCCACAAAACTCGGATGATTATGCGATTCGATTTTGAAAACCGCGCAGATCCCGTTGCCGATGTCCACCACTCCTGCATTCTCTCCGGGCCCCTGCACCACGCGCGCCCCGGTGGTCGGCAACCTCTTCAAATGCACGCGCGAAGATTTATACGAGCAGTGCTCGCTCCACATCACACTGAAAATTCCCAGCTCCGTGTAATTCGGATCGCGCCCCAGAATCTTCTCAATGCGAGCGTATTCCTCCGCCGTCAGGCCATGCTCGGCCGCAATTTCCGGCGTAACTTTGATTTCAGTTTGTATCGCCTTCTGCATTTCTTTTGCCAAGGCACGGGGTTAGCCGTGCCATTGAATGAACAAAAGCCGTCGGCTTTAGACGCTGAGGACCCTTGTCTCCTACTGTTGATACGTCACAGTCGTGCGCGATGTTTCGCGCAGACGAAATTGTCGCAGCAATCAATTGCACACGCAACGACAAGTCTGAGGAAAAGCACGCAGAAAAAAGGGGTTTCGCTGAAAAAATCTAAGCGCTTACCGCAACTTGATTGCTCGCCTGTTTGCTCTGCGCCCGCGTCAAATACTCGACTATCGACTTGAATATCACCAGCCCATCCGATGAACCCAGCGGCGATTCCATCGCCCGCTCCGGATGCGGCATCAACCCCAGCACGTTGCGCTCGCGGCTGCAGATCCCCGCAATCGCGCGCAGCGACCCGTTCGGATTGTTCTCGCGGTCGAACTCAGCGCCTCCGCCATCGGCTCGCGTCGCCTCCACGCAATCCGCGCCGTCCGGGTGCACGTAGCGGAAGATAATCCGGTTTTCGCGCTCCAGCTCCGCCAACGTAGCTGGATCGCAGAAATAATTGCCTTCATTGTGCGCGATCGGAATTTTCAGCACGTCGCCGCGATGCCCCGCTCCGGTGAACGGCGTATCCGTCCGCTCCACGCGAATATGCACGTGCCGGCACAAATATCGCAGCCCCTTGTTCCGCAGCATCGCTCCGGGCAGCAATCCTGCCTCGAGCAGAATCTGAAACCCGTTGCAGATTCCCAGCACCAGCCCGCCGCCGCGCGCAAACCGATCCACAGCTTTCATCACCGGCGAAAAGCGCGCAATCGCCCCCGTGCGCAAATAGTCGCCGTAAGCAAATCCGCCCGGCAGAATAATCGCGTCAAATCCCGCAAGATTCTCAGACTGGTGCCATATAAATTCAACGGGCTGCTCGATCACCGACGCGATCGCATGGCACGCGTCATCATCGCAATTCGATCCCGGGAACTGCACCACTCCAAATTTCATAAGTCCCTCCTCATCTCCCTAAGCCATTCTAACATACGCCTAAATGCCCATTGGTTCCGTAGCATTCCAACCAGTTCGCGGCCATTTCGCGCACGGTCTTTCGGAAAGCATCGTCAATCGAGAAACTTCCGATCGGCCTGACAGTGTGTCCAGGAGAATCGTCATCCTGCCTGCCCTGAGGAATGAAGGAGCGGAACGAAGCCTGCCTCCTGCAGGCAGGGATCTCAGCGCTGCCGGCGTGATCGCCCGCGCAAACGGCGTTTCGTTCTCGTGGGCGGCTTCGCCGACTTTCTTCGCGGCCTGCGTTTCGAACGCGTGCGCGTTTTCTCATCGCGCTTCATTTCCAGCCGCCGCTTTCGCGCCCAATCTGGCTTGTTCACCTGCCGCCCTCGCGCCAATGCCAGCGCCTCCGCCGGCACATTTTCGGTCAGCGTCGAGCCGGCCGCCACATATGCGCCATCCCCCACGCGAATCGGTGCCACCAGCGCCGTATCGCTCCCAATAAAGACGCGCTCGCCGATGCTCGTCTGATATTTCGCAACGCCATCGTAGTTGCATGTGATCGTCCCCGCGCCGATGTTCGAGCCGCGCCCCACCGAGGCATCGCCCAGGTACGTCAAATGCATCGCCTTCGCGCCCTCGTGCACCACGGATTTCTTTACCTCAACGAAATTTCCAATGTGCGCGCCCGAACGAATATCAGCACCCGGCCGCAAGCGCGAAAAGGGCCCGATCGACGACTTCGCATGCAACCGGCTCGCTGTCGCCACGCAGTGCGCCCCCACCGTAACGTCGTCATCGACGCGCACATCATGCAGCACGCTACCCGTCTGAATCGTGCACCGCGCGCCCACCCGCGTCTCGCCAAGCAGTTGTACGCCAGGCTCGATCACCGTATCCGGCCCCACGCTCACGTCCGGATCGATCACCACCGTCTCCGGCAGGTAAATCGTCGCACCCGCTTCCATCAATTCGGCCGCTTTGCGCGCGCGTAGTATCCGGTCCACTTCCGCCAGGCTCGCGCGCGTGTTGCAACCAAGAATCTCCTCCGCGTCTGACGCCACTTGTGCGAGCACTCGTTCGTTCCGCTGCCGCAGCAGAGCAATCGCGTCCGTAAGATACAGCTCGCGGTGGGCATTGTTCGGCCGCAGCGAAGCGAGCGCCGGCCACAATTTTTCCAGCGTGAAACAATAAATGCTCGAATTCACTTCCCGAATCAAC
>Ga0126381_100009602_pt1 | contig 10863 bp, 8 predicted proteins | sample PanSoiMetPlot_28_FD_96465 | JGI IMG/M metagenome (GOLD analysis project Ga0126381, IMG submission 96465) | Tropical forest soil microbial communities from Panama - MetaG Plot_28 | ecosystem: Environmental > Terrestrial > Soil > Tropical forest > Bulk soil | place: Panama | collected 2016-02-17
GCGCACGTCACCGGCACGGCGTGGATGGACCACGAGTGGTTCACGAACCTTCTTGCGCCGAACGAGCGCGGCTGGGACTGGTTCAGCGCGCAGTTGGACGATGGTGCAGAACTAATGCTGTTTCAGGTGCGCCGGAGCGATGGTAGCCAGCCATTTTCGGCTGGCACCTATGTCGCGCGTGATGGCCGATCGCGCTACCTGACAGGAGCCGACTTCCGCCTCGAACCGCTCGACGCCTGGAGGAGTCCGAAGACAGGAGCATCCTATCCGATCCGCTGGCGCATCCAGGTTCCAAAGCTGAATTTGAGTCTGGAGTGTACCGCCGCCATACCAGACCAGGAGCTTTCAGAGGGCAAAGATGGCAATACGTATTGGGAAGGTGCGGTGACTTACTCAGGCACTGCCCGCGGTGTGGGGTATATCGAAATGACCGGCTATGCAAAGCCCGTGAAGATGTGAGCTTAGTTCGTTCCCTAACGGTCGCGGCTCCGTCATGGACGTGAACACCCACGACGGAGCCGCGACCGTTAGGGAGCGTTACGCATTTTTCACAGTCCCGCTAGTTCTCTGGAGGGGTCCGCTCGATGTGATCCACCACTATCACCGGCATCGGAACTTTCTTCCCCTCCAGCTTCAGTCCGACTTGCGACTGCAGAGCGTCAAAAAACGAAAGGCCCATTCCTACGGGAGCGGCGCTGTCGGCTGCCCCGGTCTCGCTTCGCTCCATTCGTCCCGCCGGCGTGAAATTCAGCTTGAAATCGTAGAGACCCTCGATCGCGGTTTGATCGACCACGGGCATCTGGACGTATCCCGGCACCATTAGGGGCAGCGACTGAGCCAATTGCGCCATGCTCATGTACGAGCACTCCATCGAGCGGTCGCCAGCCGGGGTCACCGAAGCGCGGCAGTGGTTGTATCCAGGACGCACCTCCGGCGGCTCTCCCGTAGATTTCGTCAGCTTCGGCCCACCTTTTCCGACTACGAGCACAAAAACCTGCATTGGCTTTTGCTCGGTGTGCGTAGCCAACTTGAGGCGGTCCTGGAGGAGCCTGATCACCATGCGCCGGAGCTCGTCGGTGGACGTGGTAGGCGCGGCCTTCGCGACGATATCGTAGCGCTCCGATCCCGTCCAACCCGGCGCCTCCAACTGGTCCATGCGGACGTGGTAGCCCTCGGCGATCAGGTATTTCAACGGCACGTTACGCGCTGTCAATTGGCCGCCCTTGCCGAAATCGCCGCTCATATTCATGTCGCCGGATTTGTTCAGCTTCAGTTCCGCGACATCGAACGCCGGAGCGCCGGCGGGAGCCTGGCAGAACGCCGGAACCAGCGGACAAATGGCTAGCAGTAGTTTGGCGCTTCGCAACATGAGGGTACTCCTGTCTGGCTCATTATGACGTGTTTGCAGCTGGAACGTTACGATGCCGGCTTATCGGTACTTCCCGGCCAGCCCGTTCCAACGCACCTTCAGCGGATCCAGGAACGCCGCGACGCCGCGCCACATACTGACCTTCGTCCCCGCGACGTCGTTCCAGCGCACCGGCACTTCCAGCGCGCGGTATCCCAGGTGCGATGCGATGTACAGCACCTCCACATCGAAGCCGAACCCGTACAACTGCTGCCGCCGGAAGATCTCGCGGGCTGCCGCAGTCTCAAACAGCTTGAATCCGCACTGCGTGTCGCGAAACGGCAGTCCCGTTTCGAGCCGCATCAGCAGATTGAAGAGACGCCCCATGCTTTCGCGAAAGGGCGATTGGTGCACTCCCACCAGAGACCGGTCGAGCGCGCGCGACCCAAAGACCACCTGCGCCTTCTCGCTGGCAGCGATACGCCATAACTTCTCGAGCTCGTCGATGGGCGTGGAAAGATCGGCGTCCGTAAATAACGACCACTCGCCTTTCGACTCCAGCATTCCGTGCCGCACCGTGTAGCCCTTGCCGCGATTGCCCGGGTTGCGCAGCACGCGCACTCCAGCTTGCTCCGCGACCTTGACAGTGGCGTCGCGCGATCCGTCGTCAACCACAACGATCTCGCTAAACTCCCAGCCGGTCCTGGAAAGATACTCGCGCACCTTCTCCAACGTGGAAGGCAGTCGTTTTTCTTCGTTGTAAGCGGGGATGATAATAGAAATGGATCGTCGCAAAACGAAGCCTTATAATAACTAATTTCCCCCACAAGGAGAAGTTTTGTCGCTCGAAGACGAATTACTGAAGCAGCGCCTCGCGCGCATCCACGAGATCGAGGCACTCGGGTACCGGCCCTACGGGCGGCGTTTTGAGTTCACCCACACGATTCCCGAGATTCTCGCGGCATATGGCGACAAGCCCGCCGAAGAGCTCTCGCCCGAGATGCGTGTCTGCATTGCGGGACGCATGATGACCGTCCGGCATATGGGGAAAGCGGGATTTGCGCACCTGCAGCAGAATGGCGAACGCATTCAGATCTACATCAAGAAAGATGCCGTGGGAGAGCGCGATTTCGCGTTGTTCAAGATGCTCGATATCGGCGACATCGTGGGCGTGGAAGGATATCTTTTCCGCACCCGCACCGGCGAGTTGAGCGTGCACGCCGAAAAGCTGGAGTTCCTCTCGAAGACGCTGCTCTCCATGCCGGAGAAATGGCACGGTCTGGAAGATGTGGAAACGCGCTATCGCCAGCGCTATCTCGACCTCATCGCCAATCCCGAAGTGCGCAAGGTGTTCGTCACGCGCGCGCGGCTTATTTCGTCGCTACGCCGCCAGCTCGAAGCGCGTGGCTTCATCGAGGTCGAAACGCCGATGATGCAGCCGCTTTACGGAGGCGCGACCGCGCGGCCGTTTATTACGCACCACAACACACTCGATATCGACCTCTACTTGCGTATCGCCCCCGAACTCTACCTGAAGCGGCTGGTGGTGGGCGGGCTCGACCGCGTCTACGAAATCAATCGCAACTTCCGCAATGAAGGCCTCTCCACGCATCACAACCCGGAATTCACCATGCTGGAGTTCTACCAGGCCTACACGGACTACCGCGGCCTCATGGATTTTTCCGCGGAGTTGCTGGCGCAGGCCGCGCTCGACGCGGCAGGGGCGACCACGGTCGAATTCGAAGGTCAAAAATTGGATTTCAGCCGCCTGGAACGCTTCAGCATGCGCGAGGCGGTGGTGCATTTTTGGGAGGGGGATGGCCGTCCCACGCCGGAAAACGTCGCCGACCCCGAATGGCTCTGCCGCCACTCCGGCAAAGTCACCGCCGGTGAAGCCCTCACCGACATTTTCGAGCGCAACGTCGAAACCAAACTCGTGCAGCCCACGATCATCTACGACTATCCTGTGGAGACCTCGCCGCTTTCCAAGAACAAACCGGAAGACCCCGCGTTCGTCGAGCGATTTGAGATTTACGCAGCCGGAATGGAGATCGGCAACGCATATACCGAGTTGAACGATCCGCAGGAGCAGCGTCGCCGCTTCGAGATGCAGCTCGCCATGCGCGAGCGCGGAGACGAGGAAGCACACCAGATGGACGAAGACTATGTTCGCGCGCTAGCCTACGGGATGCCGCCCACCGGCGGCGAAGGCATAGGCATTGACCGCCTGACGATGATCCTCACTGGATCGCGGTCTATTCGCGATGTCATTCTCTTCCCGCTGCTGCGTCCGGAGGGCCCGATCGAGCTGGTGCGCGTGATGCGTGAACTGGAGCCGTAACTTGGTAAAGACGTTCGAGCTCTTTGTCGCCGCCCGCTACTTGCGCGCGCGCCGCAAAGAAGCCGCTATTTCCGTAATCACGGTCATCTCGGTGCTCGGTGTGATGGCCGGCGTAATGGCGCTGGTCATCGCCATCGCCGTCACAAATGGGATGCGATCCACGCTGGAGCGCAACCTGCTCGGCGCGATGGCACACATAAACGTCATGGAGAAGGAGCCTCTTTATGGCATCCAGGACTGGCGCGATCTTGCCGCGCAGTTGCGGCGCGCGCCCCACGTCACTGCCGTCGCACCCGCGCTCTATAACGATGTATTCCTCAGCGGTCCGCTCCGTTCCGGCTACGCCGCACTCAAAGGTGTAGATATCGATTCCGAGCTTGCGATCAGCGACATGCTGCGCCACCTGAAGGCCGGCTCCGTCGATCGCCTCCGCGATCCCCAGGCCGATCCACCTGGGATCATTATCGGGGCCCGCATGGCCTCCGATAATGGCATGCTCCTCAACTCGAACGTGGAACTCACAGTGCCCAGCGGCACGATCACGCCGTTCGGCCCCCGTCCTGCGACCCGCCGATTCAAAATCTGCGGCATCTTCGAGACCGGCATGTACGACATTGACGCGACCTGGGCGTTCACGAACCTGGCGTCCGCGCAGAAAGCAGCGTCCCTCGGCGATGTCGTGAACCAGCTCGAGATCAACGTGGACAATGTCGATCGCGCGGCCCAAATCGCGAAGCAGATCGAGAAGATCGTAGGGTCGCGCTACACCACGGTCACGTGGCAGGAGCGAAATCGCCCTTTGCTCAATGCCCTGGATACCGAGCGCATCGTCACCATGATCGTGATCGGTCTCATCCTTATGGTGGCGGCCCTTAATATTTTCATTTCGCTGGTGATGATGGTGATGGAGAAATACCGCGACATCGCCATTCTGATGTCGATGGGTGCGCGGCAAGCCCAAATCCGCCGCATCTTCATCACACAAGGTGTCCTGATCGGCGCGGTTGGAAGCGTTCTTGGGCTTGCTGCTGGCTACTTGCTATCGTATTTTGCGAATCGCTACCACTGGATTCCCCTGAATGAGAGCGTGTATTCGCTCAGCTTCGTCCCCTTCGAAGCTCGCTGGGTCGATGGTCTCTGGATCGCGGCGGTCGCAATTCTGGTGAGTTTTCTCGCGACCATCTATCCAGCGCGCAATGCCACTCGCATCGCTCCGGCGGAAGTGCTGCGGTATGAGTAACGCAGCACTCCCGGCCGAAGCCTGGTTATACTTTCCGGCGGCGCGCACCTCCCAAGAGAACCGCCATGACTCCCAACCCGATCATGACTAGCGATCGGGGTTCGGGTGCCGGGTCGCCCGGAACACCTGCCGAAGAACCTGGAACAGCTACCGACGAACTGAGCTGAGCGGAAGTACCGGCGGAACTGCCCAGGTTGTTAGTCGATTGGCTGGTGAAATGGCCCGACGTGTTCTGGCCCGAATCCGACGAGACGATCTGAAATCCCGTGACCGTAGCCGGTCCGGCCACAACCGACCCCGTGTAGGCGAACGTGACGTTCGTCAGGGCCGGGCTGTCGAAACTCGATCCATTGATGGTGGAAGGAGTCGCTCCAGTGTTTTGCTCCGAGACGGTCCACCCACTGGCGGTCGTGAATGCCGAGATAAATCCCGGGATATCGTAGATCGTAAAAAATGTTCCGGCGGGATTGCACTGTACTAGTGTGTTTCCCGCTCCGGGACAGGTGACACCGTTCGTCGCCGTTGGGTCGAGACGTTCATCGGCCGTGACATTGGCGGTGTAGTTAAACGCGAAGTTCGAACCCGAAGGCAATTCCGATGAGAGCACTGGAATCAGGCTCGCATTGGCCAAGGCCGCCATGGCAAACATGACAGCTGCAAGTAGTAAAGTCTTGCTCATTTGAACGTTTATTCATCCTCCGTGTGAATTTGCGAAGTGCGGCCTTTGGATGAAACTATAGCGGTACTCGGAGGTCGGAATCTGTATGGGCGACGACTGTATGACGCTGTCTTAATGACTGAATGTACGCAGCCTTGCAACACGCAGAAACGGGCTAAATCGCACCCGGGATTATTCCGAGCTTTGCGCCTGCTTTGCGAAATGCATCGAGTGCGCGGTCGAGCTCGTCGGTGGTGTGTGTCGCAGTAACAATTGTGCGCACGCGCGCCTTGTCTTTTGGAACGGTGGGAAATCCGATGCCGGTGGCGAGCACGCCGTTCGCGAACAGCTCGCGTGAAAGCTGGTGTGCAAGCTTGGCTTCGCCGACGATCACGGGCGTAATCGGCGTCTCGCTCATGCCTGTTTGGAAGCCGGCGTCAGCGAGCCCACGTTTGAAATATCGGGTATTCTCCCACAGCCGGTCGATGCGCTCCGGCTCCTGTTCGAGAACGTCGAAGGCGGCCAGGCAGGCTGCAGCTACCGCAGGCGGGTGTGAAGTCGAAAACAGAAATGGCCGCGCGCGATGGTACAGAAATTCGATCAGGTCGCGACTGCCGCACACATACCCTCCCAGCACGCCGATGGCTTTCGAGAGCGTACCGACCTGCACATGCACGCGCCCATGCAGTTCGAAGTGATCGATGGTGCCGCGTCCGTTGCGTCCTAGCACGCCCGACGAATGGGCATCGTCCACCATCATGATCGCGCCATGCTTCACCGCGGCTTCCACGAGTCCTGGCAATGGCCCGATGTCTCCGTCCATCGAGAAAACGCCGTCGGAGATCAGCAGCTTCCGCCCCGGAGCTGAATCCAGCTCGGCCAACGCGCGTTCCGCCGCCGCTACGTCTTTGTGCGGAAATACGTGGATCTTCGCCCTCGACAGCCGGCACCCATCGATGATGCTGGCATGGTTCAGTTCGTCCGATATGATGTGGTCTTCGGGGCCGAGAATTGCCGATACGGTTCCGGCGTTGGCCGCGAATCCCGATTGGAACACCACGCATGCCTCGACGTTCTTGAACGCCGCGATGCGCTCCTCGAGCTGCATGTGCAGCGTCATGGTTCCGGAGATGGTGCGAACCGCGCCCGATCCCACACCGTATTTGCGCACCGCTTCGAGCGCCGCTTCCCGCAGCTTCGGGTGCGTCGTCAGGCCGAGATAGTTATTGGAAGCAAGGTTGATTACCTCCTTGCCGTCGAAGCGAGACTCCGCGGCGCTCTCGGATTCCAGGATGCGCAGGCGCTGGTACGTGCCTTCGCTCTTCCACTGTTCAATCTGATCGTGCAGGTAGGCAAGAGGATTGGCCATCAGCACCAGTGTAGCCCTCGGCGCGCTGGCGTCCTGCCTTGGCCGCCATAAGGTCTTCGCAGGCTCGAACCACCTCGCGCGCCGCATCGGGGGTGGCGTACTCCGCGGCCCGATGCGCTCGGCGCTCGAACTCGTCCGTGTGCGCGACCACCTTCTCGATATACGCCGCCGCCGATCGCCAGTCCCAGCGCTCATCCAGCGTTCCGCATCTGGCGGCGTACACGCGGGCATTCGCCCTCTGGTGATTGCGCGCCGCCCCGGGCAGCGGTACCAGCAGCGCTGGTATGCCTGCCGCGGAGAGCTCCGCTACGGTGCGCGCGCCCGCCGAGGCGACCGCGAATGACGCCCACTCGTAGAGCGGCGCGACGTCATCTACAAAGCCGTACACCTGCGCGTCGATTCCGCTTTCGGTATACGCGCGCGCGATGGCCTGTAAGTCGCCGGCTCCCGCCAGGTGCCTCACCGCGAGTACCACGCCTCGCCGCCGCAGTTCCTCAGCCACCAGAGGAGCTTCGCGATTGAGCAGCGGCGAGCCCTCCGAGCCACCCAGTACCAGCATTCGCCATGGCGGCGCGCCCGGTCGCGGCGATTGGGCCACATTGCCATAGGGAACGCCCGTCACTCGTACTGGCCCGCGAAAATGGGCGGCGGCTTCCTCACAGCCCACGCAAATCAGCGCCGCGATCCGCCCGAGAAATCGGTTCGTCATTCCCGGCTCTACGTTCGATTCATGAATGACGACGGGCAGGCCGAGCGTGTACGCGGCGACGCACGCGCTGAATGAGGCGTAGCCGCCGGCACCGATCACCAACTCCGTCTTTTCGCGCAGCAGGATGCGCCGCGCGGCGCGAATCGCGGAAGGCAGACAGGCGCCCGCCCGCACTTTGTCGTGCCAGTCCTGTCTCGCGATCGGCAGACCGTGAATAATCTCCAGTCGCACGCCCCGCGCCGGCACCAGCCTGCTCTCCATGCCTGCGGCGCAACCGATGAAGTAGCCCTGCGCGCCGAATTCGCGGCAATACGTATCCAGAAAGTCGAGCGCGGGCAGAATGTGACCGGCAGTGCCTCCACCCGTTACCGCTATCCTTCGTCTTCCCTCGACAGGCATAGTATGTATTGTTGTATTCTAGCCCCAAGTGAGTGGGAAAACGTACAGACTCTGGAAAGAATACATCCGGTTTTTCCGGCCGCATCGTGCGGTATTGGCAGGAGTGGCTGCCGCAGGAGTAGCACAGTCATTCGCCTATGTTCCGTTTGCGGCTATTCTCCGCCACACCTTTGATGTGGTGCTCCCCGCGCGCGATCGAGCCGGCTTGTGCATCGCCGTCACGGAGTTGCTCGCGATCCAGCTCGTGTCGCTCGGCTTGGCCTGGTGGACACGCCTCGCCGCGCACCGCGCCAGCCAGGACGTACTCTCGACCCTGCGGTCGAAGTCGATCGCGAGGCTGTACGAGCTGCCGCGCAGCTTCCATACCGATGCCGACGCCGACCGTCTGCACGTCACACTGGTCTACGAGACCAACTGGATCGAGGGCATGGGTACAGCGCTGACCACGCAGATGTTCCCGGCGGCCGTTGCGGCCCTCGTCTTATTCACGCTCCTGTTTTGGACCGAACCGCGCTACGCCGTGATCATCGGTATTGCCGCACCCTCGCTGTTTATCGTCAATCGACTGATGACGCGTCGCGCCTGGTTCCGTCAGGAACGGCTGCGCCACGCCTTCGAGCAGTTCAGCCGCGGAGTGCGCTTCGTCATCTCGGCCATCGACCTCACTCGATCGCAGGCCGCCGAGCCCGGCGAACTTCGCCGCCAGACAAGGAAGGTCGAAGAGCTGCGGAGACTGTCGCTCGAGCTCAGCCGCTCTGACGCAGCGCAGCAGCTCTTGCAGATGTCGCTGCTTCTCGCGGCTACGGTGGCTGTGCTGCTGGCCGGCGGATGGGCCGTGGCCGAAGCCCGCACTACACGCGGCGAAATCATGGCGTTTTACGTAATCGCCGCGTTGTTCGCCGCGCAGGCGCGTACCATTGTCGAGTCCGTCCCCGCGGTCCGCCGAGGCATGCGCGCCTTCGCCGAGCTCTCGGACCTACTGGCGCATCCGGAACGAGAGCCCTACCAGGGAACGGAGCGCGTCGAATCGATTTCCGAGTTGCGTCTGCGGAACGTTGCTTTCTCTTATCGTGGCGGACGGCCCGTTCTGGAAGATGCGAATCTCGAGATCGAGCGGGGCGAGCGCGTCGCCCTCATCGGCTCCAACGGCAGCGGTAAGAGCACGCTGCTGTTCCTGATCCTCGGATTCTACCGCCCCATGCACGGAGTTGTTTCCGCCAACGGCGTGCCCTACGACCGGATCGATATCCGACCGCTGCGCTCGCGCATGGCCGTAGTTCCGCAGAATCCGTTTCTGTTCGCCGCCACCATTCGCCAGAACGTCGCCTACGGTTCGGACGGCGTACCGGAGAGTGCCGTATGGGAAGTACTCGAGTGGGCCGGCGCGGCCGAATTCGTAAGGCGCCTGCCCGCCGGGCTCGATCAGGAGATCGGCGAGCAGGGCGTGCGCCTTTCCGGCGGCCAACGCCAGCGCCTGGCAATCGCCCGTGCCCTGTTGCGGGCGCCCGACCTCCTGATTCTCGACGAGCCCACCAACCACCTGGATGAAGAAGGCATTGCCATACTGATGCGCAGCCTCGACGATCTACCGTTCCGTCCCGCCGTAATCCTGATCTCGCATGAAGCTCACGTCCTGCGACATGCGGATCGCGCCTGGCGGCTCGCCGGCGGCCGCCTCGAAGAGGCCGTAGTGGAGTACCGAGCGTGAAAACGCGTTCGGTAGCGGTGGTAGTCATCGGCGACCTGGCCCGCAGCCCCCGCATGGTGAATCACGCGCGCGAACTGGCACGGGCCGGCTTCCGCGTCTGGCTGATCGGCTATTGTGAACGCGAGTTCGTGGCGCCGGGGGGCGTCATCGTGTGCGCACTTCGGACGCCTCGGCGCGGCGGCGAGTGGTCTCTGTGGCGCTCTGGAATCCGCATGGGCTTCGCCTACGTCGGAGCCATAACAGTCCTGCTGCGGCGACGGCCCGACTTCGTCCTCGTGCAGAATCCGCCGTCCTTCCCCACGCTCCTGGCCGGTCGGATGGCCGCTGCGATCGTCGACTCCCGGCTGGTCGTCGATTGGCACAACTACGGCTGCTCCATGCTCGCGCTGCGTCTCGGCGCAATGCACTGGCTCACGCGAGTCGCGGTCCGCTACGAGGCTTGGGCCGGAGGCCGCGCCGCCGCTCACTTCTGCGTGTCGCAGGCGATGCAGGCCGATCTCGACAAGCACTTCCGCGTGCGCGCCCGCGTGCTTTACGATCGCCCGGTACAGTACGAGCCCAGCGCACCGAGGCCGTCCGACAGCATCGTCGTAGTCTGCCCCTCTGGCTGGACGTCCGACGAAGACATGAACCTGCTGTTCGACGCACTGGAGCGCCTCGGAACATGCCGCCTCGAATTTCATCTCACCGGAGACGGGCCGCTCCGGCAGCAGATGCAAGCCCGCATCGACGCCCTGCGGGACCGCGGCCTTGTGATTCACGCGGCTTTTCTGGGCGAAGTAGAATACCGGGCGCTCCTTCGCCGTGCATCCTTCGGCTTGAGCCTGCATCGTTCCAGCTCCGGCCTCGATCTTCCCATGAAGATTGTCGATCTCTCCAGTGCCGGTGTCCCCGTATGCGCATTCGATTATGGCCCCGTGCTGCGCGAGCAGATCGAACCGGGCGAAACCGGCCTGCTCTTTCACACCGCGTCCGAGTTAGCGGAGATGCTCGGGCATCTGGAGCGCGAACCCGCACGGCTCGACGAATTGCGCCGCTCGGTCCGCGCGCGCCGGCCATGCACATGGGGGGACGAGTGGTGCGCCACCGCA
>Ga0126381_100009604_pt1 | contig 10861 bp, 10 predicted proteins | sample PanSoiMetPlot_28_FD_96465 | JGI IMG/M metagenome (GOLD analysis project Ga0126381, IMG submission 96465) | Tropical forest soil microbial communities from Panama - MetaG Plot_28 | ecosystem: Environmental > Terrestrial > Soil > Tropical forest > Bulk soil | place: Panama | collected 2016-02-17
GCTCATCATGCCGCAGCAGCGCCGGCAAAAGAAGTGGCAGGAGATGCTAACCAAGATTAAGTCTGGCGACAAAGTCGTCACCAGCGGCGGCCTGACCGGCACGGTTTTGTCGGCCAAGGATGATTCGCTGATTCTGCGGGTGCCTCCAGACAACATCAAGCTGGAAGTGGCGCGGTCGTCGATCGTGACACTGACGACCAATGAACCCGAGGAAAAGGTGAAGTCCTAACACGGTTGTAGTGAGTCATGATCAAGAACCAGACCATTAAAGTCGTCATTATCATCGCGGTGCTGATCTTCTTTCTGTTCGGCATCTTTGGCATTCCGCAGAGCTTCACGCCCGCGGGCCTGTTGGCGGCGATGCAGCAGCGGATCCATCTTGGGCTCGATCTCAAGGGCGGCACCCACCTGATCCTGCAGGTGCAGGTCAACGATGCCATCAACGCCGACAGCAACCGCGCCGTCGAGCGACTGAAAGACGATCTCAAGTCCAAGAACATCCTTTACGGCGAGATCGTGCAGCCGGATCAGCAGAATCACCCGGAAATCATCAACGTCAACGGGGTATCGCCGCAGTCGATTGCGGATTTCCGCAGCCTGGTGGCCGACCGCCTCCCCGATTACGACCTGACGTCGGGGGCGAACAACTCCTTCACGCTGATCATGAGGCCGAGCGTCGTGAAGGACACCAAGACCAAGGCGCAGCAGCAGGCGATTGAGACGATTCGCAACCGCATTGACCAGCTTGGCGTCAGCGAACCGGTGATTCAGGAGCACGGTCTGGGCGACTACCAGATCCTCGTACAGCTTCCGGGTGTGGATGATCCCGCGCGCGTGAAGGAAATCATGCAATCGACCGCGATGCTGGAAATCCGGCAGGCGATCGGTGGGCCTTATAACAGCGAGCAGGAGGCTATGCAGGCCAATGGCGGCATTCTTCCCGCCAACGCAGTGTTGCTGAAGGGAAAGAACATCGGCGGCAGCAACAGTCAGGAATCCTATTGGGTGGTCACGCGAGCCTCGGCGGTGAGCGGCAACGACCTGCGGACGGCTGACGCCGGTCGCGATGAGAACGGGCGTCCAGACGTGAAGTTTACCTTGACGGGCGAGGGTGGGCGTCGCTTCTATGCCTTCACCAGTGCCCACGTGGGCGAGCGTTTGGCGGTGGTGCTCGACAACAAGGTGATGGAAGTCGCTACCATCCAGGAAGCCATTCGCGATGAAGGCCGCATTACCGGCACATTCACCGAGCAGCAGACGCAGGACCTTTCTTTGACCTTGCGTTCCGGAGCATTGCCGGCCGGAATCAAGTATCTGGAAGAGCGCACGGTGGGACCGTCGTTGGGCGCAGATTCCATTCGCGCTGGCGTGCGCGCCGCCATCTTCGGCATGGTCGCCGTGATGGTGTTCATGCTCATTTACTACAAGTTCGCCGGCATCAATGCCGACCTGGGACTATTTCTGAACCTAGTGATCCTGCTGGGATTCCTCGGATTCACCAGCGCAACGCTCACACTGCCGGGCATCGCCGGCGTGATCCTGACCATCGGCATGGGCGTGGACTCGAACGTTCTGATTTTTGAGCGCATCCGTGAAGAACTGCGGCATGGCAAAACACCGCCGCAGGCTGTAGACCAGGGCTTCAAACACGCATGGATCACGATCGTCGATACGCACGTGACGACCATCGTGTCAGCGATCATTCTGTTCCTGTTCGGGACCGGCCCGGTGCGCGGGTTTGCCGTCACGTTGAGCTTCGGTCTTGCGGCGAACCTGTTCACCTCGGTCTTTGTATCGCGCGTGATTTTCGACAGCATCCTCAGCCGCCACCAGCGCGGGGAAGCGCTGAGCATATAAGGGGTAAGCGGTGGAGTTTTTTCGTAATTCCAACATCGATTTCCTGGGCAAGAAGTGGTACTTCCTTGCCTTCTCGTTGATCTTCAGCATTGCCGGATTGCTCTCTATCTTCTTCTGGCACGGCATTCCGTTCGGCGTGGACTTCAAGGGCGGCACGCTGGTCTATGTGAAGTTTGCCAACACACCGGATCTGAAGGCGATTCGCACCGACATGGACCGCGCCGGCCTGAAGGATCCAAAAATCCAGCGCTACGGCGAGACCTACAACAACGAGGTGCTGGTCGCGCTCGAGCAGCGCGAGACCAGCGAGGCGGCGCTCGACCAGGGCAAGAACACCATCATCAAGGCATTGCAGGCGGGTGAGCAGCAGCAGTCGGGCAAGATGGACCTGAATAACACGGGTCCATCGAGCATTCAGCAATACCTGGTCTCGAAGGACCCGCTGCATCTGGGCGGAATCGACGCTTCAGCCAGATATCTGGTCGTCGCCCAGCAGATCGACGATTTCCGCAACAAGCAGCGCGGCGGCGTGCTGCGGTCGGTTGATGAGCTGAAGGGAGTAGCTCCGCCCGAAGTCGTCAGCGCCATGGAACAGGATTTTTACACCTCGAATTTTGCCGTGCGGAATGTAGAGATCGTCGGGCCACAAGTAGGCGGACAGCTCCGCAAGCAGGCGCTTTGGGCAACACTCTATTCGCTGGGCGGAATGCTGGTCTACCTGTGGTTCCGGTTCGAGCTGATCTACGGGGTGGGTGCAGTAGTAGCATGCTTCCACGACACAATTATCACCATCGGATTCTTCTCCCTGCTGAATAGAGACATCACACTTACTGTGATTGCGGCCATTCTGACGCTCATCGGCTACTCGATGAATGACACTATCGTCGTTTATGACCGCATCCGTGAAAACATCAAGTTGTTGCGCCGCGACAAGCTGTCCGACGTGGTGAACAAGAGCATCAATCAGACGTTGAGTCGAACAATTTTGACATCCGGCTTGACATTTCTTACTGTGCTTTCGCTGTATGTGTTCGGGGGAGAGGTGCTGCGAGGGTTTTCGCTGGCGCTGGTGATCGGGATTCTCATCGGAACGTACTCCTCCATCGCCGTGGCCGCTCCGATGCTTGTGGCCTACCAGGAATGGCGGGCCAGCAAGACGGGGCGTGCGACCCTTCCGGCGGCCAGTGCTCCCCGGCAGAAGGTCAAGGCCAAAGCGTAATCGATTTTCTATTGAACACAAACCCCCCTCCGGGGTGTATATTCAAGTCCTTCGGTTATGCGACCGAGTCCCGTATGTTAATTGTCAAGGGCTCGGTCGAAGGCGCGTGCTGAAACGCGAAATTTTGGGAGCAAAACGCAGTAAGCCGGTGTCAAAGTAAGAAAAGAGTTCTATGGAGATAGGGCTATGTTTGAAGACAGCCTCATGGAATCCGGCGGGAAGATCAAGACCAAGCAAAAAACCACAACCGTGATCTCGTTCATCCTGCAGATCCTGCTCATTGGCGTGCTTGTATTGCTACCACTGATATTCACCGAGGCGCTGCCCAAGCAGCAACTGATGACGTTTCTGGTAGCACCGCCTCCACCGCCTCCACCGCCTCCTCCGGCCGCCATGCCAGAAGTCAAGATCGTGAAGCCCCGGACCACCGACCTGGACAATGGGCAGTTGCGTACCCCCACTGCCATCCCCAAGAAAGTCGCCATGATTAAAGAGGACGAGCCGCCGCCGTCGACCGGTGTGGCTGGTGTTGTGGGTGGCGTTCCAGGTGGAGTTCCCGGTGGCGCAATGGGCGGTGTGTTGGGCGGCATCATCAGTAATGCCCCCGCGGTGGTGCCGAAGGCGGCGACCCCGCAGCGCGTGCGCGTGTCGCAAGGCGTTTCCCAGGGCTTGCTGGTGCATCAGGTCAAGCCGGCGTATCCGCCGCTGGCGCGCCAGGCGCGCATTCAGGGCACGGTGGTTCTCCAGGCCGTAATCAGCAAAGACGGCTCCATTGCGAACCTGCACTTGATCAGCGGACACCCGATGCTCGCCCCGGCAGCAATTGATGCCGTGAAGCAGTGGAAGTACAAACCGTACTTCCTGAACGGCGAGCCGGTGGAAGTAGAAACCACCATCAACGTGAACTTCACGCTGGCGGGCGGATAGACAACCCAGTTTTGTGCCACAAGTTCGGGGCGATGAGGCCCCTTTAAGCTCAAATCAACGGATCAAAAACACGTTTTTTGCTGTAACGAAAGTTCCTGAGGAGGAGAATTCGACCCATGCTTTTAGCAAACGTTGCAACCTACGCTCTCAGCCACGTGCCCAACCTCGCCGTCTGGATGTTCCAGGAAAGTGCGGTGGGATGGGACCCGGTGTCACTGTGGAAACAGATGGGCATCCTGGCCAAGGCCGTGGTTATCATCCTGTTCGTCATGTCAGGCTGGTCAATCGGCGTGATGATTGACCGTGCTATGGCGTTCAGCGCCGCCCGCAAGCAATCGCGTGCCTTTGCGCCCGCGGTCGCCGGTGCCCTGCGCGAAGGGAAAATCGAAGAAGCCATCAAGATTGCTGAACGCAACAAGAAGAGCCACTTGGCGAAGGTTGTCGCCGCCGGCCTGCACGAATTCAAGGCGCACGGCGAGTCCAGCGATATCCCCGGCGAACAGATTGAAGCCTCGCAGCGCGCCCTGGAGCGTGCCGAAGCCATCACCCACGCCGAACTGAAACGCGGCCTGGGCGGTCTCGCAACCATCGGTTCCACCGCACCATTCATCGGACTGCTGGGAACCGTGGTCGGCATTCTGAACGCCTTCAAAGAGATCTCGACGCAAAAGGCCACCGGTCTGGGTGCCGTCGCCGGCGGTATTTCCGAAGCCCTGGTGACCACCGCTATCGGGCTGTTCGTCGCCATCCCCGCTGTGATGATGTTCAACTACTTCTCCGGCAAGGTGGAGGCTTTCGACGTGGAAATGGACAACAGCTCCAGCGAGCTGATTGACTACTTCCTTAAGCGTCGCGGAGCCGTTCGCCGCTAGTCTGAGTTCGGTGAAATTGCAGTCACCGGATTTCGACGTACTGTGGAGGTAAATCCTATGGGAATGGCAGTTCGCGACGAAGGCTCGAAAGTAAACTCCAACATCAACGTTACCCCTATGGTGGACGTGATGCTGGTGTTGCTGATCATCTTCATGGTCATCACGCCGATGCTGCAGAAGGGCGTCAGCGTGGATATGGCGAAGGTGAATAGCCCGGCCCCCATGCCCGATGCCGATAAGGAAGATGCGTTGCTGATTGCGGTGATGCGCGACGGCAAGATCTACTTCGGCACCGATCGGATTGAGGCCGACCAGCTCACGCAGAAGGTGAAGGACCGCCTGGCCAACAAAGCGGACAAGCGGGTCTTCATAAAGTCGGATGCACGTGCGCGCTACGGCAACGTAGTAGAAGTGGTGGACAACGTTCGCTCCGCCGGCGTGGATGATGTAGGTTTGTTGACGGATCAGAAGAAACAAGGTGCGATCCCTCCGGCACCGCCGGTAACAAAATAACGGGAGATTGGTATGGGAATGACAACGGGCGGGGGCAAGGGCGGGCCCTCTGCTGACATCAACGTGACGCCGCTGATCGACGTGCTGCTGGTGCTGCTGATCATCTTCATGGTGATCACACCGCTCACGCCGAAGGGCTTGGACGCGCTGGTTCCCCAGCCGCCCAAGGACAAAGACAAGAATCCGCCGCCTAGCGACCGCACTGTGGTGGTGCAATTGCTGAAGGGCGCAGGCGACAAAGCCAACCTGAAGATTAACCAGGACGATGTGACATGGGAGAATCTTGAAGGCCGTCTCAACGACATCTTCAAGACCCGCGCTGAGAAAGTCATGTTCGTCAAGGCTGATCCAGACCTGACATTCAATGAAGTGGCGCAAGTCATCGACATTTCGCACTCCGCGGGTGTCGACAAGGTCGGCTTGATCACCGCCAAGATCGAGGCCGGCCAGTAGCCAGTCGTATAACAGGAACGTGATTCGGGAAGTACTCCTCCTTCAGGAAAGGCGGGGTGTCGCTGTGCGGCATCCCGCTCTGCCATGCCACCCGAAAACGCGTAAGGGAGAGTGAAACCAGACATGAACAAGACCGGACGAGTACTTACGATCTTAGCCGCAGGGTTGGCGTTGCTCTCGGCCGTGGGATGCGAGAAGTTGCGAGCACGCGATCAGATCAACAAAGGCGTGCAGTCTTATAAAAACGCCAAGTACGAAGAAGCCATCGAACATTTTAAAAACGCGGTGCAACTGGATCCCAGCCTGCTGAATGCCCGTCTTTATCTGGCAACCGCGTACATGCAGCAATACATTCCCGGCGCCGATTCGCCGGAAAATAATCGCTTCGCCGAGCAGGCAATCGACGAGTTCCAGAAGGTGTTGGATTCCAATCCGCCCAAAGAACAGAAGATTCTCGCCCTGAAGGGCATCGCCTCGCTGTACTTCAATATGAAGAAGATGGATGAGGCGAAGAAGTATCACGAGCAGGTGGCGGCGCTCGATCCCAACGATCCTGAGGTGTACTACTCGATCGCCGTGATCGACTGGACGCAGGCCTATCAGCCCCGTCTGGAAGCCCGCGCCAAGCTGGGCCTGAAACCGACCGACACCACCATCGACAAAAAGACCTGCGCTGAGTTGAAGAAGGCCATTGACGCCAATCAAGCTGTGGTAGAAGACGGCATCGCGAAGTTGAACAAGGCCATTGAATTGCGGCCTGACTATGACGACGCGATGGCGTATCTCAACCTGATGTACCGCGAGCGTGCGGATTTGGAGTGTGACAACCCAGACGCGCGCAAGGCCGACCTGAAGACCGCCGACGACTGGGTGGACAAGACGCTGGCCACCAAGAAAGCTAAAGCTGAGAAGGCCGGCCCGTCAGGCATCGTGACGACCGAAACGCCCGCCAAATAGCGGTTTCAAAGGGCACGGCTTCAGCCGTGCCGATGAGATTATCTTTGACCCGCCGCGCGGGCTTCAATCCGCGCGTTTGTTGCTCAACACGCACTGTTTTCTAATTCCTCCGTGTCGCGAGTGCCGCCGTGGTGAAGAACTCTTCACATCCATTACAATTCTAGTTGTAGGCTGCGCCTCCGACGGGATCCCCCGCGTCTAGATCGCTTTCATGTTCAAGCGAATCCTCATTGCCAATCGCGGCGAAATCGCAGTGCGCATCATGCGCGCCTGCCGCGAGATTGGTATCGAGTCGGTGGCGGTCTTCTCGGACGTTGACCGCCGCGCGCTGCACGTGCGCAAGGCCGACCACGCCTATCACATCGGTCCGGCCGTCGCGAGCGAGTCCTATCTGAATTTCGAAAAGATCCTCGATGTAGCCAAGCGCAGCGGCGCCGAAGCCATTCATCCCGGCTACGGCTTCCTCTCCGAGAACGCAAACTTCGCCCGTGCATGCCGCGAAGTCGGCGTGAGGTTTATCGGTCCGACACCGGAGTCGATGGAGATGATGGGCTCGAAAACCCGCGCCCGCCAGAGCATGAAGAAAGCCGGCGTGCCTTTTGTGCCCGGCTCCGAAAAAGGCCTAGATTACGAGGCGACCGCGAAACTTGCCGCCGACATCGGCTACCCCGTGATGCTGAAAGCAGCTGCGGGTGGCGGCGGCAAGGGCATGCGCCTGGTGCACAAGCCAGAAGATCTGCGCTCGGCCTTCGAAAACGCCCGCAGCGAGTCGAAGCGCGCCTTCGGTGATGACGAAGTCTACGTCGAGAAGGTCATCAACAGTCCGCGCCACATCGAGATGCAGGTCTTCGGCGACGAACAGGGCAACGTTGTCCATCTCGGCGAGCGCGAATGCTCGGTGCAGCGCCGGCATCAGAAAGTCCTCGAAGAAGCGCCCTCGCCCATCGTGGATGAGGACATGCGCCACCGTATGGGCGAAGTCGCGGTGCGCGTCGCCAAAGCGGCGAACTATCAAAACGCGGGCACCGTCGAGTTCCTCGTCGATCAGGATCGCAACTTCTACTTCCTCGAGATGAACACCCGCCTGCAAGTTGAGCACCCGGTGACGGAGTTCGTGACCGGGCTCGACCTAGTGCACCTGCAGTTGCGTGTGGCCTGCGGCGAGCCGCTTCCGTTCCAGCAGAAAGACATCACCATCCGTGGACACGCTATCGAGTGCCGCATCTACGCCGAAGATCCCGACAACAACTTTTTCCCTTCACCAGGACAAATCACACGGCTCATTTCGCCGTCTGGGCCAGGCATCCGTCGCGACAGCGGCATGTATGAGGGCTGGACAGTGCCCATCGAGTACGATCCGCTGCTGGCCAAGCTGGTGGGATACGCCGAAACGCGCGAGCAGTCGATTCAGCGGCTGGAGCGCGCCTTGTACGAGTATTTCGTGGGAGGGATCAAGACGAATATCCCGCTGTTCCGCCGCATTTTGAAGGATAGCGATTTTCGCGCGGGCAAACTGGACACTGGATTTCTCCACCGTCTGCTGGCCAGCAGAATCAGCGAACACAATTTGCGCCACGAGCTGATTGCCACGGTGGCAGCGGGCATTTTCGCCACCATGGACCCGAAGCACACATTTCCCGGCGGCGATGGGTTGCCGGCTCTGTCGAATGGAAAGCTGGCCCCCGAGCCCAACAACTGGCGTCGCGCCGGACGGATCGAGGCCCTGAGATCGCGATGAGAGGATGTGTACTAGGAACCGTGTTCAGGGGCGGAAGAGCTGTTCAGGCGATGTTTTGAAGCAGCACGGCTTTAGCCGTGCTGCAAGAGCTGTATTATTTCCCCGGCCTCTAGCCCCTGAGGTTTGTTTCTGGCCAAGAGCGAAAGACGAAAAGCTCAAACTGACAACTGCTCATGACCTACGACGTTGTGGTTGACGGCAAAACCCATCGCCTGGAACTCACCAAGGGCGAAACCGGCTGGCGCTGCCAAGTAGATGGCCATTCCCTCGAGGTCGATGCGGCCCTCACTGCGCGCGATGTTCTCTCCGTCCTCATCGGTGGCGACGCCTTCGAAATCAAGCGTGAACGTTCGCTCAGCGGCGACTTGCACCTTGTCATCGGCAGCGCCCGCTATGCCATCGACGTGCAGGATCCGCGCTCGTTGCGCACGCGCCGTGCTGCCGCCAGTGGCGAAGCCGGTCCGCAACGGATCGCTGCTCCTATGCCGGGAAAGATCGTGCGCATCATGGTCGCCGAAAAGGACGAGGTCAAAGCCGGTCAGGGCGTCGTTGTCGTAGAAGCCATGAAGATGCAGAACGAGATGAAGTCGCCCAAAGACGGCAACGTCCGAAAGATTCTCGTCGCCGAAGGCGCCGCCGTCAACGCGGGCGACATCCTGGCGGAGATCGAGTAGCTGCCAATCTCAAACACCAGGAGCAACAAACCCTTGGGGCAACCGAGTGTCGGATGCGATTCAGTTGCCGGGATGGTCCTGGCGGATTTCGACCAAAAGCTCGCTCAGCTCTCTGGCCTGTTGCAGTGTGGAGTCGATGCTGGCTCTCAACCGTACCCGATATTTCTCGCTAATTTGCGGCAGCATTGCTTCGGCGCGTCTGGCGCGTTCTTCCAGGGCGACAATGTCGTGCTTGAGATGTTCGGCTAATTGCTCAACGGCGGTTGGCATGATGTTGTCTCTCCGCGCTGGTTCAATTGCTATTGATAGTAGGACGAAAGTTCCATCACGGCAAAGGGATCGGGAGATGAATCAGCTCATGCGCGAAGAGCAGTTAATCTGGACCACTAGCCCCTTGCGGATGGGTGTGACAGCAGGTCCTCTTCGACTCGCTCTGTTCGCTCAGGCTCTCGGCTCAGATGCCTAGCAAACACGTCGACTTCGACTGGGACGGATGTTCCTTTCCCCGAAGCGCAAAGGCGGTGTCCAGTCCCAACCTGTTCGGTCGTGCCCGACTCACTTTGTCCGATATAAGCTTTCAGACCCCGCATTACGCTGCGGTCAATTCGGCGTCTCTTAGCGCGAACGGCTTCGCGGCAGGCCCGCAGAGTGCCATACTCACCGGAGAGGCTTATCGCGCATGAACGTATTAGTGCTCAACGCCGGAAGCTCCAGCCTGAAGTTTCAAGTGATTGCCACCGACATGGAACGCATTCAGCAGGAAAGAGACCAGCGGTTGTGCCGTGGCGAGGTGGAAGGCACAGGTGGGGAAGCCATTATCACTTTTCAGAAGGGGGATGAAGGCAAGTGCAAATTTACCGCACCGCTGCGCGACGTAGCCGCAGCGCTGGATTACCTGGTGCGATACATCGCGTCTGACAAGTCGGGCATTGGCGAAATCCGCAGCACGGCAGATATCCATGCCATTGGGCATCGCGTGGTACATGGTGGCGAAGTCTTCACGCAGTCGGCGCTGATCGACGACAAGGTAGTGAAAGAAATCGAGGACTGCATTGATCTGGCGCCGCTGCACAATCCCAACAATCTGAAGTGCATACGGGCGGCATGGGACATCTTCGGAAAGAACACGCCGCAGGTGGCGGTGTTTGACACCTCGTTTCACACCTCTATCCCGGCGCACGCTTATCTCTATGCGGTGCCCTACCACCTGTATCGCCGGTATCGTGTGCGCCGGTACGGCTTCCATGGCACCTCGCACCGTTACGTGGCATTTCGCTATCGCTATCTGCGCGGGCTGACGCGCGAGCAGACCAACATCATCACACTGCACCTTGGAAACGGTTGCTCGGCGACGGCGATCAAGGAAGGCAAGTCGATTGACACTTCGATGGGGCTCACTCCGCTGGAAGGGCTGGTGATGGGCACCCGCTCGGGCGATGTGGACCCGGCGGTGCTGAACCTGATCAGCTCGAAAGAGGGCATGACGGCGGATGAGGTGGTGACGCTACTGAATACGCAGTCAGGATTACTCGGCATTTCAGGCCTGACCAACGACATGCGCGAGTTGCAGGCGGAGCTGCACGAGCACGATGACCGGCGCGTGAGACTGGCCATCGAGGTCTTCTGCTACCGGGCTCGAAAGTACATCGGA
>Ga0126381_100009605_pt1 | contig 10860 bp, 9 predicted proteins | sample PanSoiMetPlot_28_FD_96465 | JGI IMG/M metagenome (GOLD analysis project Ga0126381, IMG submission 96465) | Tropical forest soil microbial communities from Panama - MetaG Plot_28 | ecosystem: Environmental > Terrestrial > Soil > Tropical forest > Bulk soil | place: Panama | collected 2016-02-17
CTGCCGGGAAAGCATTTTCGTCGTAGTTTTCCCTTCTCCAACGCTGCTCTACCAACGCGCCAAGGGTCTCGAAGAATTGCATAAGCACATCCCCCTCCTATCACTTGGAACCAGGTTCTGGACGCCATCGTTCGAGGATGAGTCTGGCAGTCTCTTCGGCTTCTCCTCGTAGGCCCTTCAAGCAGGTGGCATTGGATACCACTCTCTTGAGGGTTGTAAGTACGACCTCCGGTTTCCGCCTCGCGGATATGGCATTTGCGAGCAGTTCGAGAGCCGCCGGTCCAGGTGGGAGTGGCGCCGGGCGCCACGAGACACCCTCCTTCAACCCGGTGACAGTCACCAGCCCGACAGGCAAAGGCCTGGTCCCGGTGACGCCTCCGATTTTTTCCGCCGGGCACGCCTCTTGTTTAAAGGATCGCTCTCTTCTAATCGACAATGCCTTAGGATAAGGGTGAACGCGCCCGAACATATCCAGCACCGCGTATTCGTCGGAATAGTAGGTCGCGCCGGCCCGCACGAACTCTGCCGCCAGGCTCGTCTTTCCACTCATGGTCTGGCCGGGCACAATAATCGCCTTGCCACGCCATCCCACGGCAGCGGCGTGCACAAACACTCTGCGCGGCGCCATCTCGGCGACATGCATTTTCACCCGTACCTCAAAAGTCTCGAGTATCTCCTCGAAACTGGTCGACTCGGTCGCGGTTTCGAAGTCGTCCAGTAGAAGATGAGCTGAGCCTCGGTTTTTCGGGGATGGCCTGGGCGCGAAACGAAAGGAAAACTGGCGCTCCACCGAGGGCGCCGAAGAGAACTTCCATAGTGGCGGAGCGTGGTCAAGAATCCGGTTCAGAAATCGCGCCTGATTGGTGCGAACCCCAATACGAACGCCGTAAGCCAGAATCGAGCGGTGGGCAGCCCATTCGCCATCCCGGGCGGCCCCAGAAGGAATGTCCGATGGCAACGGTGACATGCGGGTCATACCTTTAGTAGTACGGGCCTGCTCGTTCCATCAGGTCCCTCTGACCTCGGACCGCGTAGGAGCCCCCGGACTGACCGACGCTGAGCCACGGAGTGGGCAAGGCGAGAGTCTTGACGCGGCCTTTCTCCGCGGACACCAACCCAGTAGAAAGGACGACGTCCAGAGGTAGCGCTCAGGATGGGCGCCGTGGATCGGCAGTTGCTATCAGCTCGTTCCCGTTTTGGCTTGAAGTTCAAACACCGGCTGGAGCTTCGGGTAGGGCGCTGGTCAGACGGCCCCCGATCGAAGGCTTAGTGGACGACAGGCTGCTCGGGAGAATCAGCAACCCGTGGGAGGGCAATTGAGGGTTCCCGGCGTCACCCAGCTCATGGTTGGCGCGGTAGCTAGACAAGTGCTACATTTTTCACAGGCTATCTCCTGACCTGCACCACAGCCGGAATTACCGAAGCATGTTCCGCAAATGTCTCCGCAAACGTTGGGACAAGCGCCGACACCATTGATTTTCTTGACACAGGTCTGGCAGATAGGAGGAATTGAAGATCCAGCCATCGCCGTTGGAGCCACAATCGATATGACTGCCGGAATCATCAGAGCCCCGATGCCGAGCCGACGAATCGCAGTTCGCCGAGACATACCAGACTTTGCTTGGGGTAATGTGATACGTTCCTGCAGCAGTTCAGCCTTGCTGAGCTTGTTCAGCGTAAACCAGACTGCATCTACACTGACTGGCGACTCCCATTCCTTCTCCATCATCTCGGCTATTTCGTCGGGGGTTGAGCGGCCATCACAGCGATTCCAGACAAAAGCGGCAGTCCGGTTCAGGCAGTGGGCCTTGTGGTTCCTCAGGTCGTACACGAGTACCTCATCCGGCAAGTCCTGAACCACCATGTCCTCGGTTCTAGCCAGAGGTGTTGGATTGGTTTCCGTTTCACTTCTCATTGACTATCTCCTTTGAGAGATGGGAGTTTCGACTCCCACCACGACTGCATACTCATCTAAAGTAGTGGCGTCCTGTAGCAATCACTCTGCGCTCGAGCTCCTATCCCGGGAATCCGGGTACTATTAGGGTATTGTTAGGATTCGTAAACCAAAAAGGGACGTGGTCAAACGCCAGCGGCGGCCGGCACGGCGGCTGGGTTAATCCCAGCAAGTGTTAGAATATTCGGGCGACCCCCCTCCGTACCCGAGGCAATCCGGCCGTCCCTATCGATGAGCACGGCGGACGGCGTCAGATTTGTGCCGAATTGTAATGCGACCGCAAACTCGGAATCGCACAGGAATCGCGCCTTGAATCTGGTGCTGTCGGCTTTGATGTCCTCCAGGTCGCCCGAAGATATGAAAACCAGCTGTGGCGCTCGTTTCGGGGGGTTCTGCTCCCAGATCCGGATGTCCTCCTCCATGGCTCGGCAGAACGGGCACTTGGGATCCCAGAAGATCAAGAGCGTGTCGCGGCCCCGCAGGTCATTCGAGCCTACTGGATTGCCATCCACGTCTTGGAGCGAAAAATCAGGAACCCTCTGGCCAAGCTTCATGAGCGACTGCGGCGTTCCGACGATAATCTGGGGTTCGGGGCTCGCTCCTTTCGCTTGGGTCTTGGGCAGGCCAGATACATCCAGGTCGCGAGACGATCGGCTGACCAGCGCCTCGATCTGTTCAAATCCGTAGGTGACCTGACTGGCAATCCTGGCGCTCGGCCCGACCAGTACGGCCGCGGGAGTCCATTTTGCGTCGTATTCATCAGCGATCCCTGATACTCCTTGTAGCAGTACATGGCTGGCTCTGTAACGGGCCATTCGATCGGCATTCTCGCTGAGGCTCCCTTTTGCGAGCAGTGCGACGGTCAGGTCCTTCCGATAATCGCGCTCCCAGGTTTCAACAGACTGTAATACCGACTCGCAAGGCGCGCAGTTAGGACTGACGAATATCAGCAGCACCGGTTTGCGAGGAGCTAAGAGGCCGTCGAGCGTGATTTGCCCTCCCCTGATCGACGCCAGAGAGAACGAGGGGGCTGCAGCTCCAATCGGCAGCCCATGGAGGGGGCCCGCGGCCTCCGCGCGTTCGACCGGAGGTTCAGCATAATCCTCGTCGATAACCTTTTTCATCGCTGCAATTGTTGCCGTGAGCGATGACTGCTGGCTGATGACTCTGCGCAAACAGACTATGGAAACGGCCAGAAGCCCGCACGCGACGCCGCTGAGAGCGAGAGTGGCGACCTCGCCGGCCTTCAAATTCGTAAGCCAGTCGAACGCGCTCGTTCCAGAATCGTTCTTTCCCAGGACGACGATCGTCGCAGCAAATGCGATGAGCAACAAATCTCGCGCGAACAGGGACCAGCTCACCGGTTTGGAATGCAGTTGACCGAAGCAGTTGCAGTCCGGCGCCCGCCCGCGAGCAAGATTAATCGCAATAGCGCCGGCAAACGCTGACAACAGAGCTAGCCCCACCGTTGCTCCGAGCCATGCCGTATTTCTTGGAAGCAGCGCCACTCCAACCAGTATCTCAAAGAAGGGCAGGCCATATCCGAGCGGGACAGCCAGCTTCTTGGGAACACCGAAGTCAATCAGCCCTTTGCGGGTGCCGGCGAGATCGGCAGCCTTCGCCGTTCCAGCCGTCCCAAACACGAAAGCCAGGATAAGCCTGGCCATAAGCAGAGCAATATCCATTGCGATGGACCTCAATTCTGACTGCAGCTCCGTTCAGCGTGCCCCTGCGACCTGCGACACCAGCGCAGCCGTTCGCGAAATCAAGTGGCCTAGCTGGAATGGAAGCCGCGGTAGCTCGTTGAACGGTCCGTGCACTGTCATCGTTGCTTCCGTCGGATTTGGCCAGTGATGGCGCAATTCCTTCAAGAGTCCTATTGGATCGCGCAAGTAAGCGGCCACCTGCCTCGGAGATTCGGCCGGTGTTCCCCATGCCTTCAGAGTTGGCGCCACCAACCAGTTCGGCAAGTGTTCGAGACGCCGTCCAACTGGGATTCCTCTTATATCGACGCCAAGCAGATGGTGTGCCAGGCTTATCGCACACGCTACCCAATCGACATGCCGTCTCGAACCAGACAAGCACCGGTCCCAGTCGAAATCGTCCTTCCGGCTCTCGATCAACACGGCAATGTCCGTGAGCCATAATGGCCGAATCGCGCCGTGACGCAGAAGGTGCAGGCAAAGGAACCGGAGGTCGTCCTCCGGACACAGAACTCGGACGTCCACCTCCCCCAGCCTGATCATCTGGGTGCGCTCGAAAACACGATCGGTCTGTTGCTCGTAGAACTTGCCGAAGCCCAGGTGCAAATCTACCAGTGCCCCTCCGGTGTCAGCATCCTTTAGCGCAGCCTTCGCCGCCGTGTAGTGGCCCGGTGACACGCAGAAGTCGAGGTCGCAGTATGGCCGCAAGCCAGGTTCAGGATAGAGTCGAGCAATAGCCCAGCCTTTCACAAGCACTGGCTCTGCGCCGAAGCTACGAAATACTGGAATGACCTTCATTAATACTCGCTGGGAAATCGCCTCCTGAAGCGCATGCATTCGGTAAGCTTGCTGGAGCTGGCTCGCCGCGGTACAGTCCCGCAATCCCGACTCCCGCAGTGCGCGCCACGCCAGGGCGCTCGCACCAGACTTCAGGAGCAGGATAGCAATCTCGGCGAGTTCTTCGGGTTTGACGAGAGTCGATGGCGGCGAACTGCGCCAGGCCCCGGTTAGCAGTTGAGCTACAACCCTGCCTCGCCATGCTCGCGACTGTGCTCCACGGCTCAGCCTGATTGGCGGGCCCAGCGTTCTCATCGTATCGGTTCCTGATGCGCTGACTGCCGGGGTCTCACTTTTTGCGACTCGCCGGGTCACCCAAGGCTTCGGTAGTAGGGGAAAACTGGAGGATCTGATTGTGGTCGCGAATCCTCTCCTTACCTCTCTCAGCTCCGCTTTGCACGGGGTCAGGTTGAAAGCCGGTTAGTCCTCGAAATCTGATGTATCGAAGAACTATCGATCGCACGTAGTTCTGTGTTTCCAGGTAGGGAGGCACCTCGTTGCCGTAGGACTCAACCGCGCCCTCGCCCGCATTGTAGCCTGCTAACGCGAGACGCACATCGCCTCCAAACCTATCCAGGAGCCATCGCAAGTACTTGACCCCACCGAAGACATTCTCGCGAGGGTCGAGTATGTTCGTAACTCCCATCCGCAGAGCTGTCGACGGCATCAATTGCATCAGCCCGGTTGCACCCTTGGGAGATACTGCCCGGATCCTGAACCCCGACTCGGCCTGAATCACGAGGAAAATCAGCCGCGGATCCACTCCATGTCTGGCGGCTGCCTGTCTGACCATGGCATCGATGGTCGCGTCGCCCGACGAGACCGGGCCATCAAACCAGCCCGGGTCCAGCCCGAGCGTCTGCGGGTTCGTGGCTGTTCCTGCGGTGGAAACGGGCTTTGCCCGGAGTTCGGCCTGAACCTGATCGGTATCAGTGAGCGGTACAGGCGGTCGCTCCGGTGGTGACAGCAAAGGCTGTTGGGCCGAAGCCCATACGGCCGAAGCAAGAGTAATAAGAATTATCGCAAGAGCCTTTGACATTGGTTTGACGTCCTCAGTCACTGAATGCTGGCGCGGGCAATCGCAGTATTGTCCTGGCCGCGCAAATACATCGTCAGTCGGGTATTGTCATTGAGTACATCGGAGCTGAAAACAATTACTCCTCTAATTGTCTCTTTCGGAGCAATCTTATTCTCGGATTTGTTTTGAATTACGCTGGCCTCGATTGGCTTCGCATCTTTGTCCAGGCCGGCCTCTATTGAAATCGCGCTGAATTCGAAGTCTTCAGTCCCGCTGTTTTGAATCGTGTAGCGCAGGTACGACTTGCGGCCAAAGACAACAACCTTGTGGTCGAGCGTTATGATGACGGTTTTCGCGACCACGCGAGGATGACTTACTTTGATTTCGCGGGAGCCATCCATAATTGCGAGTACAAAGTGCCGCTCTCTATCGTCAGCCTTCTTTTGGGCGAGTTGCTCAGTCTCGGCCGCCTGGCGGTCCAGGTCGGCGGCCTTTTGCTCGGCGTCGGCGATTATTCGCGCAGCCTTGTTAGTGGCGGTCTTTTCTATTTCAGCAGCCTTTTGGCTTGCCCGAGCCAGTATGTCATCCGCCTGGTCAGCCGGTTGCTGACCTCGACGGGGCTGGCTGCCTGGCGGCGGTATACTGACGTTGACCACTCGATGCGCGTCGGCCATAGAGCCAACAATCAGATCAAAGTTGAAGATGTGTTCGCCCCGTTCCCCGGTCTTTACAAAAAGATTGGTCATCGCCTTGCTTGGAATTGGCTTGAGAAACACATCGTTTTCGCTGCGCTGGACCACGAACCCTCCCTTGCCTGTGCCGGGGTCGTACAGATCACCGCAGATAATCTCCTTGACCGCCTCAGGGAACGAGACCCTCGTTGTAATACCCTGAGCCGTCTTGATCGTGGCAATCTGATCCGGGCCCAGAGTTAGCCTAACTATGGCCAACTGGCCCTGTGCAGCAGCATAGAGAGCGATACCGCCCACACATATGGTCATTCCGATGAATGCGGACTTCTTGAACATATTGGCCTCCCGACAAAGCGCGGCAACCCTTAGCCACCAATGAAGGATATGAGTCCCGCGACACGACTCGCGTTTCTAAGCGGTGTCCGAGCCCTGTAAGCGAGCTTATCCGGGAATAACCGGGCTGAGCACCGGGGGTGGCCCGCCGCCCCGAGTAACACCGACACCGATTCCAACCCCGACCGGTATCCCGAGAAGGAGCCACCAAGGGGAAAAGGGGAACACAGCGCCGACGGCCCGGCCGGGGTGGCCGCAATAGACTTCGAAAACCGTCGCACCGCCGTCGGAGACTACTTCCGTCAGGTTGTCAAATCCTTCGGTAGCCGGGGCAGTTAAGACCTTCTCCTGGTTGCCTGCATACTTGACGGTTACCTTGCCTTGAGACACCTTTACCCATGCCGACCTTGGTTGAGGCATGGTGACCTGTCCGATGGTACCGATCGGATCCGTCACGATTTCGTCTCCGCACTCTACGAGCACAGACTTCTGTTCATTACCAAGGATTTGTAGCGTTATAGATGTTAGCTGGCGGAGCTCAGTCCTACCCAAAGGCCCCAACTCTATTATGGCGTGGCCCCCTGCGCCTGTTGTGATTGTACTCCCGGTCAGTATCGTCATGCCCGTCGTGGCGGGATTGCCATTGACGGTTACTTGCCCGGTCGCGGTTAGCGTGCCCGTCTGGGCCGGCTGGACCTGCGGCACGGGTAAAGTTATCACTTCCGCGGAACCCGGAGCCGCGAAGCTCGGAGCAGCAAATGAGCTGAGCACGAATGTGACTGCGACTGAGAGAGCCGCAATCACACTTACGGGGATTCTTAGACGTTGATTTGAACCTATCATAGTTCCTCCATTGCAGATTGGCGGTCCTCGAAGCTGTCCGGGACCGTGTCGAACCTTGAAACGCTTAGCATCCTGGAAGCGCTTTGTAGTGAAGTGCGGTTACTACACTGCTTCTATCGTTACGCTCAACATTTTCAGAGACAGGCCCATGCCACGAAGCCTGTCAAGATTTCCGCTCGGGACCTCCGTGCTCGATACGAACACGTCTTCGACGTTGTAGGCCTGGATGAGGCGCGGCAGCTGGTCGCTCCCAAAAATTCGATACCCGTGAATCAGTCTTCCCGACTTTCGTTGGTCGTCGTCTATGAATCCGACCGGAGCGTACCGGTCGCCATGGTGATCCAGGATTTCCCGGATCAGATGCTCGCCCCTGTCGCCTGCGCCATAAATCAAGACGGGCTTTGCATCCGGCCCTGCCTTTGCGCGCCCTACAATGGCGGCGCGGAGCATTCTGAACGAAAGACGGCTGCCCGCTATGAATATTAGAAGCAGGAGCGAATCCAGTAGAAAGACCCCTCTCGATGGGCCCGTTGATCGATACATCAGAAACACCACCAGCGCGCTGGCGATGCTCGCTGTAACCACGGACCTGAGTATCGTGAAGAGGTCATCTATTCCGACGTATCGCCAGATACCTCGGTACATGCCTCCAAGCAAGAGGCCGCACATATCCACGATGATGATGACGGGGAGCGTTTTGACCAGCACGGCCAGCTGCTGGTCCGGCAGGCCGCCATCCCACCGCACCAGATAGGCGCCATAATAGGCGAGAGCGACCAGGACAACATCCAGTATGGCTTCGAAAATGCGGCGTTTGTATGCGAAGTTCGCGATGGCGTTGAACAGCGGAATTCCGTCGACCTCGTGCTTTTCTTCATAGACGCCGGGTTCATACACCCGGACCCTGGAAATGTAGATTCCCAGCATAATCACGACCACGCCGAACCCGGTCACGAGGCCGAGACTGACGGCGCTCGCCAGCCACCTTAGAGACAGGGCGAGCCCGCCAGAGACGGCAGCTAACGAATAACAGGTCAGCACCGCCCGCCGTTCGGTTACTCCCAACGCCACCAGCCGATGGGAGGTATGGTCGCGGCCGCCTTGCGCGATTGGACGGCCCGACAGTTTTCGAGTGAGGACGACCATGAAAGTGTCGAAGATTGGGATCATCAAGATCAGGACGGGCGTCAACAGGACTGATGTGAGATTGCGAAATCGGGCGGCGGTGCTCAACAGGGCAAGCCCTCCCAGCATGAATCCGAGAAACATCGACCCTGAATCGCCCATGAAGATCGAAGCAGGCTGGAAATTGAAGAATAGGAAGCCAAGCACGCCCGCCCCCAGTATGATCGGCAGGAGTGCCTCCGCGGTTTGGCCGTTTAACCAGAACGTCAGCGCCAGGAAGACACAGGCGATCAGCGATACGCCTCCGGCAAGACCATCCATGTTATCGAGGAGATTGACGGCATTAGTCATCCCGACGAGCCAAAAGATCGTTACCAGTTCGTTTATCCAAACATAATTGACCCACGGCAAGTGAAGCCCAAACAGAACCAGGGTCGCTGAGGTTATGAATTGAATGACGAGTTTGGTATGGGGCTTTATGCGCAGGACGTCGTCGACAATGCCGGTGATGAAGAGGAGGGTTCCCGCAGCCAGAATCGGATATGCGGTAGCGAGCGTCGGCGTAAATACGAGATAGCCCAGCACGAAGCTTGAATAGATTGCCGCGCCTCCCAGGAGCGGCGTGGGCTTCCTGTGCCAGCGATCGCTTCTAGGGGCCGCAACAAACCCAATTCGAGGCGCTACTTTCCTGGCCAGAGCTACCAAAACTATCGCGATGACAAGCGTGGATACGCCAACAAGAGCGATTCGCATAAATCCGACTCCGTCAGTTCTATAGGTCTCTTCTATTTTGAGTCCTGGATGAACTCACGCGTAGAATGCGAGCGTTCTTGCGGGAGCCCCGAGTTCGCGGACCATTTTGGCCCTGTAGTAGTCAATTACGCTTGTCAGGATCCCGTCGAGGTCTATCGTTGGGTTATAGCCAATCAGGGTGCGCAACTTGGTGGTATCCGGCACTCGTCGCATCATGTCTTCGAAGCCCGCTTCGTAGGCTTCGCTGTACGGCACAAGCGTGATCATAGATTGCGAGTCGGCCAGTGTTCGAATCCGCCGGGCCAGATCGAGTATCGTTATTTCCTGGTTCCCGCCGACGTTATATACTTCGCCGACCGCCCGTGGGTGCTCGGCAATCTTTATGAGCGCTTCGACTACATCGGATACGTGGGTGAAGCACCGTCGCTGCAGACCGTCACCGAACACCCTGATTTCCTGTTCGGCCAGCGCCTGTTGCACAAAAGTCGGGATCACCATGCCGTAGCGGCCTGTTTGGCGCGGCCCTACTGTGTTGAACAGCCTGGCTATCACCGTGGGAACCCGACGTTCCTTCCAGTAGGCGATCGCCAGGAATTCGTCTATCGCCTTGGAGCATGCGTAGCTCCACCGGCCTTTCGTCGTCGGTCCGATTACCAGGTCGTCATCTTCCTTGAACGGAATGCTCTCGCGCTTGCCGTATACCTCCGACGTCGACGTGATGAGGACCCGTTTGCGTTTCTTAGCGGCAAGGCTCAGTACGACGTCAGTCCCACGAGTGTTTGTCTCAATCGTGTTGACAGGACTCTCCACGATCAACCGAACGCCGACAGCGGCTGCCAGATGATAGACGACGTCACACTTATCGACCAGCTCGGCGGTTAGCCGGTGATTTCGAACTGTGTCGATATGGTATCGGAAGTTAGGATGATTCCTTATTGGTTCGATATTGTCGATCGAGCCTGTCGAAAGGTCATCTATGATGTGCACTTCGTCCCCGCGGCGGATCAAGAGTTCAGCCAGATGGGACCCAATAAAACCCGCGCCGCCCGTTATCAAGATCCTCATTCGCTTTGTACCTCGCTTCTCAAACTGATTGAACCAACGGTCAACTAACTCTGAAGCGCCAACTTGCTATCTAACCCGGCCAGCTCCCTGTACAACTGCTCGATATCACGAAGAAGCCGGTTCTTTGACATCCGCGCTGTCACAAAGGCACGGCCTGACTCTCCCATTTCGCTGCGGAATTCGGGTCGCTCGACCAGAAAGCTTAAGGCCTGGGCAAATGCCTCAACGTCACCACTCGGCACGGTGACTCCGTGCTCCCAGATTGTAAGTCCTTCCATTGCCTGGCGCCGCCCGCCCATCAGGTCCGGTACACCGCCGACCTCGGTAGCGACAATCGGTCGCCCGCAGCACATTGCTTCGATCAGCGTAAGCGGCGTGCCCTCATTTACAGACGTGAGCGCTACTATGTCCAGCCCGGCATACAGCGACGAGGCATCTTCGCGAAATCCTGTGAACCGAACCCCGTGAGAGATACCGAGTCGCATCGCTTGTTGCTCGAGCTCCTTCCTCAGGTGCCCGTCGCCGGCGACGACGAAA
>Ga0126381_100009606_pt1 | contig 10860 bp, 14 predicted proteins | sample PanSoiMetPlot_28_FD_96465 | JGI IMG/M metagenome (GOLD analysis project Ga0126381, IMG submission 96465) | Tropical forest soil microbial communities from Panama - MetaG Plot_28 | ecosystem: Environmental > Terrestrial > Soil > Tropical forest > Bulk soil | place: Panama | collected 2016-02-17
CTGGGACCGGCGGACCGAACCGCCTCAGCTCATCCACCGTTCTTGCACGGCTGCCGTCTGATACTTTTCGATTTCCACGCCAAAGCCGATGCGCCCGTCTCCGTAAGGCTCGTTGCGGACGTGCACCACACGTGCCGTGCAACGCATCTCCTGTGCACCGTTGCCGGTCACTTCCGCGGGCATGCGAATGGTGGCTTCGATGGGCATGCCAACCTGTAGGGGGGCCGAGGATGCGAAGAAAAAACCGCCGCGGGAGACGTTCAGGGCTTCGGTAAAGTGCTCGGTCTTGTCAGCAGCCACCCCCACCGTCCGGAAGCGCAACGGCGTCCGGTGGTTCACCCGTGCTAGCTGTCGACGTTCACTGGTTTTCATCAAGGGCCTCCTAAGCGCGGGGAAGGGTCCTGAGGCGGGCTCGCCATCAGGAAGGTTAATCCAAGCGTATCAGAGAGATAGACGGGGTCAAGTACCAAAGATGGGCTGGCCAGAGAATACCAGTACCTTTTGGAGCCGCCTTCAGCCTTGGCTTGTTTCCAGGCCCGATGGCGCGAATCTTCCGCTGCCTGCGCCAAGCCCGGGGCCGCAAGCGGTCGTGCAAGTTGTTCACCTTACAGGTTCAAGTGGATATAACGCTCGCTAGTCGAGGCTCCGCCGCGTCTCGGTTGACGCTGCCCGCTCCTGTCGTTTGTCCACACGCCGGGAATCGCCAATTTGCACTTTGGGCAAGCACCGTCCGTTATGCGGTAGTCCAGCACATCGTGCCAAGAACGGCCGACCAGCGGCTCCTGGCACTTTGGGCAATAAGTGTTTGCCCCGTCGCTATAAATGTTTCCCTCGTACACATAGTGCAGGCCAACCTCCATGGCCATGCGCCTAGCCTGATCCAGCGTAGCCGCCGGCGTCCGCGGCTTGTCCTGCAGCTTGAAATCGGGATGAAACGCGGTAAAGTGCAACGGCACATCGGGCCCCAGGTGCGTCAAAATCCATTCCGCTAACTTCCGAGTTTCCGCCGGATCGTCATTCAATGTCGGGATCATCAAATTGGTGATCTCGAACCATACCTTGGTCTCTTTCTTCAGCCATGCAAGCGTTTCCAGCACCGGCTGCAGATGCGTCAGCGTGATCTTCCCGTAGAAATTCTCGGTGAACGCCTTGAGGTCGACGTTCGCGGCATCGATGTGATCATAAATGTCATGAAACGCTTCGTAAGTGATGTAGCCATTCGTCACCATCACCGTTTTCAGACCGTATTTTTTGGCCTCTTTGCTGATATCAATCACGTACTCGCCCCAAATAGTCGGCTCGTTGTAGGTGAACGCCAGCGAGTCGCATCCATACTTAAGGGCCAACAGCGGGACATCTTCCGGCGGAATTTCTTGCGAGCGCACCTGGTCAGAGCGCGATTTGGAAATGTCCCAGTTCTGACAGAAGAAGCAGCCCATGTTGCAGCCCGCGGTACCCATGCTGAAAACGCGCGTACCCGGAAGAAAGTGATTCAGGGGCTTTTTCTCTATGGGATCAATCTGCAGTGCCGCAGGCGAACCGTAACCCAGGTTATAAAGCTTTCCGTTCTGGTTGATACGGATGAAGCAGAATCCCGATTGGCCGGGATGAATGTGGCAATGCCGCGGGCAAAGATAGCAGTGGACGCGTTCGTTCGCTTCCGATTCCCACCACCGTGCTTCGTGGAGTTCCCGCGTTTTCTGGAGGATCTTTAGCTCCACCAGGGACCCTCCTCTCAAATCAAATTATACCTCCGCAAATACGGATTGACTCCCTCAAAGGCAGCCGGGGCGGCATCGCTTCTGACGATGCGGTCATCCCTCACCTTCCTGTGGCAGCCCGTGGGCGTGGTTCATTAGATATACCGCCCATCTACAACTCCCTTGGCGGCACCACGTCAGCCACGGTGCCCGTGCTGGCGGCGCCGTTCCGCGGCCCAGTCGACAAACCGCTCCATGTGTTCGCGGTGCTTCCAGGTGAGACGGAAAAACTTGCGTGCGGTCAAGTCGGCCGCTTCTTTTCCAAGGAACGTCTCAAAACGCCAGCGCATGTACGGACTCTTCCACGGCCTCAAGCGATAACCTCGAGCGGCGTTCCAGTAGTAGCTCAGCGTCTTCAGCATTTTCTCGCCTGGTGCGGAATCGCGCTCGCAGATCCGAATCCCCGGGGAAACCACACGGAAGAGCCATCTTCTGGCAACTCAACTAGCGCCGCCGAGTGCGGACGCGCTCTTGCAAGCTTACCTATAAATCCTGGGACGGAAGCTTGCAGGGAGGATGCCCAAACACCTGCTGCTACGATAGAGCGATTTGCGCTTCTGTTGCAAGCAATCTTGTTGGCTTTAGCATCGTCAGCGACAATTTCGCTCGATGTCCCTATAATTCATCCCTATGAAAAATGCGCCGTTTTTGAGATTCCTTGCCATCGCACTGACTCTAGCGATTTCTCTGCCCCGGGCTGAGGCCCACGATCCTGTTTACGAGCGCAAAGGAATGGTGGTCGCGCAGGAACCACTGGCCGCCGATGTGGGTGTCACCGTCCTGAAATCGGGCGGAAACGCGGTGGATGCCGCCGTCGCGATCGGGTTTGCCCTCGCGGTAACGCATCCGTTTGCCGGCAACATCGGAGGCGGCGGCTTCATGCTCATCCGCCTCGCCAACGGCCGTACCACGTTCATCGATTTCCGCGAGAAAGCTCCCGGCAAGGCGACCCACGACATGTATCTGGGCGCCACCGGCAACGTCACGCCTGACAGCTTGGTTGGCTGGCGCGCTGTGGGCGCTCCCGGCACCGTTCGCGGACTCGAGCTCGCGCTGAAAAAGTACGGTACCAAGCCCTGGTCGGAACTCTTGCAACCCGCCATCCATCTCGCGTCGTCGGGCTTTCCAATTTCCTATTCGCAGATGCGTTCGTTTCACTACGCGGGCGATTTGCTCTCGCAATTCCCCGATTCGAAGCGCATTTTCCTCAAGGACGGCACCTTCTACGATTGGAACGAGAATTTTCAGCAGCCGGAACTGGCTCGCACGCTCGAACGCATTGCCCAGAACGGCGCCAGGGAGTTTTACGAGGGCCAAACCGCGCGCCTCCTCGCGAGCCAAATGGAGAAAAACGGGGGCCTGATTACCATGGAGGATCTTCGCGAATACCAAGCCGTCGAGCGGAAACCACTTGAAGGTGACTACAAGGGCTATCACATCATCACTTCTCCCCCGCCCAGTTCCGGCGGCGTCGGCATCCTGCAAATGCTCGCCATGCTCGACGGCACGGGCTACGAAAAATCCAAGGCCGGTTCCGCCACCGCCTACCATTACCTCGCCGAAGCGATGCGCCGCTTCTATGCCGACCGCAACCAATATCTTGGTGATCCCGATTTCGTGAAGGATCCCATCACCGCGCTTCTCGACTCCGCCTACATCAAAGCGCGCCGCGACTCCATCGCTCCCGCGCTGGCCACGCCCAGCGACCAAATCAACCCTGGGCTACCCGCCGGCGTTGCGGAAGGCTCCGAGACCACGCACTACAGTATCGCCGATGAACAAGGAAACGTCGTCGCCGTCACTTACACCTTGAACGCAGGCTACGGCAGCGGCGTCACCGTTCCCGGCGCCGGATTCCTCCTCAACGACGAAATGGACGACTTCGCCGCCAAGCCCGGCTCGCCGAATCTTTTCGGCCTCGTTCAAGGTGAAGCCAACGCCATTGCCCCGAGCCGACGACCTCTTTCTTCCATGGTTCCCACCATCGTGCTGAAAGATGGCAAGCCGTACATGGTCCTAGGTGCCCCCGGCGGCTCCCGCATCATCACCGCTGTCGTGCAAGTAATGCTCAACGTCATCGATTTCGGCATGAACATCCAGGAGGCCATCGACTTTCCCCGCGTCCATCATCAATGGAAACCAGATCGACTTGACATAGAGCGCGGCATTTCCCCGGACACCATCGTCTTGCTCAAGCAGGCTGGATACAACATTGAAGAAGCCAAGCCCGTGGTGATTGCCCGTGTTGAAGCTATCTTGCTCGCCGACGGCTGGCTCCAAGGGGGCCACGACGAACGCGGCTCGGGCAAAGCCGTTGGCTATTAGAGCAGCGGGTCCGTTATCCGCCATCCTGCCATCGCCGGTTCCTTGTATCCTGGTTTAGCGTTACAAGAAGATTGGTGTAATGGCGATAGGGTCCGCTGAATGAGCCTCCGGGGATAGTTCCATGGCACCGCCAGTCATAAACCAACCGTCTACAACTGCTGGAAAGCGGCGAAGCAGGCGTTTTCCCTTCATCTCCCCGGTGGAAGCGACGTGGCAAGAGCCGAATGGCAAGATTTTCCGCGAAGCGGGACACGCCACAGAGGTAAACGATCAGGGTGGCTTATTGGAGATGAAGACATACCCAGCGGTGGGGACTCAGATGGAGATAACGAACCTTCTTTCCCACGAATCCTCGCACGCTCGGGTTGTCGGCGTCCGCCGCAACCCCGAAGGCCGCTTGCTCGGCGTTGCCGTCGAGCTTCTTTCCCCGAGTGACACGTTCTGGGGCGTGAATTTCCAGCTAAAGAAAGCCTGCGCGGACCTCGTCAAGCTGGAGTACGACATGCGCTCGGGCTCGGTCGATCACCGTGTCCTCAGTGAGTTCCGCGATGCCGTTGATAATGTCCGCAAGACCGCGTGGGCGGTTCAAGAATGGCAAGAGCGCCAATCGCGGCACCAGGACCCCCAATCGGTTCTTCCCTTGCTTACGGCGGAACGAATCCGCCGGGCTACGCAGCTCTGTGAGGCCATCACCGCCGCCTCCGACGCACAGGGGGTGACTCGCCACACCGTGGGGATTGAGGAATTTCTCCGAGCCATCGAGCGCGTCCACCAAAACCTACTCGATCTCTTCAAGAACCGCGAATCGTAACCTGGCAATCCCGGCAAGAGCTTGAAATTCACGGTGACGTCCGGTATCCACTTCGACCGGATCGCCATTCAACAGCGTCGGCTGGTACCGCCACTGGCTGACCGCTTCGGCGGCGGCGCGGGCAAGGTCTGGATCAATCTGGCTGTTCAACACCTGGAGTTGTAGGGGCCTGCCATCCTTGCTGACAATCGCCTGGAGCACCACCGAACCTTGTATGCCGGCTGTTCTGGCACCCTCAGGGTAGATGGGTTGTACCTTCGTGATAGTTTTTGCGGCCTCCACGTTTCCGCCGACAGGGATTCGCGTCGGCTTTGGGTGTGCCGCGGTTTCAGTGTCAATGGTTTTCTGTAGCGCCTTGCACGTCTAAAGTTGGCGCACGGCCAAACGCCATCCTGGCCGGCGCTTTCCCCGGTCTCCTGCCGGCGTTTGCCGGTGATTCCCTTCTCCTGGCCGAATCCTGCGTGCGCCTCCCCTGGGGCACCGCTATTCTCGCTTTGCGGCCAGGAACACGGCCCGCGCGAGGTCCACATGGCAAAGCGGCAGACATCCTCCAAGAGCTTCCGCGCGGTTGCAGGCGCGCTCCTTCTGAGCCTCGGTTTGCTCATGCTATTCGCCAATCTGGACGAAGTCGCGACCCATCTCAACAACTCGTTCTCCTCTTCCCCGGGCGCTCTCGGCGCCGCGGTTGAGATCGGCCTGGCGGGCATGCGCGCCGTGCAAACCTACCTCTTCGACCAAGCCACATTTCAGGCCGGCCTCCGCTGGATCTTGGTATCCCTTTGGCCGCTGATTCTGGTTATGATCGGAGCTACGCTTTTGCAAAACGCGGTCGGCAAACGTTACGCGAATCCGAGGTTGGCTCGGACTTTTTACACCGGGGAATACGAAAGTGAATCTTAAGCGACAGGCGGAGCGGCGCGGGAACTACAGGAGAATGTTGTGAGCGACGAACAGAATGTCGACCCGAAAAAGTTAACCGAGGACCTCCGCGACGCGGCTCGTAAATTCAAGCACGATATCCACGAGCAGATTCATCGCAACATTCACGATAACCTGAATTGGCGGAACGACACGCCAGGCAGGCGGCGCGGCCCTCTGGTGGTGGGCATAGACCTTCGCGGCCGTAGCGGCGGCGGCCTCCTCATGGGCGCCATTCTGGTGCTTGTCGGGCTCGCTTTCCTGCTCGATCACATGGGGTATGTTTCCGTGAATTCCCTCTGGCGCTTCTGGCCGGTGCTTGTCGTGCTGGCCGGAGTTCTCAACTTTGTTTCACGCAACCGGCCTTGGGGCCTGTTCTTGATGGCCGTGGGTGTCGTGCTCCAACTGAATCAATTGGGGATCACGCACTTTGGCTGGCGAGATTTTTGGCCGATGATGCTGATCGCCCTTGGCATTCTCGTGTTGTGGGGATCGTTTGGCTGGAGGAAAAGTTCCCCGGTCTCAGCATCGACGGGGGGCGACCCGCGCACGACCCTGAATGAGGCGGTTGTCTTCGGAGGTTTGGAGCGCCGCATGATCAGCCAAGATTTTCAGGGCGGAGATATCACCGCCATCTTCGGCGGCGTCGAACTGGATCTCACCGAGGCCCACATCCTCGGAAACGAGGCGACACTGGCGATTACAGCTATCTTCGGCGGTGTGGAACTTCGGATACCCGTGGGGTGGCAAATCGCGTTCCGTGGTGCGCCCATTTTCGGCGGCGTCGAAGACAAAACGCGAACCGCCCATGTGGATGACCCCGCGAGCCCGCTCAAGACGCTGGTAATCACAGGCGCCGTCATTTTTGGCGGACTGGAAATCAAGAACTAAACTCGTCCAATGCACCCACTGTTCACGCGCAATCGCCTGAGCCTCTATCTGCTGGCTTGGGTCCCGCTAGTTGCCACGTCCATCTACGTACTCGCGGCCCGAGGAGGCCTCGTTTGGTGGCAAGCGACTGCCATCGCTGTGCCCGTGTTTCTGTTTTACGCTTTTCTTTGTCTTTTCGCCTGGTACCCGTGTCGCGCAACCCCCCTCGGCAGAGTCGGGTTCATTCGCTTGCTGTTGACGCACTTAATCGCTGCCGTGGTCATCAGCTTCATCTGGACTCAGGTTGGTGGCTTGATCGCCTACGTGGTGCTCAGCCCCAAGCAATTCGAGGGACTCAAGGCCCAATTCGGCTCACAAGTGAACGCCATCAGTACCATCGGGATCCTTCTGTACCTGCTTTCAGTCGCTTTCCACTACGTTCTCATCGCCATGGAAGATTCGCGTCGCGCAGCAGCGCAAGCGACTGAAGCCCGCATCCTTGCTCGAGACGCTGAATTGAGAGCGCTAAAAGCACAGGTGAACCCGCATTTCTTGTTCAACAGCCTCAATTCCATCAGCGCCCTTACGAGCATCGATCCTTCTAAAGCTCGCGAGATGTGCATCTTGCTCTCCGAATTCTTGCGCCTGACCCTTGGCCTCGGAGAAAAAAGCGTCATTCCTCTTTCCGAGGAACTCGCTCTGCTAGAACGTTTCCTGGCCATCGAAAGAGTGCGCTTTGGCGCGCGCTTGCGTGTCGAAGAAGAAATTCAGGAGAAATCCAAATCGCTGCTTGTTCCGCCATTGGTCCTTCAGCCCCTGGTGGAAAACGCAGTCGTGCACGGCATCGCTAACCTTCCCGAAGGCGGCGTCATTCGACTCGTTTCGGAGTTGCAGGATGGCCGGCTCTTGTTGACCATCGAAAACACGTTCGACCGCGAGGCCACGATAACTCGTCGCAACGGCATGGGCCTGGCCAATGTCCGCAAGCGTCTGGAAGGCCGCTATGGAACCGACGCCAACGTACATGTGGATTCGCAAACGGATCATTTTCGAGTGGCGTTGTCCATGCCCGCGGAAACCGGAGACCCTCGCAACTGATGAGCTCACAGAAGAGCATCGGTGCCCTGATTGTAGACGACGAAGAACTCGCGCGTCAGGTCATCCGCGAACTGCTTCTTTCTCATACGGAAATCAAAGTGCTTGCCGAGTGCGCTAATGGATTCGAGGCGGTCAAGGCGTTCGCCGAGCACAAGCCGGACTTGGTTTTCCTTGATGTGCAAATGCCCAAGCTCACCGGATTCGACGTCCTCGAGCTCGTTGGCGAAAACGCCTGCGTGATCTTTACCACCGCCTACGATCAATATGCGATGCGCGCCTTCGAGGTACACGCCGTCGATTATTTGCTGAAGCCCATCGGCAAGCAGCGTTTCGAGGAAGCTTTGGAACACGCCAAGCGCAGGCTCGGCGAGAAGATGCCGGCCGCACAGCAACTCGCCGACTCTGCCCGCCCTCCCCAGCAATTTCTTGAGCGCGTGGTCGTCAAAGACGGCACGCGCGTCACGCTGATTCCCATCGCCAAGCTCGATTACGTCGAGGCTCAGGACGACTATGTAGCTCTCGCCAGTCAAGGCAAAAAACATCTGAAACAGCAGACCATCGCCAGCCTGGAGGCCTGTCTCGACCCGAAGAGTTTTGTGCGCATCCACCGCTCCTACATCGTGAATCTCGAACGCGTCGCGCGCATTGAGCCGTACGGCAAGGACAGTCGGCTCGCGATTCTCAGCGACGGCGTCCGCCTCCCCGTGAGCCGCGCCGGCTACGCCCGCCTGCAGTCACTGCTCGACGAGCGAAAATAACCCGAAACATGGAAACACTCACACCTACCTGGGCGAGCTATGAGTTGGCGGACAGCGGCGATCGAAAGAAGCTCGAACGGTTCGATGAATTCACACTCATCCGTCCGGCCGCCCAGGCAAAATGGAAACCCGCGCTCCCAGGGCATCAGTGGGGAGCGGCGCACGGCGAATTTGTGAAGACCAGCCGTGGGCAGCAGGGTGAGTGGAAATTCCGCAAACCTGCTCCGAAACGATGGATGATGCAGAGAAAGGATCTGAAATTCTGGGTCGAGCCCGCGCCCTCGGGGCACGTGGGAGTGTTTCCGGATCAGCCGTGTCATTGGGATTGGATCGAGGAAGCGACGAGACTCGCTTCGGACACCGTAAAACTGCTGTGCTTGTTCGGGCACACCCGCCTCGCGGCGCTGGCGGCGGCTGCGGCGGGCCCTCAGGTGACGCACGTGGATGCCTCCCGCAAGGCGGTGGCCTGGGCACGCGAGCACCAGAGTCTGTCAGGCCTTCGCGCACGCCCGATCCGTTGGATTGTGGAAGACGCGCTGACCTTCGTCAGGCGCGAGGCGTGACGCGGGCATCAATACAACGCGCTGGTGCTCGATCCACCAAGGTTCGGACGCAGTCCCGATGGCGAGATTTGGAGATTCGAGGATTCTCTTCCCGAATTGCTGGGCGCATGTGCCAGGATTCTGAGCACTCGACCCGTGTTTGCTCTGCTGAATGTCTATGCGACGGTGCTGACCGAGGGACGTATGGAAAAGGAAGCCGAAGGATTGCATTCACGCCTCAAAACGATGCTCGGAGAACCCCGGATAACCATCAACGCCGGCGGGTTGGCGGTTCAAGACGCGGCCGGGCGAAGAATTTCCACCTCCGTTTTCGCCAGGGCTCGTTGGGTGAAATGATCAGGCGTCGTATTCTGCCATACTGAGCTAAAAGCAGCCTCGCTGGTCGGATTGGCAATTAAAGCTTAGGGTGACACCATGTCCATAGAATTCATTCGCACGATCCCAATTCTGCGCATCTTCAGCGTGGAGAAAGCCAAGGAATTCTACATTGGCTGGCTTGGTTTCAAGATCGATTGGGAACACCAGTTCGAGCAACACACTCCCAACTACCTGCAAGTTTCGCGAGGGCAACTCGTCCTACACCTGAGCGAGCACCACGGGGACGCCTGCCCGGGATCGGCCGTCTCGGTCGAAATGCAGGGGATTGAAGAATTTCACCGCGAAATCCTAGCGAAGAACTACAGGTACAACCGCCCAGGGCTGGAACATACGCCTTGGAAGGCCAAGTGTTGTGAGGTCATTGATCCCTTTGGCAACCGCATCCGCTTCAACGAACACGCGGCAAGGTAACGGGCCCTTCCTTATAGTTTAAGGCTAAACCTGGCCAGTATTTCCCGGCGCCCCAGCGTTGTGAGACTTAGGATTCTGCTGTCGAGTTCCTGGATCACCCATCTTCTTTTTAACGCAACTTTCAGAAGGGCAGCACCCAGCGCACCGCCGAGATGCGGCCGCCTCTCGCTCCAGTCCACGCACGCAAACGCGAAACGGCGCCGCAGCGCCCGGGCTCGATCGACATCTACTCCCAGTCCTTGAAGCCCTGTGGCTCCCCGGGCCGTGAGCTCGTAGGAATGGGCATCCGCCGAATCTCCCGTCAGCCATCCCATCGTGCGAATGCGGTCATGAAGCGCAACGCCGAGGGTGCCCGCAATGTGATCGTAGCAAGTCCGCGCGGCGCGCAAAGGTTCGGGCGTGTTTGGCACAAAGGTGTCGTGCGTTCCGCCGGCAAGGACACTCAGTGCTTCCAAGGCGGCCGCCACGTTCGGGCCCTCCAAGCTGTAGTAGCGATGTTTCCCCTGTGCGAATACTTTGACCAATCGATTGGTCATGAGCCGCCGCAAATGCACGCTGGCGGTGGACGGGCTCACGTCCGCCAGAATCGCGAGTTCCGTGCTTGTACGCGCACGCCCGTCCGCCAGGCAGTAGAGCATGCGCGCTCGCGCCGGCTCGCCGATAGCCGCGGCGATCGAAGACGCCGCCGCGTCTGCGCTTTCGACATTCATGATTTGATGATAAGCGAAGCGTAGATGTTGCGCAATCTGGATCATTCGGGAAATGAGCCGGACCGCACGCTGGCCCCACCGGTTCACGGGTCGCGAAGCTGTAGGAGAACCTCGATGACCATGATCTGCTTGATTCGCTACCAGATCGATCCATTCCAGCGAGACGCTTTCAAGAAATACGCCGAGAACTGGGGTCGCATCATTCCCCGCTGCGGCGGCCATTTGGTCGGATATTTTCTTCCTCACGAAGGCACAAAC
>Ga0126381_100009607_pt1 | contig 10860 bp, 9 predicted proteins | sample PanSoiMetPlot_28_FD_96465 | JGI IMG/M metagenome (GOLD analysis project Ga0126381, IMG submission 96465) | Tropical forest soil microbial communities from Panama - MetaG Plot_28 | ecosystem: Environmental > Terrestrial > Soil > Tropical forest > Bulk soil | place: Panama | collected 2016-02-17
AGCCAGTCACAGTCCGGGTTCCGGCAACGAGCGCGAACCTCGGTCCAGGCTTCGACTCGCTCGGCCTGGCGCTCAGCCTTTACGATCACGTGCAGGCGCGGGCAACAACCGGCGGCGTCGAGGTGCAGGTCACTGGCCAAGGTGCAGATGAGGTAGGGCGTGGTGAGCAGCACCTGGTGATCCGCGCCATGCGCGCTGCGTTTGCGGCGATGGGCGCTCAGCCGGCTGGCATCGCTCTTTCGTGCCGGAACGAGGTCCCTCAGGGCTTCGGCCTCGGCTCATCCGCGGCCGCAATTGTGGCTGGGCTGATAGCGGCCCGAGCGCTCGCGGCTGGATGCGACCAGAACGGCCACACGGGCCGATCGGACCCGCTTTCCGACGACGCGCTACTTGCGCTGGCCTGCCAGCTAGAAGGTCATCCCGATAATGTGGCCGCGTGCCTGCGCGGCGGGCTGACCATCGCATGGGGCTCAGCTCGGGGAGCTCAGGTCGCTCGGCTCGAGCCATCACCTGACCTGGTGCCAGTGCTGTGCGTACCGGCCCAACCGCTCGCAACCGAGACCGCACGTAAAGCCTTGCCTGCGCAGATCCCGCATTCTGATGCGGCAGCCAACTCGGCCCGCGCGGCGCTATTGATCGCCGCCCTCACCGGCCGCCCAGATCTCCTTTTTGCCGGCACGCGCGACTTCCTGCATCAGGACTACCGTGCTGGCGCGATGCCCGAGACCGCCGACCTTACTGTGCAGTTGCGGATGGCCGAGATCGCTGCCGTCGTATCCGGTGCAGGCCCAGCTGTCCTGTCGCTGACAGTCGCTGGCGGAACGCCCGGCCTCGACGAGATCACCCGGATCGCCGAGCAGGCAAACCTCGCCTGGCAGGTACTGCCGCTGACGATCGATCATGAAGGCGCTCGCATACTGCCCGGCTAAGTCCTATTTTCGGGGCGGAACCAGCCAGCCAGCTCTCACCCGGTGCTGACATGTTCTGTCGGTAGCCGGACATTTACCCGACAGTCTGGGCACGGCTGCAGCGGCTGAACCGGTCGGCCGCCATGATTGGCCTCATGCCTGCCGATCTTCCCGAAGGCGAGGGCGACGAGCCAGCTGCGGCATCCCCGCCGCCTGTGAGCCTTGGCGTCATCGCGCGCGAGTGGGCGAGGATCGGCATCACCGGATTCGGCGGTCCGCCGGCCCACATCGCGCTGCTGCGCCGCCTCTGCGTGCAGCAGAAGCGCTGGATATCCGAGGCAGAGTTCGAAGACGGGATAGCTGCGACCTCGCTGATTCCCGGTCCGGCTTCTACCCAGCTAGCCATCTTCTGTGCCTGGCGGTTGGCTGGCACGGCCGGTGCGGTCATCGGCGGTGCATGTTTCATCGTCCCCGGACTGATCATCATCTTGGCCCTGTCAGTCTTGTTCCTCGCCAAATCGCCGCCCGACTGGGTGCTGGGTGCAGCCGCCGGGGCCGGGGCCGCGGTGCCCGCCGTCGCGGTTAGTGCCGCGATCTCGCTGGTTCCTGCGAGCTGGAAGCGAGCCGGCTCAGTTCGCTCAGCCCAGGCTCGCTGGGTGGCCTACGTCCTAGTGAGCGGCGCGGCCGTGAACTTTGCCGGCCAGTTTCTGGTTGCAGTACTGCTTGGCTGCGGACTGGTGGAGTGGCTCGCCCGGCGCCGCGCAGCCCCGGCCGGCAACCCCGTGCTGCTGCTCCCGCTTGTCGCCAAGGGAGCCGTCACTGCTGGCGTTCTTGCATCGGTGGCATGGGTGGCGTTCAAAGTTGGCGCGCTGTCGTTCGGCGGCGGGTTCGTGATCATCCCGCTCATGCAGCATGACGCCGTGCACACCTACCACTGGATGTCCAATAGTCAGTTTCTCAGTGCCGTGGCACTTGGCCAGGTGACTCCCGGTCCGGTCGTCCAGACCGTTGCCGTAGTCGGCTATGCGGCTGCTGGCGTCGGTGGCGGATTGCTGGCGTCGTTCATCGCATTCCTGCCATCGTTCGTGTTCGTGTTGGTGGGCGGCCGGCACTTCGACCGGTTCCGGCGCAATGCAACGGCGCAGTCCTTCTTGGCGGGCTCCGGACCCGCCGCGATCGGTGCCATTGGTGGTGCAGCGATCACGCTCGGATTGAGCCTGACCTATATCTGGCAGGTGGGCGTACTGGCCGCGGCGATCTGCTGGCTCGTACTGCTGCGGCGCGGCGTCGTCAGCGCGATCCTGGCAGCGGCGGGAATCGGCGTCATCATCGCACTAGCGGGCGGGCTCAGCTAGATGCAACGAGCCCCGGCGGCCGGCGGGTGCCGCCGGCCGCCGGGGCTTGTCCGGTAGGCCAAGATCGCAAATCTGGTTAGCCGGGCAGTTGCCCGGCGTGATCAACGAAGGCGCGCTGTAGGACCGCGCTCTCGCCGACGGTCGAGCCGTCTGCAACATTGACGTCGCGCTCGCCCAAGTAGAGCAGGGTCTGCTTGCTGAAGATCCACTCGGTTCGCACGCCCTGGGAGGTCATGGCCACCGCTACGCCTGTGCGGCCTACCGCGTCGGTTGCGTCTTGGACCACGGTAACGCCGGGAATCAGGGCCGCCGCCCGGTAAAGCGCGGCACTGACCCGTGGTGGTGCGATCGCTTCGCGCAGCAGGTCGCCGATGGTCGTGAATGCTTCCTGCGAGCGCGGCTGCTGGCCTTGCATTTGCTGCTCGATGAGTCTGAGCAGGGCGTGCGGGTCTGTGGGCAGCGACTGCAGAAGCCTGTAGGTGGGATCATTTACAACGCCACGCCACGGGCAGTGCACGGCACTGCCAGACGAAACCAGCGGGAGTTCCTGGCGGTGCTCGCGCAGCAGGCCGGCTACGCAGAGGTTGGACACTGACAGCCAGATCTGCCGTTCGTGCGGCTTCTCCAGGGCGCACTTGCTCGCTGCATCGCAGCTCCGGTATGAAATCCAGCTCTTGATGTACCAGAACTGGTTGTCACGCACATGCGGGTTCGGCTGCTGAGCTGCGGTCGTGGCGACTTTGCCAAGCAGCCGCACCGCAGCAGGCGAGTAGCCAGGCGTGCTTTGCGGCAGGAAGGCTAGCGTGATCGCAAGTGCGGCAAGTGCGGCAACGCCAGCCACCGCGAAGACAATCGCTGGCCCGCGGCGGCGCGTCGCGGGCCGGCCGGCGGGTGCTGGCGCGGCGAGGCGGACTTCACTCATCAGGTACTCCTTGAGGGCGTAGTGGCGACCCAAGGGAAGTTCCCGATCGGCCGGGGACGGCAGGAGCAGAGCTAGCTCAGCCACGTCCATGTCACGAGAGTCAGCGCCGGTCATCAAGTTCCTCCGGGATAGGTCGGACCGCGGTCGCGCGGTCGCCTAGTACCTGTTCGTGACCGCTCACCGGTTCCCGGCGAGCGAGCACAAGCTTCCTGAGCCTGCTGCGGGCCCGCGACAGCCGGGACCGCACGGTGCCGACAGGCACGCCCAGGATCTGCGCGGCAGTGGCGTAGTCCAGCTCAGACCACACGCACAGGGCGATAACCTCGCGCTCACCACGGCTGAGTGCAGTGAATGCCGTCCCGACCTCGCGCAACTGAGTCGCGTCATCGAGGCGCTCGACGAGTTCCTCCGCGAAATCCGGTACCAGCGGCAGCGGCGGCAGCCTGCTGAGAGCGGCGTGGTGCCGACGGGATGCTCGGGCCTGGTTGCGGGAAACATTTACCGCGATGCCGAGCAGCCACGGCCGGAGTGACTCGCCTTGTGAATCAACCCGGTGCCGCAGGCGCCACGCCTCGAGGAAGGTCACTGAGACCACTTCCTCGGCCGCCGACCAGTTCGCGGTCAGCCGGAAGCCAAGGTTGTACACGGCCCGGGCGTGCTCGTCGAAGAGCAGGCCGAATGCGTCGGGATCACCAGCACGGACGCGTGCGCGCAGATTCGGCTCCACGTCCACTTCCTGTCCGCTCGTTCCGTGCCAGTTCCCCCGCGGTGGGGCATACGTGAAACCACCAGCAGTTATGCAGCCGGAATCGGAGTCATCGTCGGGCTAGGGGCGGCTCAGCTATCCGCCGACTGCGCTGGACCTTAGCTCTGTGGATGCTCCCAGCCGATGCCGTGTTCGGCGAGCCACTGCCGGTCGGCTGCCGGAAGCTGGCGTGGTTGCGTAGGCTGGGCGGTCACTCCCGTCATGCGAAGACCGCCAGTACCGCCGACGTGGGCGGCCTGCTCGTCGCCAGGCTCGAGCACGGTCTTCTGGAAGTCGGGCGGCCGGCGAATGAGCAGCCGTCGTGTGCACTGGTTGCAGGACCACACCTCGATGCCGTGATCGGGCGTCGAGGTGGGCGTCATCTCGTGCGGGGCGGGCAACCGGACTCCGATCTCCCGTGTCCTGTGCGGCCCTGCCAGCATCGCACAGATCGAGGCGTCGTCGTGCGGCCCAGGAGGAGGCGGTCTGCCGCGCTCCGGTACCGGACAATCGGGCAGCAATCAGGTGCCTTCTGCGTGTATCAAGCTGCGGGGCCACGCTTCCGTCCTAGTAGCCACACCAGGTGCACGGCGCCGGCACCGGTGGCCAGACGCGGAATGCCCGCGCACGCCAGCCGCAGCAAAGGAAAGGCAATGTCTCTGCAATACGGATCCATCCAGACCCCCGTCACCGACTTCAACGTTCCCGGCATCCTCGACGGCGCAGTGACGCGCATGGACGTTCTCGACCCGACCGAGAACAACGAGAAGGTCTCACTGCTCGAGGTCGACGACCCGTTCGATGTCCTGCTGGAGTGGCAGCTCACCGGTGCCGCCACGCCAGTCGTCGGCGGCTACTGGATCGTCTCGCTGTACTCCGATGACATGGACGGGGTTGGCACGATGCTGGGCCGCATCGGCGGCCACGTCGTCATACCGATCATTGGCGGCGTATCACCGCTGAAGTACTCCTACACCTTCCACGTCGTCCCGCCCACGCCACAAGTCGGCCTGTACAAGCTGACCGCCACCATCAATCACTCGCCCACCGGCGACACTGCCAAGCTCGACGAGATGTTCGGCTTCGCGGAGTCGACGCCCATCGAGATTCAGGACATTGAGGTGGAGTCCAGCTGACCTGAACCGCCATCTACTGAGCCGCCGCGGCGCCTCGGGCTCCCATCAGCCCGGCTGCCGCGGCGGCCGCATGACTATGCCCAGTTACCGATGCCGAACCAACGGGGGCTGTATCAGATCCGCCGGTGCAGCCTCCGTCCTTATGGAGATCCCGTCCGATCCGCGGCCTGGACTCATCCCGCGAGGTGGTCTGACAATGAGCATGAGGCGACTTGCAATCACCCTGCGAAGCGCCGTCGCGTTGAGGGGCGCCCTGTAATGACACAGTCCCGTACCTATGGGGGCTGCCGTGCGTAATGATCCGGTAGTTCTCGAACTCGTTGCCCGCGCGGCAGGCGGTGACCAGGAAGCCTGGAACCAGATTGTCGAGCGTTACGCCCCTCTGATCTGGGCCATTTGCGGGCGATACCGGTTAACGACACAGGATGTTGACGACGTTGGCCAGACGGTCTGGCTGCGGCTGGTCGAGCAGATCGGCAATCTCCGCGAGCCTGCCGCATTGCCCGGTTGGCTGGCGACCACCACTCAACACGAGTGCTGGCGGGTGATGCGGCAAGGGCGCAAGCGCGATGGATACGGTCTGTTGGCCGACGAGCTGGAGGCACCGGACCAGGCTGCGCTGATCGAGCAGGAGATCATCGCCGCCGAGCGCAACGCTGCGGTCCGAGCTGCCTTTGCCGGGCTCCCAGGTCGTTGCAGGCAGCTCTTGTCCATGCTCATCAGCGACCCGCCGCTTTCCTACCTTGAGATCAGCACCGTGCTGGGAATGCCGGTCGGAAGCATCGGCCCGCAGCGACAGCGCTGCCTGCGGCAGCTCCGCCAATCTGGTTGCCTGGCTGGCTTCCTCGACGACGCCCCGGAGGCGACCAGGTCAGGAGGTAAGTCACATGAGTGAAGGCCGGGATGACGACCTCCTCGACATGTTGCGTGCGGCGAGAAGTGCCCGCGAGGCCGTGCCGGCGCACTTTATCGAGACGGCGAAGAGCGCCTTCGCCTGGCACAACATCGATGCTGAACTTGCCCAGCTCACCTATGACTCAAGTGCGGACCGGGAACCAGCCGTGGTGCGGTCAGAGACCGCGTCTGTCCGGGCGCTAACCTTCACCTCGGCCAATCTGTATATCGAACTCGAAGTGACCGAGAATTCTCTGATCGGCCAGGTCATGCCGCCACGTGCCGGGCACGTCGAAACGCAACCACAGTCCGGGCAGACAAAGACGGTCTCAATCGACGAGATCGGTTGCTTCACCATCGAGCCGCTGCCGGCCAGTCCTTTCCGGCTGCGGTGCCGCGTTCAAGACCAGCCGGATGTGCTTACCGGCTGGATCACTTTGTAAGTCGCAACCCGCCGGCGTCTTTTTTCGAGCAGCGCCTTTCGGTCACGCTGCGCCCAGCGTCAGCAGAGAGGCCGCGGTTGCGCGCTGGATCGGGTCACTTGCTCTCACCTGGCGTCTGACGCCCGACAGCGCGGCAGCCAAGTTATGGCCGGCCTGCAAGCCACGGTGCAGCTCCACCATCACTGGAACCACTGCCTGGTCGTTGAGCGGGACGATGGCGGCTATCACCCCTGCTGTGCCCAGCCGCAGCAAGCTGCTCACCAAGCCCAGCAGCTCATCGGCGCCTGCCGCCGCCTGGGTACCGGAGTCACAGCTCGGCAGTACCAGCCGATACGGCGCCCTGGCAAGTTGCTCGAAGTCGTAAACCGTCAGCGGACCGTCGTGCATGCGCAGCGAAGAAAACATCGGGCTGTCGGCGCGGAAGTTCCCGTGCGCGGCGAGGTGGGCAAGCCACGTTCCCTCCAGAGCGTTGAGCACCCGAGAGGCGGTCGCGTCCGGGCCCGAGAGCACACTCACATCGTCGTATAGCGTCTCAATGGCGGCCACCTCCGCGCCGCCGGTCGCCAGGCCGGGACCACTTGCGAGCACCACTTTCCTCCAGCCAGGCGGCGCTATCGCGCGTGCCCGGAGCCAGGACGTCGCGGAGGGTGCCACGGTGAACTCGCGGTCGCTCAGAGCGGGAATCAGAGCCCACGGAACGGCTTGCAGGCGTCCTGGCGGCACCACGATCACTGGCCTGTCTCCCAGGCGCCGAACGGCCTGGCCGAGCAGCTGCTCGGACAGCCGTCGGCCGGCTGTCGCGAGTACTGACATGGCACTGCCAGGGTCGTCGCCCGGCCTGTCGCGCGCTAGCCGGCGAAGCGCGAACCTGGCAAAGTTAGCTGCTCTTGCCGCTTCAGTAACCTGCCCGGCCACCGTATGGTGCACTCGGCCGTCAACGCACATGAGGACATGGAGGGCGCCGTCTACGTCCACTACCTCTACGAGCCGTGCGTCACCGAGCTCAGCAAGTAGGTTCGCGACGCTGATTGCCGTCCGCGACCCTGGTCCGTTGCCGCGGGCATGCATCGCGTGCGCGCGAATCGTGTTCTCTAGCCGCCGCCGTTCCCGCTCCAGCCGTGGGAGCTCGCGCACTGCGCGCGGATCCGACGGGCCGCGCCTTCTGCAGGTCTCCATCCGGATCACGACGTCTCGGAGCGCTGTCAGCCCGGACTGCAAGGCAGCATCGGATGGCGGGCGCACGGATGGAACGGCAAGGGCTGTCGCACGCCAGCGCTCACTCCATGTCAACAGCGACCGCGGCCGTCCATCCCGCGCGACGTGGCGCTGAGCTATAGCCGCCAGCTCAGTCCCGTGCGCTGTTGCTTGCGCGCGTAGCTCAGAGGAGCCCAACGTGAATCGGTGCTGGTCCAGGACGTCGAGCCCGGACCGGCAGGCGACGAGCTGCCGACGGTGATCACCGGCTACTCCGGCGCGCAGCGCCTCGCTGAGCCATCCACTGGCGCGTGACAGCGGTGACCCACCACGACGGTCCAGCGCAGCCTCGGCGAGGTGCCGATTCGCAAGCTCGTGACGGCCGAGATCCAGAGCCACACGACCGGCCAGTAAGTGCGCCTGCGCGGCCTCAGCCGATCCTGAGTCGGTGAGCCGGGCAGCCGCCCTGCTTGCCGCGCGCAGCAGCGGCGCAGAAGCTGCCTCGGCCGCGTAACGTGCAGTGACCAGCACAAGGCTCGCGCGCGCGAACCACCAGGCGCTCTCCTGCGAACGGGTCAGGCTGCACGCTGCCCGAGCCCATGCCAGCGCCTGCTGCGGCTGGCCTGCAGCCAGGGCGCAGTCCGCGGCGGTTACGAGCAGTTCGGCCTTCTTGGTTGACCTGCCGCGGATGTGGTCCAACTCGTCGACTGCGGCAGCCGCGACCGCGAGCGCGTCGCGGGCCAGCCCGGCAGCCAGTAGGGTGATGCAGCGGTCGATGCTCAGGCCAGTTGTAGGAACCTCCATCGGCCGGTACCGTGCCTCAGCCTCGTCGAGGAAGGACAGTGCGGCCGGCAGATCACCCGACCGCAAAGCGATCAATGCGCGGTTCTCCACCACGTAGATGGCTTCGACGACTTGACCGGTCTTGGCCCATAAGAGTCCGGCCGCCACGTAGTCGGCGTCAGCGCGGGAAGCCATCCCCAGCGAACGGTAGACCATGCCCCTGGCGTTCAGGGCCCTTGGCAGCCACAAGGCGTCACCAGCCCGGCGCAGGCCGGCGATCGCCCGGTGCATGTCGTCAAGGGCTTCGGCATGCCGGCCGACGGTCCACAGCATCATGCCTTTGCGCAACAGCACCCGCGCTCCTAGAAGACCGCTGGAATGCTCTAAGGCTTCGTCCAAGGAGGCCAGGCCGGCCGAAGTCCGCCCAGCATAAACAAGGGCTACCCCGAGGGTGGCCTGGACATCGGTGACGCGTTCGAGCGATCCTGTCTGGCGCGCGCAGCGGAGCGCATGCTGAACCTCGCGAAGCCCGGCAGCCACGTCGCCGAACTCGCGCAGCGCGATGCCGGCCGCCTGATGCGCAACAGATGCCTGGTACGGGCTTGGTCGGCCAGCCAGCACGGCACGCGCCCTAGCCAGTGCTTCCTTTGGGCGGGACAGAGCGAGCGGCAGTAGGTCGTCCACTGCGCTTGCATCGGTGCCGGCCACCGCGGCCACACCCGCCACGAGGCGATTGTAAATCGGATCTAATCGGCGGACCAACCTAATAATTCCGCCATTCCTTCGTAATGTCGTCTCACGATCGTCGGCAATGGTTTACGCACTTAGTTAGAAGAGATTTTCAACGCTATTCTCAGGTCCTCATTCGCTGTAAGCATGAATCAAGAGGCGAGTTGGCGGCTCTGAACAGATAGCAAGTCACATGTCGGGAGGTAAGGGTGCCTAGGCAGGACAGCTGGAGAGAAGGCCTGGAGGTCAAGATCGCCGACCAGGTGGACGTCATTAGCAAGGCGTTCAAGAGCGAAGGAATCAATGTCAACCTGCTGGCTGAAGGCGGCGGGGTTAGCTACATGTATGCGGAGCGCGAAATCCTGGTCCGCGAGAACTACCGGGCCGAGTTACAGGTATTCCTGCAAGACCGCCGGAAAAAGGCTGGACAGCGCAATCCGCAGCCGCATGAGGTCGAATCGGTGATCCCAGGGATCGTGCTGCTCAAGTTGGCGGGCCAGCCAGGCATCGACAATCCAGATGCCTTCGACAAGTTCATCCAAGAGATCGACGAGCAATTCGGCGAGGGGATCGCGACCCCGAATCATGTCCTTACGGTCGCAGGGGAGATCGGCCCATGCCCAGCCACCGAGCCGCAGAGGGCCTACGCCGACATCGAGCCATACCCGTCTGCGAGTGCTAGCGACGCTGGCGCTGGAGTCCGCATCTATGTCGCGGACACCGGACTCCTCCCCGAGGCACGAACAGGCCCCTGGCTGAGGACCCATCCATGGCTAGCAGGCGTGCGTGGCGAGACTGACCCGATGGCTCCCGGACTGCCACCTAATCCCTCGAACGCCATCAAGCCCTATGCGGCGCATGGCACGTTCGTGGCGGGAGTCGCCCGCTGCGTGGCACCCGGCGCAGAGATTCGCGTCGACAATATCTTCCACATCGCCGGCAGCGCGCTGGAAAGTCATTTCGTGCGCAAACTGGCGCTAGCGCTCCATCACGGCTATGACATCTTCCACATCTCGGCGACCGCGCCGACGAGAAGAGATCGGCCAATGGAGGCATTCGCCCGCTGGCTGGAGCAAGCCCGCATCTATAAGGGTTTTGTCTGCGTCGCTCCCGCGGGCAACAGCGGCTCGCATCTGCCGTCATGGCCTTCCGCGTTCGGCGACGTTGTCTCGGTCGGCGCCCTGGCCGCCGACTGGCGCAGTCGGGCCTTGTTCAGTAACTACGGCGGGTGGGTCGATGTGTACGCCCCCGGCAGGAACCTGATCAACGGCTACGCGACGGGCATCTATAAGTGCCAGACGGATCCCTATACGGGCACTGATCGAAAGTTCTACGGCATGGCCCGATGGAGTGGCACGTCCTTCTCCTCCCCGATCGTGACCGGGCTCATCGCGGCGAGGATGACGCGCACAGGTGAGAACGGTCACGAAGCCGCAATCGCCTTGCTCAGTATGGCCCGCGCTCAGGCGATTCCTGGGGTTGGTCCAGTCCTGCTGCCGTACGGAAACGAAGCGACGAACGGAGCCACCGACATCTAATACTCGTCGCGCAGACGCAGCCACATCATCGTCGGATCCTGGGGCCAGCCTTCGGGGGAATCCTCCCAGGCTTCCTGTCGTCCGTATGGGGTCAGGTCCAGCAAGTTGAAGTCGAGCCGCAGCCGGTCGACGCCCCGAGCGGTGGTGAAGTAACTACGGAACACTTCGTCGCCGTCGCGCAGCAAGACGCTGAGGCCGAATAGGCCGTTAAGG
>Ga0126381_100009608_pt1 | contig 10859 bp, 17 predicted proteins | sample PanSoiMetPlot_28_FD_96465 | JGI IMG/M metagenome (GOLD analysis project Ga0126381, IMG submission 96465) | Tropical forest soil microbial communities from Panama - MetaG Plot_28 | ecosystem: Environmental > Terrestrial > Soil > Tropical forest > Bulk soil | place: Panama | collected 2016-02-17
GAAGCATGGATGAAGCATTCCGATTCCATCGCGGCGCGAAGGACCGAAAAGCTGGAATGGTATCTGGAGGCGCTCTATTCTCTGATTGAGGACGTGGTTCGTGCAGCGAATGGCGCTGCAAATCTCTCCAGCGACAGCCGCGCAACGAAGGCGGGCGGCAGTCACGGGACCGATCTGACGTGGCCGCCCGCCTCTGTGCGGCTGCGCAATCGCGACTTGAGCCAGGAAATCGGCGCGCTGGCGCAGAAGGTGTCCTTCGACTGGCTGTGGCGGATGGTGGGGAGGGTGGACGAGCTTGTGGAGCTGGCGCGACGCAACATTCAGAAGCCTATCGCGCTGGATGCCTTAGCCGTGCAATTGCGCTCCCTCTAAAGCTGTGTTATCTAAGAACTAAGAGCCTCCAGGCCCGCTCAACAACGATAAGGAGCTTCCGTAGTGGATCCCACAAACCGCAGGTTGATTCGACCGTCCTTTAACGAGATGAAGGAACGCACGGCGAACCGGAAGGAGAGCCCGAAAAAGACTGCTCCTCCCGAGCAAACCAATGCGGAGAATTTTTATTACCTCAAACAGATGCAAGGCAAGACACCGATGACGATCGTGCTGAAGGACGGCGAGATCCTAACGGGGGTCATCGAGTGGTACGACAAAACTTGCCTCAAAGTGAACCGAGAAGGCGAGCCGAATCTGCTGATATACAAGTCCAACATCAAGTACATGCACAAGGCGTAGGCGCCGCTGGTAGAATGGCAGCCTATGCTTGGGAAAGCATGGTTGCCTGCGATTTTGCTTTGTGCCGCGGCGTCGCCGGGTTGGGCGCAGTTCACTGAACTCGCGTCTACGGACAATGGCCAGGAGCTGTACTTCTCCTCGCCCCTGAGAATCGAGCCAGCGACGGCAACTTTTCCGGAGAGCCGCGTCTTTCACGCAGGCCCGAACGGCATCCAGTTGTTTGCAGAGAGGGGAGCGCTGACGCCCGTCAGTGCCGGATTCATCAGCAGCGGCGGAATCGGCAAGGGAAGTTTCTTGATCGCGGGCGCTATCCCGGCGCCTGGCAGTAATCTCGGGATGCAAACTTCAACTCAACCCGCGCCGTGCGACTGGATTAAACCAGCGGAGATTGGGGAAACGCGCGAAATCGGTATCGGTGGAAGCCATCTCCGCTTTATACTCAATGGCCAGTGCAGCGAGGTGAGCATCGGTGGTCAGATTACCCGCCGTACCCAGATGTTCGAGCAAGCCAAATAGGATCTCGGAGTGGGATTCCCCGGGTGTAAGGATCTGAACACCCGGAACCGCCAGCCAGCTCCGGACGCGCCGGATTGCCTCGGCTGGACGCATCGGATTCTCGAGGATCCTGCGGTGCGTCGCGATGCGTATGAAACCCAAAATCACCGTCCAGCACAAGCCGACAGGACGAGGCAGCGTCAACGTTCGTTCCCACCAGTCACGGGCAGTTTTGTGGTGGGCAGAGCCCGAATTATAAGCATGGACCAGAACGTTAACGTCGGGAATAATCATCCACGCTGCTTCCGGGCGAACTCTTCGGCTTCCAGCTCGTCCGCCAACTGATTGAGTTTGTCGAGATCGATTCCGGGCTTGAATCCAAACGCGTGGGGCTCGACTTGGAACCGAGGGCGCGCCGGCGCCTCCTCGGCCTCCAGGCCGGCGCGGAGCGCCTGGTTGACTGCCTCTTTGAGGGTGATCCCCTTGGTGGCCATCGTCTTCTTGAGCTTGCGCGCCACATCGGGCTCGAGAGTAAGGGTGGTTCGCATATCGACATCATATCGTAGTCCGCAGTTGATGCTGAGACATCAGGTCGCGGGGATGCAGTGTATTTATTTCGGGGGACGCGAACAAACCGCCTTCCACCTGCGTATATTGGTACGGTATGACTCCCAGTCAAACGATTTCGATTTCCCAAGTCGCGGAATTGCTGGCCCATAGCGGCTACGATTTTGCCGAGCAGAGTTCCGGCGTGCTGCGCGTGCGGGACATTCACAGCGGAGTGGGCTTTCAGGCCGCGCTCCAGGGCAACGTCTTATATTTCACGGTGCATCTGATGACGCTTTCAGCGGGCGATGTTTCGGCCGGCCTAATGCGCAAAATGCTTTCGGGCAATAACGGCATTTCAACGTCGTCGTTCCGGCTGTATGATGCGGAAGGCGGCAAAGTTCTGGTCACTTTGAACAACTTCTGCACCTTGCAGGACATGGGTCCGGAAGACCATGACGATGTTTTGAGCTGCGCTAGTTTTTTGATGGCTGACGTGGTGGCTGCGCGGGATCTGCTACAGCCCGCCGTAGCGGCGTAGGGGCGGGATAATAGGAGCGAAGACATATATGGGTTTCTTTCGAGATATCTTCAGCCGCGGCGGGCGCGTGGCGCGCGGACAAGTGAACAAAGGCATGGACCAGATCGAGGATGCGACGTTCGAGTCCACGGTCAAACAAACGGTGCTCGATATGCGCACCGAGCTATCCAAGACCGTCAGCGCCTCGGCCGAGGCGATGGCCAACCACAACCGCCTGGAAGCCGAGTACTCCAAGTACGCGCAGCAATCCCAAGAGTGGCTTGGGCGAGCCAATCAGGCTTTGGACGCAGGCAACGAAGAGCTGGCGAAGAAGGCGCTTGCCAAAAAAGCTGAGTGCGACCAGCAAGTGAACTCCATGAAAACTGGCGTGGAGGCGGCGCGGAACGCGAGCGAGGCGTTGAAGCAGCGGGTGGGCGATCTGAAGCGCCGCATCGACGAAGCCGATCGCACCGCGACCACGCTGGTGGCGCGGCGCAACGCCGCGATGGCGCAGCGCAAAGTGGCGGAGGCGCTCAGTGGGGCAGCGCAGGCCGACAACGCTTTCGGGGCCCTCAAGAATTTCGAGGAGTCGGTTTCGCGCGAGGAAGCCAAAGCCAAGGCGTTCGACCAGTTGGCGGCGGGTAGCGGAAAGGACGAAGTACTGGAAGCGGAATTCGCCGAGTTGCAGGGCGGAACGGTGGATCAGGAACTGGCGGCGCTGAAGGCGGCGCGGGCCCAGAAATCGCTTCCCGCGGCCGAGGCAAAACAGCTCGCCGCGCCTGAGCCATAACAAGTGATCACTGCCACATTGCTTGTGATTCTGGGGCTGGCGCTCGCGGTTGTATTGTGGGCCATGTTCCGGACGCCGGGCGCCTCAGCACTGCCAGCGTCAAGAGGAGGCAAACAAGTGACCGCGGGACCAATAGAACTCGATGCGTGGGATGCCAAGCCGGGCGACGTAGTTTCCATCAGCGGGGGCGCGGAGGATTTCTCCGATTTGGATTTCGCCGTAGACCGGCGCAGTTCCTACCAAAGCAGCACTCATCGGTGGATCGATTTGAGCGGAGAATTTCGCGGGACCCGGGTCTACTTGGAAGTCTACCGGCATCCGCAAGCGGATCTCATCGGAATCCTGGATGGCCGTAAGCTGACGCTGGAAGACGTCAATTCCAACGAAGACGCGCTGGCCGATATCGACGCCCGGCAGGATCCGTCGGCGTTTGTGGACTTCGAAGGAAAGCAGTGGCATTGGGAATCCAGCCGCGAGATTCGGTATTTCGAAAACGATCTGGGCAACGGCGAGGGATTGTACCGCTGGCTTTTTCGCGAGCCGCAGGGCAGCCGGCTTTTATGCGTGGAGAAGTGGGAGGATGAGCCGTTCGATATCCGGATCGCGCGGCGGCTGAATCCACGCGACATTACAGTTTATCCGGCGGGGCGGAGGATGACAGTCTAATGGAACGGCGCGCGCTGGGGATTGTTGCGATTATCATCATCGGCCTGATGGCGCTTGTGGCGACGGCGGGCTTGGATCATCTGCCGGGGTCGGTGAAGAAGCAGGTCGACGCGGGGAGCGGTTTACTGGCGAACGATAAGCAGACACTTGAAAGGGACCAAAGCCAGTTAGACAAGACGATCGGCGAAGACCCGGCATTATTCCAAAAAGAAGCCGATGGCTGGAAGGCGCGGCTCGGCCAGGATCAGGCGCAGTTGGACTCGGCGGCGGCAAAGCTCGAGGGCCTGAAGCAGCTTGCCAAAGCCAATCGCCGCGGTGACGAGGCGAATGTCGAGCGCGGCTTGAAGGAGTTCAACTCGCTGCGCGAGCAGGCGCTTGCCGATGCGTCCGCCGTGCAATCGGAGGCGCAGCGGCGGCTCGAGTTCAAACGCAAGCTGCCGGAGCGGCTCCGGGCAACGCGGGCCAGCTACGAATCGCTTGAGGCGGTTGATGCGGATGCGGTGGCGGGGCAGGTCCGCAAAGCCATGACGGATTGGCCGGCGAAACGCGAGGATCTTCAAACGCGCCTGGATGCTCTGAAGGATTATAAGACGAAGGCTCAGGGCATCTGGGATTCCTCGGCAGAGCTTCGGGCAGCGGCGGAGAAGGGCAATCTTCCGGATTCGCAACTCGAGACTCTTTCGAGCGACGCGGAGCAAATTGATTCGCTGGCGCGGGAAGCCAAAGAGGGTATTGCGGCGGACAACGCGTTGGCGTCGCAGCTTTACACAAACTGGGACAAACTGCTGCTGTCTGTTGAGGACCAACGCCAGAAGGTTCGAATCGTGCGGACGCGTTTTCCGGACGCGACGCTCGCGCACGGCGAAACGACCAGCGAAGAACGTACAGAGCCGCTGGATACGGCGTTCTTGCGCGATAGGGAAGCTCCCACCGGCATGGTGATCGAGCGGAAGCCGGCGGGAAAGTACGATTCCGAGGCGGAGCGGACAGTGCAACCCCCGGGATATGCTTACATCGCGCCGCCGGGCCAATCGAATGCGTATGGCTACTGGTCGGGAGGCGCTTGGCACTGGCTAGGTGAGTATCTGCTGCTGAGCCAACTGCTGCGCTCCTCGCGCGAACCCATCTACCTGCCGGACTATGACGCCTACCGCTATTCCCGGAGCCGCGGCGAAACTTACTACGGCCGGAATCGGGAATATGAACCGCCGCGGCGGCCCACAGGCGGCTGGTATACGGAGCGCGGGCCGGCGTCAAGCGGAGGCATTGGGAGCGGAGGCTTCGGGGCGTCGCCGTATCGAAGCCGGGGGACATTCTCGGGCTCGCAATACCGCAGCCGCGGCACGTTCGGGTCGAGCGGCTTCGGCGGGGGCGGAGGGTTCCGCTCCTATTCACGCGGCCGCCGCTAAATCCCATCATGGACATCCTTCATTTGGATTACGCGGCGCTGGCGCTCGCGATCGTGCAGGTGGTTCTGGGCGTCGTGGTGCTCGTGATCGCGAAGTGGGCGCTGCGCGCGCTTTCGCCCTACGCGACCGATCAGGAGATGACCACGCGCGACAATCCGGCTTTCGGCCTGGCCATCTCCGGATATTTCGCAGGCGTGGTGATCGTGTATTTGAGCGCCGCCGGCTTTGCGCCGCTGCCGCTGAACAACGGCATGGAAGCGGTTTTCGCGTCGATTGGCGCAAACCTGGCGTGGACGCTGGCCGGCATTGTGGTCCTCAACGGAAGCCGATGGCTGATGGATCGCTTGCTGATTCCGCATTTCCGTAACGACCGCGAAATTGTGGAGCAGCGCAACTTAGCCGCCGGCGCGTTGGAGTGCGGAGGGTACATCGCCGCCGCCGCGATTCTGGCGGGCGCGATCCGGCAACCGGGCGGCAATGTGTATACGGCAACTGCGATTTTCGTGTTGGGGATCATTGTTCTGATCCTGCTGGGACGGCTGTATGAGGCGTGGAGCGGTTACGGAGTCGCCCGGGAAATCCGCTCGGGAAATTTTGCCGCTGGAATCGGTTTTGCCCTCACCTTGGTCGCGCTGTCGCTCATTATGCTCAAGGCAGTCAGCGGCGAGTTCACCACCTGGACCCGCACCCTATCGTTCTTTGCCTTCGACTCGATCGTAGGGCTGGTTCTCCTGTTGTTCCTGCGCTGGCTGATGAATGTGACGCTTCTGCCGCACGCCAAGATGACCGACGAGATCGTTCGCGACCGCAACGTGAACGTCGGATTGCTAGACGGCGTTCTGGCGGTCGGCATCGCGTGGATTATTTTGCTGCTGTTTTAGAGATGAGTGTTCGTCGTGGCGCAGGCACTCCTGCCTGCCGTCTCGACACTCGTGTCGAGACCGGCGAAATTAACAGCTTATACGTTGGGGGCAAAACCAAGTGACATTCGCAAGCCTGCCCGCCTTACGGCGCGGGCGAGGTGACGTCGAAATCGGCGCGGAGGAACTGCCAGTCCGGAAGCTCGTAGAGGCGAAGCTTGGTGGTCGCCGTCGCGGTGACGTCTTTCGTCTCCTGGGGTCCGAGAGCCGGGATTTTGGCCTCGAATTGAGTGATCGGTTCATCGCCCTGTTTGAAGGTAGAAGGAACCAGGCGCACCTTGACCGTCAGATCCCCTAGATCGGCTGTGGAGTGATTAGTGGCCGCGAATATTGCCTTGAGCTTTCCAGCGCCGGTCTCCGACAAACGAAAGCCGGACAATTCGAGATATTTGTCGAGCGGATTTTTGCCCGCGGCCGCCGGGCCGGGTCCGAACGGCTCGCGAGCTTTGGCTTGCTGGGGCTGAGATGGGGGAGAGGAGCAGGCAAAAAGCGATAACAGAAGGGCGGAAGCAATGAGCGGACGCACGATGATTTTAGTATAGGCCCGCCATCACTTCAGCTCAATTTGAATCTCCATCGCCTGCTTTTCGCCGATATTTTCGGTTTGGTGTTTCATATAGTCGCGCCAGGCGACTTCGCCCGGATGTCGAACGTTATCGACGAGCTTTCCGTCTGCAAGCGCCATAGTCGTGTGCAGTTCGGTTAAGTAGACGACCACGTAATGCGGATGCTCGTGCATGGGACTTTTGAGATGAGGTTCGAGGATGGTGCGCAAGACGCGTACCCGGGAGTTTTCAAGCGGCACGAGATGGTGCTCCGCGTCGAGTTTCACCGGATCGAGTGAGAGGGGAGGCGATTTGGGCGCGTTGGCCTTCAACTCGACTACGATTTTCTCCAGCGGCCGGTCCGATGCATTTTCCTCGGCAGAGCGAGCCCCGTCGCTGTAAGAAACATCGCCCGCTTTTTGACGGCCGGCATCCGTAAGGAAAACAGTGACCGAAGGAGGATGGGTCTCGACCGGAAGCTTTGAATGTGGGGCCAGCTTGACCCGTTGGACTTTCACCCAGACGTTGTCGATTTCAACAGACTCCTGAGCCGCCAGCGGCAGCGCGAGCAGCAGGAGCGCAAAGCGCATGGCTACTCGCTGGATTTCGCCGCGGCTGCGGGCTTAGATTCGGTCTTGGCGCCGTCGGCGGGCTTAGAGTCCTTAGCCTCGGACTTGCCTTCGGACTTTCCTTCGCCATTCCCGCTGGACTTGGCGCCGGAATTCTTATAATCGGTGATGTACCAGCCGCTGCCCTTGAACTGTAGTCCGGGCGCGGAAATCAGGCGTTCGACGGATCCTCCACAGCCTTCATGCACGCTGAGAGGCGCGTCGGAAAACTTCTGGAGCACCTCAAATTGCTCGCTGCACTTCGAGCATCGGTATTCGTAGAGAGGCATAATTCGCTACCGGACCATTTTTACTGCTCTGGCGGCAGTTGCTCGGCCTTGCGAAGAATCTGGTCGACCGTGTCCTTATCCTTCGGCGCGGCGTCTTGCAGGTCAGGAGAGACGTTCTCATCAGCCTGCGCTTCTGACTCCGCCTGCGGGACCGAGGGCGTCACGCCGTTATCCTGAATAGCTTTGCCGTTGGGGCCATAGTATTTGGCGACGGAAAGAATCAAGGCGCTGCCGTCGTCGAGCGTCACGGCCTTGCGGATGGCGGCGTCGCCAAAGGTGCGCTCGCCGACCACTCGGGCTCGCTTGGAGTCGAGCAGAGCCTCCGCGGCGATTTCGGCCGCGCCGGAAGTGGCGCGATTAGTCAGCACGGCCAGCGGCAATTTGGTGATTTGCTTGGAAGCGGTGGCTTGGAAATCCTGGCGGCCGGTCTTTTGCCCCTGCGTGTACGCGATCAGTCCTTTATCCATGAACAGATTCGCAAGCGCGATGCCCTCTTCGATGGGGCCGGCGGAGCAATGCCGGAGATCCAGCACCAGGCGCTTGGCGCCTTGCTGCTCCAGATTGCGGACCTGCTGCGAAATCTCGCGGACATGATCCGCATCGAGAATCACTGTCGAGATCAGGCCGATAGGAGCCGGGCCTTGATCGGTAATCAGGCGCCCGGAGACCGGCGGGTAAGCGACGTTGGCCCGCACCACGACAAATTTCTGCGGGTCCTGGCGGCCGCCGTGAATCACGCTCATTTCCACCGACGTCCCGGGTTCGCCCTGAAGGAGAATCTCCGCGAAAGCCAGGGGCATATCGCGGGTGGCGACATTGTTGATGGATTCGATGATGTCGTAGCTGGCGAGACCGGCTTTGGCGGCGGGCGAACCGGGGACGGCATCCATGATCATCATCAGGTCGGACCGCTTGGCCAACAGCAGTCCCACCCCGGCCTTAGGATTTTGCCGGGCGGCGAGATACTGCTTGTACTGATCGCCGTTCAAATAGCTGGCGAATGGGTCGAGCGACGCGAGCATGCCGTTGATGGCGCCCGCGGTGACCGACTTCATATCCGGTTCTTCGACGTATTGAGTTTGAATGTGCGAGAGAACCTCGCTATAGACGCCGAGGTGAGTGTAAGGGCCGTCGGGAGGGGCGCTGCGCCCGTATCCCGCGCCGAACAGAAGAAGCCCGACCACTAGGGTCGAAAAGCCGACAATAGCCACTTGAAAGCGCCGATTCATGCGGTGCACCTGCCTAAGTTTCAGGATAACAAACGCTACCGGGCCGTTTCCTTGTGGTCGGGGCTCGGATTCCCGCTGGCGCGATCGCCGCCTCCAGCATCGTCTTCACTGGCATCCAGGTAGCGCACGATGGTGCTGATGCGGCGGTTGGAGGGCGATTCCGGGTGCGCTTTGTCCCGCAGATGCTGCGAGGCGAAGCCGCGCACTTGAAGCACCTGGCCGGTGCGGAGCCCGCTAGTTTCCATAAGGCGGCGCGCGGCGTTGGCGCGGTCGGCCGAGAGCTCTCAGTTGGAGTAATCGGTGCGGTTGGAGAAGGGTCGGGCATCGGTAGGGCCCTCGATCAACACGTGGTTGAGGAGATCGCCGAGCTGCCCGGCCAACAGCGCGATCATTTCCTTTCCTGCTCAGTGGGAATCGGGCTTCCGGACTGGAAGAAGGCGCCCTTTTGGCTTTTCCAGCAGCTCGACGCGCAGGCCATCGCCGGTAACGCTCATTTGAACGTAATCTTTGAGCTTTTCGAATTCAGGGCTTCGTTTGAGAGCCTGCTCGAGATTTTCCTTCAGGTGGGCCATGTTGTCCTTGCCGACGGAGAGAGTTTCGCCGGTACCGGCGCTGGCGCTTCCGGCGTACTGGCCGGCGCCGGAAGGATCGCGGAAATAGGCGCTGATGGCCTTGCGAATCTGCTCGCTGCTATTCATCAGCCACAGCACAATAAACAGGGCCATCATGGCGGTGACGAAATCGGCGTAGGCGACCTTCCAGGCGCCGCCGTGATGTGCGTGTCCCCCGGCCCTCTTGCGAACAACGATGACGGGGGCCTGGTTCTCTTCGCTCCTTTAGCCGGTTCCTTGGCGCCACCGCCCCGGCTGGCCGCCTCGAATTGCTTGAAGCCGGGGCGAGGCCGCTGGGGATGCTGCTGCGCGCAAACTCGACCGCCAGTACCGGTGGATGATCCCTTCACGAAGGCGATCAGCCCGTGGCGCAGGCAGCGTAGATAGTCGGTCTCATCGTCGTTGATCTTCTGAAGATTGGAGGCGAGCGGACCCAGGAAGCCGTAACACATCAGAATGCCCAAAACGTGCCGACCAGCGCGGCCGCCACCTTGTGGCCAATCTCCTCCGGCGGGCCTCCCAGCGCGCCCATGGTGATGACCACGCCGAGCACCGCGGCCACGATTCCCGGCCGGGGCAGGAGTCCGCCACGGTGCTCAGCGCCGTGACCGGACGCGAAGCCTCATGATGATGGACATCCATGCCCGATTCCATCATTTGGTCGAGGTCGAAAGCCGCGACGCCGCCGCTGATGGCCATGCGGAGGGTGTCGCAGACGAAGGCCTGAGCGTCGTGATTGGAGAGAAACCCCGAGTACTTGGAGAATACCTGGCTCTTGGAGGGATTCTCCAAGTCCTCCTCTAGTTTGACCAAGCCCTGCTTACGCCATAACGAACAGGTCGTTCAGCATTTTGAGCGAGCTGAGATAGAAGGCCTGGTTGTATGGGCTTCCTTTGAGGACGCTCCCAACGCCCTTGAGGATGCGAACGATGGTGGAGAGCGGATTGGCAATGAGGAGCGTCCCAATGCCGGCGCCGCCGATAATGATCAGCTCGGCCGGCTGCACGAGCGCCTTGATTTGCCCGTGCTCCATGAGATATCCGCCTACTACCGCTCCTAGAACGACAACAATCCCGATAATGGCAAACATGCGTTGAGGCCACGCATGCGCTCGGTGAGTGGAGCGAGGCCATAAGCTTCTTATCGGGCGCCCGGGGCCGGAGTTTTACGGTTTCTGCGCGGAGGCCGATGAGGCGTCGGCGCGAGAGGAAGTCACGAGCCGCCGCTTCTCCGTGAGCCACGCTTCCAGCCGCCGCTGACCTTCCCACGCGCCAGCCAGCGCCTCGCGCGTGCGCTCCGGCGCGGGTCCGCCCGTTATCTTGCGGATTCGAACGAAGTGAACCGGATCGAGCGCTTCCAGGATTTCTTCCCTGCTCAGCCGAAGCGACGGACGAACAGCGAGGAGCGCGGCGGCCATGGCCTCCGCGCGGTCGTCGGAGTCGCACGCGCGCACGGCCTCCGCAACCAGATCGTGAGCCTCGCGAAAAGACAAGCCTTC
>Ga0126381_100009610_pt1 | contig 10859 bp, 6 predicted proteins | sample PanSoiMetPlot_28_FD_96465 | JGI IMG/M metagenome (GOLD analysis project Ga0126381, IMG submission 96465) | Tropical forest soil microbial communities from Panama - MetaG Plot_28 | ecosystem: Environmental > Terrestrial > Soil > Tropical forest > Bulk soil | place: Panama | collected 2016-02-17
GGTATTTCCCGAGGTGCCTTCGATGATCGTGCCGCCCGGTTTCAGCAGGCCGCGTTTTTCGGCGTCATGAATCATGGTCATGCCGATGCGGTCCTTTACCGACCCGCCCGGGTTCATGAACTCGGCCTTCACGTAGAACTGCGGCTTCAGGTCCTTGGTAATGCGATTCAGCCGCACCAGGGGCGTATGCCCGATTGCTTCAAGAATGTTGTTGCACTTCATCCCTTGACCCGGTCTCTCTGGTTGGCGGTTTCCCCGCGAAGGTGCCTTCAGTTTAGCATCATTGCAAAACGCGCGGATACTTCCTGCCGCCGGTGTTGGAAATGGTGCCGATTGGATTATTCTTTCTGGCACGCGAACCTGGCTTTGCCGCTGGTCGCGAGAATCGAGCCCAACGAGAGGCACACATGGACAGGCAAAACATTTCGAGCGGGGCGCCCTGGGAGCCGATTGTCGGTTACTCGCGCGCGGTGCGCATTGGCAACACCATCACGGTTTCGGGAACCACCGCGACGGGGCCCGACGGAAGAATTGTCGGCGTGGGCGACGCCCGCGCGCAAACCATCCAAACCATCCGCAACATCGAAGCCGCGCTCGCGAAGGCCGGTGCGGCACTGAAAGATGTCGTGCGCACGCGTATTTACGTCACCAACATTTCCGAATGGGAAAAGGTCGGCCGCGCCCACGGAGAGTTTTTCGGCGAGATTCGTCCCGCGACGAGCATGGTCGAAGTGAGCAAGCTGATTTCCCCCGAAATGCTCGTGGAAATCGAAGCCGATGCCGTCGTCTCCTGAAACCCCCTGAAGGTCTCGAAAGATCGAGGATCGCGCTTGCCGGCCAACCGAAAAAACACATCCCCCGCGTTGTACGATTCATTCATCGCGGACTACTACGACGAATCGCCGCTCGTGCGTCAGCGCATGCAGGACGTGGCGTTTTACCGCGACGCCGCGCGCGAGTTCGGCGACCCCGTGCTCGAGCTCGGCTGCGGCACCGGGCGGATCGCCATGGCGCTCGCGCAAATGGGCAAGCGCGTCACCGGTCTCGACCTCTCCGAACGCATGCTCGAGCACGCCGCGCGCAAGCGCGCCGCGCTCGACAAAGAGGAGCGCGAACGCCTCCATCTCGTGCAGGCCGACATGACCCGGTTTGATCTGGGCGAAAAGTTCCAGCTTATCCTTATTCCGTTCCGCCCGTTTCAGCACTTGCTCGAGGTGCGCGACCAGATGGCCTGTCTCGAGTGTGTCCGCAAGCATCTCCGGCCCACTGGCCGCCTCATCCTGGACGTGTTCCAGACCGACGCCGAGCGCATTCACGATCCCGTCCACCTGCGCGAATCCCCGCTTGTCGAGTACCGGTCGCACGATGGCAAGCAGGTGCGCATCAGTGAGCGTGTTGCCGCGTTTCATCGCGCCGAGCAGCGCAATGACGTCGAGATGATCTACACCGTCGAACATCCCGACGGGCAGAAGGAGCGCCTGGTGTTTGCCTGGCCGCTGCGCTATTTCTTCCGCTACGAAGTCGAGCACCTGTTGGCCCGCTCGGGCTTCCGCGTGACCGCGGAATACGGCGATTTTGACAAGACGCCCATCGGTGACGACTCCCCTGAAATGATCTTCGTCGCCGAGCCCAGCTAGGAGCTCGCCGGCTGGCCCGGCACGGTGAGGTGCAGCACACCGCTCGTGACCGCAAAGGTCACGGTCTGATCGGCGAGCTGGTAATCGCCCGCGAGTTTTTTGCAAGACGTCGGTTGAGATTTTTTCCGGCGCCCGCGTGAAGAGGTTGTCTTCGCCGAGCGCATGTTCGAGTGTGGCGGCGATGCTGTCGATCTCGCCTTTCTTGTTCATCTCAAACTGGAACTTTTCGCCGGCCGCGACGCTGTCGGAATCTTCAGGGACCTGAAAGATGTCGTAGTGGTAGTGCTCGAGCGGAAATGGGCCCAGTTGGTTAACGCTCAGCTCGACCAACGTCGCCCTGGAGCGCAACCTTCAGGATCCCGTAGCCCAGATTTTGGTACTCGCCGGCGTAGTCCGCAAGGCGGTGCGAGGGATGCATGCCGGTCTTGCGGTCGGTGGGTTTGTTCTTCTTGGCTTCCTCTTCCTGCTTCCTGCCTTTGGCTTGAAGCTCCTTGAAAAATCAGATAGTGGGACATGTCGTCCACGCTGGAATTGATCGCGCCCGCGGGGCCGATGGCGTCGATGTTATGGAACGGGACCTTGCTGACCACATCCTTCTTTAGTTCGTAGGGAAGGGCGTAGTCGTCGGTCTTTTCCATGTCGGTGACCGACAAATCGGAATGCGACATGCCCAGCGGAGCAAAAATCTCTTCGCGAATCGAGCCTTCCCAACCGAGACCGGTGAGCTTTCCTTCGAGGTAGCCCATGGTCATGACGGTGAGATTGTTGTACTGATAGGCGCTGCGAAAACCTTTGTTAGGCTTGAGATAGCGCAAGCGGTTGACCAGGTCTTCGCGGCTGCAAGTCGGAGGAATACAAAACGAGGTCGTGGCGCGGAAGACCCGTGCGATGCGAGAAAATCGCAGGGGGTGGCCTGCTCGCTCGCGACCGGATCGTACATCTGAAATTCCGGGAGGTAGGTGCGCACCGGCTTGTCCCAATCGACGTTACCCTCGGTTTTGAGAATGCCGAAGGTGAGAGCCGTAAAGGATTTGGTGATCGAGCCGATGGGAAACAGCGTTGCCGTCGTGACCGGAAGTTTGTTTGCGAGATCGCGATAGCCGTAACCCTTGGCGTAGATGACTTTGCCGTTTTGTACGACGGCAAGGGCGACGCCCGGGACTTTCCATTCCTTCATCACTTGACGAGCGAGATCATCGAGGCCCGCGAGCTCGACAGCAGGAGACGCCGGCGCGGGCGTGGAAGCGGCGGGCTTCTTCTTTGGGACCTGCGCGAAAGGAAGCTTCGTGACCGCGAGAAGCGCGCACAAGCAGAGGATTCTGCTTTTTGTCATTGATCCCCCGAGCGAAGCCAAGTGAGCGAACGCGAAACGGTCAGCACCGGAGATGGATCACCAGCTTCTAGCGCCAGCCGGCGCCCCACTAGAAACTCAACTTCAAGGCGAACTGCAGGACTCGTGGATTCACGATGGTCTTTGAAATCTGACCGAAAGTTTGTGAAGTGAATTCTCCGTCAGGGTCGTCGAACTGGGGGTGGTTGAACGCATTAAAAAACTCGGTGCGAAACTCCAAAGCCGTGCCTTCGCGTGGCCAGCTCATAGGAAACCTCTTAATCAAGGAGAGATCGTAGTTCTGTTGCCCCGGCCCTTTGAGAATTCCGACTCCAGCGTTGCCAAAGCCAACTCCGACAGGATCGTCGGCGCTGAAGACGGCCGGGTCGGTAAAGCAGGAAGTGTTGATGTAGGTCTTGCTTCCCCCGATGTTCGACTCGACGGAGCCGGGATTCACATACTGGCCTGGTGTGCATTTCCCGGACAACGAGGGACGATCCAAGAAAGTCGTGCCAAAGATGCTGGGGTGCTGAACGGCGGCATGGTTGTAAGTGAGAGTGAGCGGTCGGCCGGACTGAATTGTTGCGACCCCTGCGACCATCCAACCACCTATGGTTTCACCTAAAGCCGAACGAGCATTCTTCGGCCCCGGAAGCTGGTAAGTGAAGTTTGCGATGAAACGATGCTCCCGGATAAAAGAGTCCGGGCCATAGCGTTGCTTGGGGTTGTCCTGATCGCCGTAGGATGAGCCACCATTCGGGCCGGATGTAGAGTTAGCGTTGGTCGAAAGGTCGCGCGAGAAAGTGTAGGAAATCTGAGACGTGAGCCCATGACTGAACCGCTTGTTGAGCCCCACAAGCAGGGCGTTATACCAAGAAGAACCCGCGGACTCGATTTGCTGCATCAGCGCCGGATCCCAACCCTGAAGCGGAACACGAAGGCTGACGTTTGCGAGAGTGTTGGTTGTCTGGCCGCGGATGGGATGCGCCGCGCTGGCAAGTTGAGCCTGATTGACGGACCCTTCTTGGATCAAGTGTAGCCCGCGAGCTCCCGAATACCCGGTTTCCAGAACGAACCCGGCCGGTAGTTGAGTTTGCAGTCCCAAACTGTACTCCTGCGTCATCGGAGGTTGGAAGCGAGGGTCAAAAATGGTGGTTTGCAGTGGCGGTGAGTTCGGATCCGATGAATAGGCGGGGAAACCTGGCAAAGAAGGCACAGCCAATGGAAAAGGCACCTGGTTCGTGGCAGCTGCATTGGCTCCGACGGCGAGTTCACGAAGTTGCGCGAAGGGCGCTCCCGTCAGGAGTTGGAGAAAGGGCTGCCCCGTATAGCGTGAGTGGTAGATTCCGTAGCCGCCGCGCAAGACGAAGCGCTCCGTGTGCGGCAATTGCCAGGCAAAGCCAATCCGTGGGTTCCAGGTGTTCTGGTTCTTTCCATAACCACCAAATTCGTTGCCTACCTGGGTTACGCCAGCCGGAATCGCACCACCGGAGTAGTTGGAGGAAACCAGGTATCCCGCGAGTGTGCCAGTTGCGGGCGGATTGGGGTTCGCAAGCCGGACGTCAAAGGAGGCATTGCGTCCCAGGGCATCTGCGATGTCACCGATTCGATCGTAGCGAAAGCCCAGGTTGAGCGTGAGACGCGAGGTTAGTTTGAGATCATCCTGCACATACGAGTTGGTTTCCCAAACTCGCCAGGCGCGGTCAAACAAGCCAGGCAAGTCCAAGGAAACAATAACATTGCTTGTGGCCAGCCCGAACGGGGCGAATGGCGCGGTCCCGTTGCCGTTCGCATCGAGTCCCAACAGGAAGTCCGCCCAACTCAAATAGAGCAAACCGGCGAGGTAGTGGAACCCAACTTCATTGAGTTGTTCGCGGGTTACCCCGGCCCCAAAGCGAAAGGCATGGCGTCCGTGGTTCCAGGAAAGTGAGTCTTGGAAGGTATACACGTTCTGAGCAAGGTGCACGGTTTGGCCATTACCCCCTAGAGACAAACCCGTTGTGGAGCCAAAGTCGAGGGCGATCGCGGGAATGGTGTCATCAAAGGGAGGAACGGTTGCCCCGATTTCGGAAAAACTGAACACCTTGCTCTGCACAAACAACCCAAGCGTGCGATGAAACGCGACCTCCGCTCGATTGACCAGCGCCGAACTGAAAATGTAAGTGTGAGTGAGGGTGAAGTTACGGAAATTATTGGTCAACTCCACCGGGAAACCGGGAGGTGTGCCGCCGCCGAGGTTGGCCTGAGGGAGGGAAAAGGTCGTGTCGCTATTGGCAAAGAAGAAGCGCCCTTCGATCTTGCTTTTGGCCGATAATTGCCAATCTGCGTTGGTCATAAATTGATCTTCGGTGAACGGGCACGCCGCGCTGAACGCCGAGAACCCCTGTGACTCGAACGGTTTGCTCGTGTCCACTTTCTGCGGAGTGGGAATGACGTATTGGCCGTTCGGCCCTTTAAGCTGAAGCAGTGCAAGTGCGACCGGACTGATGTTGGAGCCATCGCTGGCGATCGCCGGCCCAACGCCTCCCAAAGCGGTTTGGATCGCGCCACGTTGGCCCGCAAAGAGCTGCCCGAGTGCCGCTGCCGAACGATCGTTGGTGATGGGCGGCGAGGTGACCGAACTCGAACAACTGGTATCCAGACCGTTTCGCTGGCGAGTGCCCTGATAGGATGTGAAGAAAAAAAGTTTGTCCCTCCGGATCGGACCGCCGAGGTCAAAGCCGAACTGATTCTGCTTCAACACCGGCCGAGGCTGGCTCGCGGAATTCCGAAAGAAGGTGTTCGCATTAAGGTCGTCATTGCGGAAGAATTCCCATGCGGCACCGTGTAAATCGTTAGATCCCCCCTTGGTGATTACATCGACGTTTGCGCCCGCGTTTCGTCCGTAAGAAGCGTCGTACTGGCCGGTTTGCACCTTGAATTCCTCGATCGTGTCCGGGTTGGGGATCGCTACTCCTCCGCTAAAGTAACCGCTGCTTTGCAGATCGTTGATTCCTACTCCATTCATCTGAACGTTGTTATCGCCTTGCCATCCGCCGTTCGCGACAATGGGCGCGCCACCTAATCCGACATCTCCTCGTCCGATTGCGCCGGCATCAGTCACCTCGGCGGCTACGCCGGGATTCAGAGAAATAATCTGCGTGTAATTGCGAGTGACTAGCGGCAAGGTGCGCACCTGGTCTCCGCTGGTGACCTCGCCCAACGCGCTCGACTGCGTTTGCAGCTGCTCGGCTTGCGCCTCGACGAGGACCTTATCGGCGATTTGACCCAACTCCATGCGAACGTTGAAGGTCTTCGTTTCCGTAACAACGACGCTGACGTGGTTAGCCTGGACTAGCTTGAAGCCGGTCTTCGAAATCTCGAGTGTATACAAGCCGGGGAGCAGCAGCGCCACCGTATAGTTGCCCGCGGCGGTCGACACTGCCGTTCGTACCTCGCCTGTCGCTTCGTTGATAGCCTTTACTTGCGCCTCGGTGATCGATGCCCCGCTCGGGTCGGTGATGGAGCCGGCGATGGCCCCGGTTCCGGCGGTTTGAGCGAGCAGGGCCGGGACCAAGAGGAAAGCGATGGGTTCAAGCAGGAGACCAATGGCAAGACGCCGGAGCGCTGTTACGAACGCAAAGCGATGCGAAAAGGGATCAGCGAATGCCAAACGACAACGTTGCATGCAAACCTCCCACCCCCCAGAATGACCGTCTTCCTCCGTGGCACGGCACAAAGCGGCTCGTACTCGGCGAATACACGAAGAGCCTTGTGCAACAGATGATGCAACAAACCCGTAGTCCCCGATGCGCGTTACTCTAGGGGCGGGTTCAAAATCTGTCAAGGCATTTTGTCATGGAGCAGGAACCGCGGAGAAAATGCAACAAACGTTTCGCCGGGGCAAAGGACCGAGGAGGGTTTGAGCAGAGTGACCATCGCCGCTATTGAATTTCCGCCGGGATCGCCCCTCGGGATGAGGCCGCGCAACGAGGGCCTGGAGCAGACAGGGCAGCACGCCACAAGAAGGGGCACGATCGATCGTGCCCCTCACTAAGAAATCACTAAGAAAAGAGGACCGATGGCAACGAAAGGTCGAGAATCACCATTTGGCGCGGACGCGGTACTTCAGGACCGCGGTGCCGTCTTTCGCCACGGGAACGTTGAATTGCGCCGCGAAGGCCGCCGTTTTCGTGTACTTGTAGCTGGAAGAGACCATTTCCCAATCGCCGCCGATGGGTTCGTTCACTTGGACGACGATGGGGGCGTCCTTGTGGCTGCGCAGGGTGACCTCATACTCGAATTCCCAGGTGTGGGTATCGACGTGTTTGTAGTCGGTCTGCTTGTGCTCGGCGACGACGTCGAAAGCATTGCCGATGTGGATGCTGACCTGTTCGTCTTTGGGAGTGTGATCGATGCGGTCTTCTCCCGCGAAAAGGATGCCGCCCTTGGAGTCTTTCTGATAAACCCGTACATTGCCGGCGGGGAGGGGGATGCCCAGGCCGTTTTTTTCTTCGTTTTTGAATTTGTAGTAGACCATCACGGGATCTTTTAACGGCGCTCCGGGGGCCTGCTGATTGCGATAGTAGGAGCTCTGGCCGTTGACGGCGAAAACCTTTTCGACCGGGATGCCGGAGCCCTCGAGCAAGCTGATCTGCTTGGTTTCCTTGTCTTCGACGGAAGTTTTGCGGCCGAGCGTGTAGAGATGGTATTCGCTGAAAGCTTCCTGTTGAAACTGGGGCGCCGCAGCCTTGGCTGCTACCGCACCTCGCGCAAAGCTTTCGGCCACGGCCGGCGGCGGGACGCGATTCACCTCGCCGGCAACGAGCTCGAGACGCGCGTTGTGAAACGCGGTGCCGCTGTTGTTGACGACGGTCACCCAGCCGTCGAGGTCCGCGTTCTTATCGTCCCTAGCCACGGTGAGGACGTAGTCGGCGTTCCAGGAGAGGTTGTTGGCGAGATAGGAAGCCTCAATCTGCTGCTTGCGCGGGCCGGAGTTTTCTAGCGACATAAGCAGCGTTGGACGGTCGTAAAGATTCGCCGGAACCTCCGGGAAGCGATAGCTCTCACCGAACATTCCCGTAACGATATCATTGCCGATTTTCCAGACGGGGCCGTTGTTGTCGGAAAGCAAGGTGGCTTTGATTTCTTCGTGTTTGGTCGTGCCGCTCTCCTGGTAAGTGCGAACCAGGGTCACTTCCTTGCCCACGTATTTGTGCAGAAGTTTTGCGGGTTCGAGGAGATCGTATTCGTAGTTTTGCTCGATGACGCCGAGCTTGTCCGGGTCGGTGAGCGAGCGGAAATGCACGGTAGCCGGATTGACGGTGGCGGCGATGTCCATGAACTTCAGGCGAAACGCGCCGCTCGGAAGCATGAGATTGCGCACGTCGCGGACCAGCGCGATGTTGGAATTGTAAACGGTGACGTTCAGCTCGGCCTGCTCGTTCAAGCCGGTGGACTGATCGGGGACGGCGCGGGCGGCTTCTTTTTCCTGGAGCTCGGAAACTCCTTCGTTTCTCGCCGCGGGATACGCGATCACGGCGCTGGCAGCGAGGACGGTGGGTACCGAAATCGCGCAAAGCCACCGCGCGGCAGACGGAATTGCGGGGATTTTCATTTGCTTTCACCTCAATCGAAATTTGCCTTCTTGGTTAGAACGGCAAGCGAGGAATTTCTTGCAGGCAACTCGCCGCAACCAGGACAAGCGGTGGAACCCGCGGCGCAGCATTCTCTCGCTCTAACCGGGATCAAGCTGCACCCTTACAAGTCGAATCAAGAGAGAACTACTGAAAATGTCGCTCGCTGCTCATGGCGAGGCGGCGGGCTTCCAGCTCACTCCGCCGTCGGCGGTTTCGAAGACTTTTGTGTTGACAAGATTCCAGATGGTGGCGTGGAGCGCGTCGGTCGAGTGAACTCCTCCCAAATCTTCTTCAAGCGGGGAATGGAGGAGCGCCCAGTGCGTGCCGGCATCAGTAGACAGAAGAATGGTTCCAGCACGGCCCACGATCCAGCAAACTTTTTCCGAGGGCGCGGAGCCCGCCGTCAGATCCGCAAGCACGTTGCTCGTTTGCCGCGACCAGGACGCGCCGCCATCTCTTGAGAATTCGATCATGCCCGCATGGCCGGCGCGCCAGAGTGTCTTCTTATTGGGGGTGACGATCAGACTCAAATCGAGGGCACGAGCCATGAGCGCGCTAGAAACACGGTCATTGCCAAACTCCGCGGAGGCGTTCGGAGCAGGAGGCGCAGCAGCACGGCGGGCAACGGCAAGTGACTCTGTTTTTGATTTCTTCCCCGCCGCTGCCCCGGCAGCAACAGGACTTGGTGCGTCAGATTTCTGCGCGCCGAGCGGGCTTGGCTGCAAGGGCGTCTGGGCATTCGCCGTTTCCGTTGGTACTCCTACGGTTTGCGTCAGCGCTCCTACGGGGCCAGGCTTCGCTTCGCTCTCCGGCTGGTTCTGAGCAGGACTCGCGGCCGCGAGGTCATGCGCGGGTTCCTGGCGCGCAAGGCGCTCTTTGTTGGCGGAGGGCCTTGCAGGACCGCTCCTAACGCGGGCGTCCGTTTTTTCGAGCTCCTTCAAGGCCTCTGGCGCCGGCGTTTCCCGTGCAGAAAGCCGTCCTCTGGCCTCCGCTTGATCCTTCGAAGGCCCGGCCGACGGCTCCCTCCGCGCCTGACCCAACTGTGGAGACGCTTGCGCCGGCAGGGTGGACGGTGGCTGCGGTGCGGATTGGGAAGGGGGCTCGAGCTTTGCGGTTTTGACTGGTGCCGGGGTTTTCCATGGCGCCGGCTGATTCTCGTACCAGGCAACCCAGACGAGCAGGCCCGCGGCAAGAGCTCCTGCGGGAGCAAGCCATTGCCAACGCACCCCTCGGGAGATCGGCAAGATGCGAGATTTCTTCGGGGATTTCGCCAGGGCTTCTTCCTTTTCCGAAGCATCTTCGGAAGCTCGCAGTGGGATGGTATCGGTTGCCTCGAGCTCGGCAAGAACGGCCTGGCACCGCGCGCAGCCAACAATGTGTTCTTTCCATGAGTTCATTTCTTCGGGCTGCAGCGAGCGCTCATGGTAGGCGGCGAGCACATCGGATTCCGGACAATGCAGATTTCCGGCTGGAACGCGCAGGCCGTTCACCAGGAACCCGCCCAAAACGGCGTCAAACTTCTTGTCTTCTTCAGCAGCCATCCCTCGATCTCTCCTTCTTAGAACGGACTATCAGTGCTTCTCTTGCAAGCGCGGCTCAGCCGTCGGGCGGGGGCGGCGGGATCGCGTCGAGCAATGCCGATAAATCGAATGGCCACGCCTCCGTGGCGTATTCAAAACAGAGCTGGATCTGGGCGTCGTCCAAGCCGGGTTGCCCGTCAGCACCAGTCTGCGCCTGCGGGCCGTCCTTCGTCACACACGCGGATTTCAGAATGGTGATGACTTTGTCTTTCAGTTCCCGGCGGACGCGCTCAAGCTTGCGGGAGACGGTGGCCTCGTGCTCGTTCATGGCCTTGCCGATCTCGGCGAGGGTCAAGTCGTTCAGGTAGTAGGAAATCAGCCGGGTGCGGTCGAGCGGATGCAAAGAAGCGATCGCTTGCTTGAGCGCGGCGGCCAGCAACTGAAGATAGCGTGCGCGCCGCGGATCGGTCGGTTCCCAGTCCGTTTTGTGCTTGGGAGGGAGGACTTTCTCGAAGCCATCGTTGTCCTCGAGACTCTCCAGGCGTTTTTCCTGGCGCAAGACATCGATGTATCGCTGCGCGAGCACCGCGCGAAGCCAGGTGGAAAGTTTGCTGCGGCCATGAAAATGATGGAACAGAGACACGCGGCCGAGGGCGGTTTCTCGGCCATAGAGCGTGGCGTACAGGGAATCCGCAAATTCGCGCGAGTAGGGATCTCCGGGCGGACGGCGAGTGATGGCGGCGGCAGCAGAGTA